>Ga0210401_10001733_pt1 | contig 24882 bp, 17 predicted proteins | sample IncBWH32MmetaG_FD_150866 | JGI IMG/M metagenome (GOLD analysis project Ga0210401, IMG submission 150866) | Forest soil microbial communities from Barre Woods Harvard Forest LTER site, Petersham, Massachusetts, United States - Inc-BW-H-32-M | ecosystem: Environmental > Terrestrial > Soil >... | reverse complement strand
AACCATGTTTATAGACTTGATCGTGCGCGCGGGATATTCTCTCGTAACACGCGGTCTGTAAACCTGTGCAAATGTTGGAATTAGAGTTTCGCGAGAGAATGTGTCGGCGAGATACGACAGCTTGGCTGAGAGCCTCGTAAGCCACTGTTTCCTATACTAGTTAACCGGGCGTACGACAAAATCCCGGCATTTCATCGAATTCGCGGACCAACCGGAAGTGTTGGCAGGGTTTTGCTTTCCCACAGAGTTTTCCACAACAAAAGGGGCTTGCCATGGTCTCCCCGAGCCACGGTTTCCCGACTCCATTTCAGCGCCAAAACGCCAATTTTGCTAGCTTTACCGGGGAGTTACCGCGTCGGCACCCTGCAATTGTTCAGATCGCGCGCGGGCCGCGCAACAAGCGTACCGGCAGAAAGAAAAGCGCAGTCAAAAGCTCCAGCACACCGCCCACCGCGATGCCCACGATCCGGAACGGAAGCAGAATCAGCCAGACGAAGGGATAGGCGATGAGTGCCAGCAACGCCAGCGGCCAGCACAAGATAAACAAAATGACCCACAAAAGGAAAGCGGCCATCGAATTTCCTCCACCCTTAGTTACGTCAGAGCGAGCTTGGAAGTTCCCTCGGCGGTATATTGGCTCAAATGCAGGCTGCGTGCAATCGAGATGGGTACTTCAGCGTCCATCAGCATGTGGGAATCCTCGACCTCCGAGTGGAGCACGCGTCCCATGGCGTGAACGAGCGCGAGTGTGCGGCCCTCGGTCAACGGCAGCCGCAGTGACAGTGTCACCAGAGGGTCGACCGGCAGGGCGGCGTCGATTCGCCTAAGCAACTCGTCTATGCCGTTTCCTGTGAGACCAGAAACGAGCACGGGCCCCGCGGCTCCATTCCTTGCGACACTGGATTCGAGTGTTTCTCGCAACAATGGCGACAGCAGGTCGATCTTGTTGAGCACGCGCAGCTTCGGGCGGTCTGTCACGCCCAGTTCGGCGAGGATCTTATCCACTTCCTGATCCAGTTCATCGTGATGAGGATTTGAGACGTCGCTGACGTGCAAGATCACGGCCGCCTCTTGAACCTCCTCGAGGGTGGCGCGAAAGGCGGTGAGCAGTCCTTTGGGAAGGTCGCGAATGAACCCGACCGTGTCGGAGACCAGCACGCGGCGATTCGATGGCAGGCGAATGGCACGAATCGTGGGATCCAGCGTCGCGAACATACGCGAGGAAACGAGGACGTCGGCCTTGCTGAGCGCATTAAACAACGTCGATTTACCGGCGTTGGTGTAGCCGACAAGGGCGACGGTACCCAGAGGAATGGCATTCCGAGCTTCGCGCCGCAGGGAACGCTGTCTACGGACGGCTTCGATGCCGGCTTGAATTTTGCTTACGCGGTCGCGAATGCGGCGCCGGTCGGTCTCCAATTTCTTTTCACCGGGGCCGCGGACACCGATGCGTCCGGCGCCACCGCCAGCGCCGCCACTGCCACCACCGCCGCTTTTACCACCCAAGCGTGACATCGATGTACCTTTGCCGGTCAGGCGCGGCAACATATAGTTCAATTGGGCCAGCTCCACCTGCAATTGGCCTTCGCGGCTGCGCGCGTGCTTCGCGAATATGTCCAGGATAAGCTGAGTACGGTCGATCACCCGGCGCTCGGTGGCCTCTTCGATGTTTCTTTGCTGCATGGGCGAGAGATTGCCGTCGAAAATAATCAGGGGCGCCTTGTGGGCCGTGGCTTCGGCGCGAATTTCGTCCAGTTTGCCGCGGCCGACAAGCGTCGCGGGGTCGGCAGCATCGCGCACCTGATACATCGTGCCGGTAACTTCTGCGCCGGCGCTGCGGGCGAGTTCGACGAGTTCGGCGAGAGATTCACGGCCTTGCTCGCCTGCGAGAGTGCCGGGAATGCGGCGGGCGCGCTTCCAGGTCACGCCGACGAGCAATGCGCGTTCCGCGGAGGAGGTTTGATGCTGGGTCTTCATGGATTGATGGGGACAGGCGTCATCGTGCCGATCGGAGTTTCAATAGCTGCGGGAACGGTTCACGGAAGGAAAGCTTCTCCACGGTTGGATTATACGCCGATGGCTTGCACGACGCGACCTGCATTGAGGCTTGAGGCATCGGGGGTTGAGGCATCGAGGTTTGTGATCGAGTGTCGGTCTTGTTGACGCCGGGCGGGGAGGCCCCCGCCCCTACGAGGGGAGTTCGCTTAGGTATTTGAGCGATTGTGCTTGGACTTGAGGATCGTCGCCGAAACCTTCGAACCAGTGGACACCGGCTTCCCTGCGAAACCACGTCAGTTGGCGCTTGGCGTATCGGCGCGTGGCTTGTTGGATGGCGCTGCGAGCGTTTTCAAGGTCCATGGTGCCGCGCAGGACTGCGCGCAACTCGCGATAGCCGATGAAGTCGAAAGGCTTTGCATTTTCGGGCAGGCCGCTATCGAGTAGAGCGCGCACTTCTTCGGTCCAGCCGTGTTCCAGCATGGCGTCTGTCCTGGCGTGGATTCGCTCATACAGTTTGTCCCGCGGTGGTAGCAGGCCAATTTTCACTACGCGCCATCCCTCTAGCGGTATGCGTCCTGACCGGTGCACTTCCGAGAGCGGCCGCTTTGCGAGAAGGCAAACTTCTATCGCGCGGATCAATTTTTGTTCGTCGCCCGGCGCGATTTTGCGGGAGGCTTCCGCATCCAACCGCTGCAGTATGCGATGCAGATGGCCTGGAGGATGGCTTTCGATGCTGGCCCGTAATCGCTCGCGGAGCTCCTCTGACCTTTGCGGGACGTCCGCTAATCCTTCGACCAGCGCGCGCAAATAAAGCCCAGTGCCCACGCTGAGAATGGGAACCTTGCCGCGCCGCCGCAAATCCTCGAGTACGCGAACCGCCATTTGCCGATAACCGCCGGCTGTCGCATCTTCGCACGCCGACAAAACGTCAATCAGGTGGTGCGGAATACCCCGGCGTTCGGCAAGACTCGGCTTTGCGGTGCCGATATCGAAACCCTTGTAGAGTTGCGTCGAGTCGCAAGCCACCACTTCCCCGCCCAGGCGCTCAGCAAGCCACACACCAAGGATCGATTTGCCCGTGGCTGTCGGTCCTACGATGGCTACCAGCGGCGCACAGCCGGGAATCGCTGTGCCACTGGAGAGCGATTTGCCGGGACTCATGGGAACAAGAGATGGCGCGCGCGGACGAACAGGAAGATCAGCACAAATAAGGCGATCAAAAGACTGCCGAGAACTTGTTGGCGTGCAAGCTTCACTAGTGTGCGTAGTCTGGCTGCAAATTATAGTAGTACGTGAATCGCAATTCGATGTAGGGCCCGCTAAATTGCGGCGGCAAGGGCTCGAACGGATTGGAAGCGCGAATCGAAGAAACCGCGGCGCGGTCGAGCGGTTCTTTTCCGGATCCGGCCAGACGAACAGGCTCGCCGTCGGGAACGCTGCCATTCCGCATAATGCGAAACTGTAACGCGACTACGCCTTTATCTCCCAGCCGCACCGATTCCGGCATCACGGAAAACCAATTTCGCTTCACGGTGATGTACACCCTGTGCAGATAATCGTTGAAGTCCACGCCTTCGGTGGGAGTGAGCATTTCCATCGCGCCGTACGCCTGCGCCTGTCCGCCACCACCTGGTAAGCCGCTGTTGCTGGGGACCTGTCCGCCGCCCCCGATTGCCGACGGCGCATTCATCTTTGCGGATTCACGAATGGAATCCTGCAGCGAATGGCCCAGCGAACTCTTGGGCAGAAGCAGAGAGTGATCGGTGGGCTGCTGTTGTGGCGTTTCCAGCTTCAATGGCTGTTTCGGAGTATCCGCTTTGGCAGTGCTGTCGTCGGGTTTTGGCTGCGGTGTATTGGGTTGCGGCACCGGTGCGCTCGGCAGATCTTTGGCTACCCGTTTTTCTGGCTCCTTCGGAGCGGGAGTCGGGATCGGCTGTGGCGTAGGCGGCGCTACTTTGTGGAGTACACGCGGATCGACGTGCACGGCCGGCGGCCTGGGACGAGGCGTTGCCTTAAGCTCATCGAGAGCGCCGGGCGGAAGCAAGATGGTCATTTGGCGGCGAGCGAGTTCATCCTCTTCGCGGGTGCGCTGGTGCGGCGGAAAAATTTTAGGTTCAAGAATAATCAACGCGATGAACAACACGTGCGCCGCGAACGAAGTGATCGACTTGATCAGTTCGGCTTTGTTCTGCTCTGGCGAAGGCTCTTTGTTAAGAAGGTTGACCTCGCCGGTCATGAAAATGTCGGACTCCACCAGATCGGTGGGAATGTTTTCCAGCGGTTTTACGATTAAGGGAGACGCCGCGCCCTGCGGGACGGTGATGCGCTCGTCCATGTCGGTCGGCTGCAGCGGCAGGTCCCCGTTCTTTTCGGCCACAAACTTCTCATGCTTCACATCGCGAGGCACCACGACGCGCGTAGCGATCGACTCCAACGGCAGAGACGTGGGAATGTTGGTGTGCCCGTCCAGCTGAACGATCGGGAGCATCGCCGGCACAAGCGTACGTTCATCCATCGTAGTCGGACGCCGCCGCGTCGTCGGGGCATCGTCCGCCGGGGGCTTGGAGCCAAAAGGAACGAGGAGTCTAGGAATCATTCGTCTGTTTTCTGCGCGGCGGCAAAGGCTGACAGTTGGACGCGCTCGCCGTGCTCCTGGATGCTTGCCATGACGCGTTCGGCCAATTCCAGCGCCGCTCGGCCGCTGCTACCGCTGGTCCGAGGCTCACGACGCGAGCGTACCGACTCAACAAACGCTTCGAGTTCGGCGCGCAAAGGCTCAACCGCCTGGGAAGGCAACTTCTCAAATGCAAATTCTGGTTGCGGCCCGGGCTTTTTCACCGCAACCCGCAGCGCATCGCGCCGCGCGTAATCCAGGGAGATATATTCATGCTGCTGAAAGAATCGCATCTTGCGCACGCGTTCCGTGGAAACCCTGCTCGCAGTCACATTGGCCACTGCGCCGCCCGTGAATTCCAGCCGCGCGTGCGCGATATCCACTTTGTCGGTAAGCACCGGAATCCCCACGGCCTTTACTTCCGTCACGTTCTCCTTCACGAGTGTCAGCAGGATGTCCAGGTCGTGGATCATCAGGTCGTAAATGACATCAACATCCAGGCTGCGTGCGGTGAAAACTCCCAGGCGGTGCACCTCGAAAAAGAGCGGATGATTCAGTATAGGCTCAACCGCCACGACCGCGGGGTTGAATCGTTCCACGTGGCCGACTTGCAAAATGCGCCCGAATTGTCTTGCCGCGTACAAGAGCGCGTCCGCCTCGGGCAAGTTCGTGGCCATCGGTTTTTCGACGAGTACATCGAGGCCCATCTCCATTAACCTGCAACCAACCGCCGAATGTTCGATCGTCGGGACCGCCACGCTCACCGCGTCAGCAACTCCTCGCAACTCGTCAGCCGACGAAAGAGCCCGCGTCTGAAATTCTGTCGCGACTTGCGCCGCGCGATCGGGATCTCTGTCATACACGCCAACGAGTTCCGCACCGGGAACTTCGCGGTACACGCGCGCGTGGTTGCGCCCGAATTCACCCGTACCCACTACGGCGACACGGATCTTCGTGGTTTCCCCAGCCACCGCGCTCATTTCTTGTTCATTCCCCCGGGAACGGTCCGCGGTTCCACAGTCGTGGCCGCGGGAAAAGCCTGAATGGCGATTCCCGCAGCATCGGCCTGCGTCATCAATTTTTCTCGATCGAACAACAAGGTGCGCCCGGCATCAAGAGCCAATGCCGTGGCGCGGGCACTCTTCATTTGTTCGATGGTTGGCAGACCAACCACGGGTACATCGAAGCGCATATCCTGTCCCGGCTTGCTAACCTTCACCACGATCAGAGGCCTGCCGCCCGCGATGCGCGCAGCCCTGGCGATCGTTTCGTCAGTGCCTTCCATCGCCTCGACAGCCACGCACGCACGGTCGGAAATCACCACCGTCTGTCCGATGTCCATCGCCGAAATTTGCCGCGCGACGCCCAGTCCATACGCGATGTCCGCCGACTCGCGGTCATCGGGCGCGCGACGTGTGAGCACGCCCACTTCGGGCACGAGCGGCTTCAGAAATAGGGTCGAGTCCACCAGCCGAATGCCTTCGTCTTCTAAAACTCGCGCCACCGCGCCGATCAGCGAATCGGTATTTTTTCGCGGCAACGAAACTAGCAGCTTCGCCAGCTTCCAGTCCGGCCGGATCGCGCTGAATATTTTGTTGTGCTTCACTTGCCCGGCCATCACCGCTTGCGTCACGCCCTCTTTGTGCATCAGGTCGATGGCTTTGCTCAATTCACCGAGACCTACCCAATGAAGCCGCTTGGCCGAATTTTCCAGCTCCGCTGAAGCTTCTTCCTTCAATGCGATCACTGCCATCTCGATTCCCTGGCACCGGGCGCCTTCGAGAACCAAAAACGGAAACCGCCCGTTCCCGGCGATGAGCCCCCAGCCCGTCGAGCCTGGTGCGGCACCCGTCAGGCCGTGTCTCGTATCAATTGCGTCTGTCATGAGGTGGCCGGTCGGCCGAATCTAATTGCCAAAACTACTTGACGATCCCCCGTTCCGCAGTCTCGATAAACCGGATGAGCTCCGCCACATCGGGGGAATCCGCTAGCGAAGCGCGCATCTCACCCAGCGCTTGGTTCGTGTTCAGCTTTGAACGCAACAATAGGCGAAACGCCTGATTCAGCGCCTGCATGCGTTCTTCGGAAAAACCTTTGCGCTGCAGGCCGACTTTGTTCACGCCAAAACAAGTCGTCTCGCGTTCCGTTACGACCAGCGAAAACGTCGGCACATCCTGCGTAATCACGGTGGACGCGCCAATGTATGCATAACGGCCCACGCGGCAAAATTGGTGTACCGGCGACGAAAATCCGATGGTGGCGAAATCCTCTACGGTCACATGCCCCGCCAGCGTCGCACCGTTGACAAATAAATTATTGTCTCCGACATGACAGTCGTGCCCAACGTGCGATGACGCCAGAAACAAATTCCGATTACCGATGGTGGTCTTTCCACCACCCTTGACGGTGCCACGGCTGACGGTCACATATTCGCGAAACGTGTTTCCGTCGCCGACGAGGAGCTCCACGTGCTCGCCTCGAAAGCCGATATCCTGTGGATCACCACCAATCGAGCTGAACGGGTGAAATACATTGTCGCGGCCAATCGTCGACGGCCCCTGCACCACCGCGTGCGCGTGCAAAACGCAACCATCGCCCAGCTCCACTCCATCGCCAACAACCGCATAGGGACCGATCTGCACGCCGGAGCCGAGTTTCGCCGTCGGGGCGACCGAAGCTTGCAGGTGGATGTGGGCGACGCTCATACCTTGGTTTCTTCCACCTTCACTGTCGGCTGTTTCGGTTCGCGGTCCACCATCTTGCACATCAGCGTGGCTTCCGCGCAGAGCTGCCCGTCCACCGTCGCCCGGCCGTCCAACTTGGCAAAATCGCCGCGCCAGGAGAGCACCTTGACCTCCAGCTTCAGTTGATCGCCGGGTACTACCGGCCGGCGGAAGCGGGCGCCATCGACAGCCACAAAATAGAGCAGCTTGTTCTCGCGATCGGGAATCTCCAGCAGCAGCAACAGACCACCGGTCTGCGCCATGGCCTCGATGATCAACACGCCCGGCATGATCGGCTTCCCGGGAAAATGTCCCTGGAAGTGATGCTCGTTAATGGTAACGTTCTTCACGCCCACGATGCGCTTGAGCCGCTCCATCTCCAGAATTCCGTCGATCATCAGAAACGGATAACGGTGTGGCAAGAGTTTCTGAATTTCGTTCACGTCCAAAATCATCGGCGCTCCCCGTCGCGCCGCACACACCTACACTGCGGCGCCCCTTAATACCCGGCAAACTTATGATTATATGCGAACCTTGCCGTTGGCGGTATTCATCTGTAGCCGTTGTCGCGCAAATCACCCCTTTTGTGAGGGCCAAAACTATTCTTCAATGTGATTTTTCACCGCGCACTTTGTAGGGGCGGGGCTTGTCCCGCCCGGCGTCAATCGCGGCACACTGCATCCAAGCGGGGTGCCCGATTCCGAGCTGTTTTCGGGGTCTCGATCGCGGTTGCCGCAGGTTGGTTGCGCTGCTAGGATGTCCCGTCCATGCGCGCATCGCATCCAGCCAAAAAAATCCTCCAAATATTGACGCCGCGTTTGCCGGAGATGCTTTCCCTGCTCCGCAGTTTCGTCACCGTGGAGTCGCCGAGCCTCGAAAAGGCCACCGCTGACCGCTGCTGCGACACGATCGCGAGGGAATGGCGCAAACGAGGCGTACGCATCGAGCGCATCAGCCAGAAGCACCGCGGTGATCATTTGCGGATCACTTGGTGGCCCGGGAAGTCACGCCCTGTCGGGCAGCTTTTGGTCCTGGGCCACTATGACACCGTGTATGCGCGCGGCACGCTCGCGAAAATGCCGTTTCGGGTCACCGGCGGCAGGGTCTATGGTCCGGGAACTTTCGATATGAAGGCGGGCATCGTGCAGGCGCTCTTCGCGCTGGAGGCGCTGCAGCGCTCGGGGGAGCCACCGCCCAAGCGGATCGTCTTTCTGTGGACTTCCGACGAAGAAATCGGCAGCGAGTCTTCCCGCAAATTGATTAAGACCGAAGCGCGCCGCAGTGACGCGGTGTTCGTGCTGGAACCCTCGTTTGGATCTCGAGGACTCTTGAAGACCGCGCGCAAAGGCGTCGGCGAAGCAGAGATCATTGTGCACGGGCGTGCCTCGCACGCTGGCCTCGCACCGCAGGAAGGCGTCAACGCGATCCACGAACTCGCGAGGCAAATCGCGCGCGTTCAGGAATGGAACGACTTGCGTCGCGGCGTCACCATCAACGCTGGGCTCATCGAGGGCGGCACGCGCACCAACGTGATCCCAGAGCGCGCCCGCGTGGTTCTCGATCTCCGCGCCTTGCGCATTGCCGACATGCACCGTCTTGAGCGCCGCCTGCACGCGCTGCGCCCGACGCTCGCCGGCGCGCGTCTCGAGGTTCATGGCGGCTTCAACCGCGCTCCCCTCGAGCGCAAAATGAGCGCCTCCCTTTTCACTTGCGCGAAATCGCTCGGCGCGCAAATGAACCTGTCCATCGATGAATGCACCGTCGGCGGTGGATCTGACGGCAACCTCACCGCTGCCTGCGGAGTTCCGACGCTTGACGGGCTCGGCGCAGTGGGCGATGGCGCGCATTCCTCGCACGAATATGTAGTCGTCAAGACCATGCCGGGACGCGCGGCGCTGCTGGCGGCACTCCTTCAATCATCTTGATTCTGCGGAACAGCTACCTGAAGTCGGCACGCGCGTCCCGGCGCCAGTGAATGCAGCCACAAGGGCAACCGGAACGGCGAGAAATAGCCCGATGAAGATCACTACTGCGCCAATTCGCAAGTGCCACGTAGTCGCCCGCGCTGCCACCGACGCGCCGGCAGGGCCCGGCGTAACCGTCATTCCGAACGGAGCAGGCCGAATTTTTCTTTCCCGTTCGCTTCCTGCTTGCCCCGGAGGTTCTTGCGGGCGAACGGGTCGGCCTGCGCAGGGAGGAATCTCTCTTGGGTTTGAATTGGACGACGAATACGTGCGTTGGCAGGAAGGAAATTTGGTCTAGGATGAAGAAGTCCCCGCTCGATAGACGCGCATCACAAATAGGTTTTGCGCAAATACGTGACGGTCGTTTGCGCCAATTCATCATAGTTGCTGTGCAATACTTCCTGCACCGCGCCCTCCGTGGAACTCCCCTCCGCGATGCGATTCAGAATTCTCTCCAAGTCCCCCATCCCATTCACCTGGACGATATACTCGACATTCGCCAGCGCCCACGCGTACGCGTAACCCGCGATGGGACCCGAGAGTTGCATCCACGACCCCTCCAGCTGCCCCAGTCCCATCGCCTGTTTCTCGTCGTAGACTTGCACGAGCACCGAAGCATTGTCCTTGCTCCGCTGCCCTTCCATCCATTGCGCGATTCCTTCCTGAAGCCACACGGGCGCGCGGGCGTGCGTCTTTTGCTGGATGAAGCTGTGTGTCAGTTCGTGCTTCAGCACGCGCGATAGCTCCGGAGTCAAACTCGTCAAGCCCTGAACCGGAACGCGGATGCGCCCATCATTCAGCGCGCCCACCCAACCGGGGGCGCGCGTGATGTCCGCAAATGCCTGCTGCGTGTACAGAATTACGCCGATCGAATCCGGCGGCGTGTAGTTGAGCTCGGACTCAATCGCCGAGAAGTGTGTCTCCAAAGCACGTAGGACTTCCTTAGCCAGTTCGGGCTCGGCCCCGCCGCTGTAGCGCAGAGTAAAATGACTGCTCTCATTCTCCCGATAGTTTTGCTCTTCCTGATTGTCGCGCTGCGCCTTGGCCAGTGCGACCTCAACCTCCGGGTCCGGACCCAACGTCAGCGCACGCCTCCACTCGGCCACCGCGAGATCCGGCTTGTTCATTCCGAAGTAGGCCCAGCCCGCCAACTTCGCAACTTCCGGATCATCGGGAGCTACCCGGCGCGCCCGCTCGAGATATTCCATCGAGGCTTTATATTCGCTGCGCTTCAGGTGCAGGTAGGCCACATTCATCAAAATGGTGGGATCGTCCGGCGCATAATTCAGCGCTGACCGCTCGTCCACGAGGGCGTGCTCCATATCGCCGCGCCCCAACTCAAATTGTGAAGCGGCATGCAGTGCCCGCGCGGCCTTCGCGTTTGCGGCCGCATCCCCGGAACGGGCCTCGCCCTCCACTCTTGCCAGATAGCTGCGGTCGATTCCACCATCGTGCACGGCGGCCTTCTCAATTTCCGCGCTGGCCTCCATCGTAGGAGGCGTAATTTCCATTTTGGCCGCCGCGGTCTCGCGTGACTCCGGCGTCGCCACGCCTCCGCCCTTCTCGATGTGATCCACGATCGACTTCGGCAGAGTCAATTCGCCGGCGGCTGTCTGATAGCGAACCTTGTCGCCTTCCTCCACTGCCGTAAGCGCAACGATGCGACGCCCATTTTTCAGCACGATAGTGTCCGCCGCAGCTGTGGAAGAACTGCTACCGAGCCACAAGATCGGCGCTGCAATCATTGCGAACACAAACGTGCGCAGCGGGAGCCGCGACACGTGGAAGAAACAGCGCATCTCCCCATTCTAGGTCGCTTGCGTCACCACCGCCGCCCAAGGCTTGTCGCGCGATGCCGAAAGTGACTACACTTGAGGCATGCGGGCTGGGGTGGCCCTTCTCGGGCTTTGTCTGGTGATGCCCTCCGTGGCGTCGTCCGGGGAAAAGTCTCCGCGCGAACAGTACGAAGCTCTGAAAGCCCTTCGCGCTGATTCTTCCGCGGTCTACGAAGTAACCAGCGGGGACCGCATCGGACTCCGCCGCGCCGATGTGCAATTCTCTTTTGAGCAAGGAAAGCTTACCTTCTTAACGCCATACAATGGGCGCATTACCGGAGCCGTGTTTTCCGGGCGCGGGCACGTTCTCGCAGCGCCCCGCGATCCCGTCGAAAAACAGCAGATGGCCCGCTTCCTTGGCGCTCCCATCCTGGACCAGGACTTCACCAGCCTCTGCCTGCGCTTCACCGATGAGACGTCGGCCGATCTGCTCCGCCAGTTGCAAAACGCCAATAACGCGCCGCTACAAGACACCGAGTATGCTTCGCGTTGGAATCCGATTTTGGCGGCCGTGAATCCTTCGCAATCACTCCGCATTCTGTTCGGGAGCCTCTCCAGCAATTCACAGCCCTACTTCTACGCCGCGGTCGATGGCGTCACCACCGGCCCCTTCGACGTGATCATCGATCAGCAGCGCCCTGAGGCTGTGCTGCTCGGCCAGCCTAAGAATGTAGGCGCGAAATTGTTTTACGACGTGTGGGCTTCCTATGCGATCCCCGGCGCTCGGCCGCATGTTCGCAATTTCGTCGCGCTGAACTACGAGATCAACACTTCAATCCTGGCTGACACGTCTCTCGATGCAAAAACCGATCTGCGCATGCGAGCTGACATTTCGGGCGAGCGAGTCCTGGTTTTCCAGCTGGCGCGCACACTCAATGTAGACACGGTCACTGGAGGACACGGCGAACCCCTCACTTATTTCCAGAACGAAGGAATGAACTTGCAGGACCGCAACTCTCACGGCAGCGACTATCTTTATGTGGTGCTGCCGGCGCCGTCCGAAATCGGAACGGAGTTCAATTTACATTTTCACTACCGGGGCAATGTCATTGAAAACGCGGGGAACGGCGTGCTCTTCGTCAACGCTCGCGAAGGCTGGTATCCGCACTATGGAGGGGCCGCGGACTTCGCGAGCTACGACCTGACGATGCGCTGGCCGCGCAAGTTGCGGCTCGTCGCTACCGGGACCAAGCGCGACGAACGGGAGGACGGGGAATTTCACGTGGGACGCTGGCAGTCCGAAAAACCCATCTCCGTCGCCGGATTCAATCTAGGCGACTATATATCCACTTCGCTCGCGTCGGAAACGCGCACCGTGGATGTCTACGCCAATCGCCAGCTCGAGCGCTCCATCGACGATCGATTAGGAGGCCCTCAGTTCGATACTCCCCGGGCATCCTCACCGTTCGGCGCTGAGGGACGCACCAGCATTAATGCGATGCAGGTCACGCCTTCTGCGCCCAGGCCTACCGACGCTGTGAAGGGGCTCGGCCGCCAAATTGAAGAGTCCATCCGCTTTTACGAAACGCTCAGTGGTCCGTTCCCGTTTCAAAAACTGAGCGTGTCGCAAATCCCGGGTAGCTTCGGCCAGGGCTGGCCCGGACTGCTTTATCTCTCTACCTATTCCTATCTGCCCGCGGAGGCCCAGCAGCGGGCCGGACTCTCGGAAAACGGACAGGAACACTTCACCGAACTCGTACCGTTCCACGAAGTCGCGCATCAATGGTGGGGCAACGTTGTCGGCTGGGATGCTTACCGCGATCAGTGGATCGACGAGGCTATCGCCAACTATTTTGCGCTGCTTTTTGCTGACACGCAGAAGCGCACCGATCATTCCCTGCAGGTTTGGCTCGGGCGCTATCGCCAGCAACTTGTCGAGAAGCCCCCTACCGCGGAGCAGCCGCCCCATTCCGAAATTGGCGCGCTCGAACTAGGCAGCCGGCTAACCTCCTCCAAATCACCGTTTGGATTTGAGGAGGTCATCTACGGCAAAGGGGCGTGGGTGATTCACATGCTCCGGGAAATGCTGAGACAGCCTGGAGCGAAGAATCCGGACGCGCGTTTTTTTGCTTTGCTGCACACGATCGCGACGAAGTACGCCTACCGCGCCCTTTCTACTTCGGACTTGCAGCATGAAGTAGAAGCGGTGATGACACCCGCGATGGATCTGGAGGGCGGTCACTCGATGGAATGGTTTTTCGAGCAATGGGTCCGCGGCACTGGCGTCCCGCGGTATCGCGTCGAATATTCCGTCCACAATTCCGACAAAGGCTACGTGGTGCGTGGGAAACTCTACCAGGAAAATGTGCCCCATTCTTTTCTGGCTCCAGTTCCCCTATACACGGGCGCAAACTCCGGGCACGCCTCATTCCTTGGAGTTGTAGTTACCACCGGACCGGAGACTTCCTTTCACTTCACCACCCAGACCGAACCCCACAAAGTCCTGATCGACCCGCAAATGACTCTGCTCTGCGTCACCCAATAACAACAACCTTCAGTGCGGCAGGGCCGCAAGCGGCTTTTGGTAGATTCGTTTTTGTTTGACGAGGGGACTCGCCGGATTGAGTTGGGACTTTCCTTCCGCATCGAAAACGTAGGGGAATCCCAGCGGATCGACCGGTGTCCGCGGGAGCAAGCCGGCAACCACTAAGTCATGCGCGGTCTTTGGACGCTGCCCCGCGCGTTTCTCGTATTCGTCCGCGATGCTGTCCAGTTGCTTGCAGTCCGCATCCACTCGGAGCAATTGCAAATGCGTCTCCGCGTTTTGCTTCATCTGCGGGTCGGTCGTCGAATTGTAGATTTCGCTCCACAGAAACGACGAAGTCTCCGGAGTGTCGCCCTGCTCCAACACCTTTGCCGCGAGCACCTTCATCCAAACGAGAGCCGCGGGATTTTTGCTGCCTTCCAGGAAGGCTTCCGACGCTTTCTGATAGTCCTTAAGCTCAAAATAGTAGATGAACCCCAGGTCTTCGTAGAACCTCCAATACTCCGGATTCGCCCGAATTCCACGGTTGATTAGTTCAATGGCCTGGTCCGGTCTTCCGGCTCCGCTTGGGGGGCCCTCGCTCAGGAACATCGAGCCGAATCGATAGGCCACGAGCAGGTTGGGATCGAGCGTGGTCGTGACATCCAGCAACGGCCAAAGCAGCTCGAAATTTTCATCGTGACGCGCGTGCTTGTCCCCGTAATATTGCACCACCCGCGTCCAATAGAGGTCGGCCATGAGCGGCGCGTATTCCAGGCTGATGGCTTTCAGCATCGGTCCTGAACGCAGCACCAAGTCGTCTCTCTCCTGGTGCAACGCGTCGCGTTGCGCGTCGATGCGCTGCTGTAACCCCCAAATCCCCGTGAATCCCGCCACCAACACCACGAGTAACAAAATCGATCCCCGTGTCCGCGCGTTCATTTCAGGTTCCGCCTGGAGAAAATAGCCGCAGCCGCAGCCAATACAATGGCGCAATACAATGCCGCATACGCCGTGTTGTGAAGGATCAAACTCGCGGGAATGTGCCGCCCGTGTGCCGCCGACGCCATAACGTCGAAATTCTCGAAATTGGGAAGCAGGTAGGACAGCCACCGCAGAAACGTTTGCACTGCCGGCGCCATCGTTTCGCCGTGAAGGCCACGCATCTCTCTCACAAACAGTCCGGATACGTATAGTCCGGCCGTGAACAGAATCGCCAGCAGCGGCGTGGTGTAGCACGAAAACAGCAGTGCCAGTGCCACGACCAGCGCCAGTTTCAACAAGATGAAATAGACGGCCACCAGCGCCACGCCGTCCGCGCGCTCCAGCGAATGCTTCACGTAATACAACGCCGCGAACAATCCCGCGGCCATCGCCGCGGTATTCACCGACAGCGTCAACAACAATCCGCCGAACTTTCCCAGCAAAAATTCCCACCGTCGCACCGGCTTGGCGAGCAGCGCGTACAGCGTCCGCTTGTCCATTTCCTTGGACACCAGCCCGACGCCGATAAACACCGCCATCAGCAAGCCAATCACCGAGATGGCGCTCAGCCCCAGACTGATGATCACCATCTGCTCGATGCCGATCGAGATCTGGCCCACTAGAACCGCCGCGCCCATCATCAGCAGCGCGAAGAAAACCAGGTTGTACAGCACGCGATCGCGCACCGCTTCGCGAAACGTGTTCCACGCTACTACCCCGACGCGGCTCATTTCCCGCTCACATCCACGGCTGCGGATTGCGCGCGGTCCGCGGCAATCAGGTGCATGAAATATTCTTCCAGCGATGCTTTCATTTGTGCCACCGACAAGATTCTCGCGCCGGCTTCGCGCAACGTCTCGATCGTCGGGTACAGCTCGGCCTCTTCGACGTGAAGCCGGTATCGATTTCCTGTTCGCGTTGCTTTTTCCAAAAGTGTCGATGCTACGCCGATAGCGTCGCCGGTGTGCTCAAACAAAATCTCCATCCCATGCGCTTGGATTCCTACAATCTCGTCCGGAGCGCCCACGCCACGCAGTTTCCCTCCCACGATCACGCCCACGCGGTCGCAAAGCATCTCCGCGTCGGACAGGATGTGCGTCGAAAATAGTACGGTTCTGCCTTCGCGCTTCAGTTCCAGAATGATGTCGCGCACTTCCCTCCGGCCCAGCGGATCGAGGCCCGACATCGGCTCATCCAGAATCACCACCCGCGGATCGTGCAAGATCGCCTGTGCCAATCCCACGCGCTGCAGCATTCCCTTCGAGTACTTTCGCAACTGAATTTTCCTCGCCGTCTCCAGCCCGACCTTTTTCAACATGCGCGCTACACGCTCGCGCCGGTCCGCCGCCTTCAAGTTGTGAATGCGCGCAAAATAGTCCAGCAACTCCGCCGCGGTCAGGTAATCATAGAAGTAGGGCTGCTCCGGCAGGTACCCGATGTCCTGATGCATCGAGATGTCGCTGATAGGCTTACCCAGGATCTGCGCAGTGCCGGCTGTCGGAAAAATCAAGCCCACCAATAATTTGATCGTTGTGGATTTCCCCGCTCCGTTCGGACCCAGAAAGCCAAATACTTCCCCGTCCTCCACGCGCATCGTCAAGCCTTCCAGCGACCTCTTCGTTTTGAGGTGCAGAAAGCCGAAGGGATAGTCCTTGGTCAGGTTGTCGATCTGAATCGCCGCGTCCGCCATGTCTCAATTGTTGAAAACTAAAGGCTTAGCGTCAATCATTCAGAGCTAGCGATGTGCTGCGGAAGGAACTTTTGGCGTTGATTCAACAGCAAAGGGGACTTATTGAATCGTTGACCTATTGAGTCGTCGAAAGAACAAGGACGGGCATTTCCGTTCGTTTTTTCGATCTGTCGCCGCCAGCCTGACAGACTTCACGATTCGCCGCGGGCGGAACCAATCTGGACTAGCGGAGACGCCACAGGAGGCGGCGCGAGAGGCATCGGTTTCAGCGTCTGTTTGCCGCGCCAATTGTCCAGTATCGCCACTTGCTGCACGCAAGACACCGTACATTTCGGCGCGCAAAACTTCTCCGTATAATACTCCCGGTGCCGCATTTCCCTCGTGTATTCCGCCAGCGGAATTCCCGGATACCCTCGCTGTTGCGAGCACCAATGCACCAGCCCGTCTTCGCACACGTACAGATACCGTGAACCCGAGCGGCAGCGCCAATCGTGTTCTTTCCCCCGCGCGACGTTGTGCTGAAAATCGTTAAATCGGGAGAACGAACTCTTACCCAGCGACATAATCTCTTCAAAAATTTCGATCTGCCGGGGATTCAGGCCTTTCAGCTGTCCGTTCCCGTCGTGAATAATCCCCACGGTGCTCGTAAATCCAAGCTCTACCGCGCGGTGCGCGATCTGCAGCGCGTCTTCCGGGTTCTTCACCCCGCTGCCCAGCACCGAGTTGATGTTTACCTGAAACACCGCGTACTGCGAGAGCCACTCGAGGCGGCTATCCAGCGTTTTTAGGCTCTTCTTGGACACCTCGTCCGGGGTCACATTGTCAATGCTGATCTGCAGGTATTCGAGCCCGGCATCGTTCAGCGTTTCAATACGCTCTTTGCTCAGCAAAAATCCGTTGGTGATCATCCCGGTGTACATGCCGCGCTTGCGCATGTGCCGGATCACCTCTTCCAGTTCCGGATGCAGTAAGGGCTCGCCGCCACTGATGGTGATCATGGACGTGCCCATGTCGGCCAGCAAATCCAATCGCCTCTTCATCTCCGCCAGTGGCACCGGCTTCGACACTTCGTCATACTCGTTGCAATAACCGCAATCCAGATTGCAACGCCGCATCGGGATGATGTGCACCAGAAAGGGATGCTTCGTGGACACCAGGGCCTTGCCAATCTTCATCAGCTCCCGCGCTCGCGATCTGGCGAACCGCAGCTGACGCCGCACCCGTACCGACCTCGATGCCGACACCTTCGCCTTGGATGTGCCGTTAGCCATGAAAGTCTGCAAGATTCCCCTGTCCCTAATTATACACGAGCGCTTGTTCCGCCCGGATGTTACGCGCTTGAATTCCGCCTGTTGTGCTCAGAAATCAATCAGCCAACGCCGAGCGGGTTCGGTACGCTCAAGGTTCGGTTCGCACAAGGCCACAAGGCCCACAAGGTGATATCGCTCGAAGCTTCGACTTCTCGTCGGGCACGTTCGAGGCTTGCTACCCGCATGGAATGAATCACTTGAACTTTAAGCATCCCTGGAACGTACATTGTTTCGGGCGGATAGCCTCGCCGATAAGACCAATTGCAGATCGGCGGCGTCTACTAACCGCAGAGGTGTCCCGTCGTCCAATCGGACAAAGCGAGGTGCGCATGCAATCCTTAGTCTCCGACCTCCAGTATTCCGCGCGCGAACTCCGCAAGCGCCCCGGGTTCGTCCTCACTGCGGTGCTCTCCCTTGCTCTCGGCATCGGCGCTACAAGCGCCGTCTTCAGCGTGATTTACGCAGTCCTGATCGACCCGTTCCCCTATCCCGGGGCCGATCGCATGATGGAAGTTCGCCTGAAAGACAAATCCGGCAACGACCGATATACCGGCTTCAACGGGCTGCAACTTGAGCAGATGCGCCAGGCCAGATCGGTCGAGAGCGTCGTAGCCCTCGACGGCTGGAATCTCACCACAACCGACGGGGATTTACCCGAGGACGTCAACGCCAGCTACATCTCCCCGAATGCTCCCAATCACTGGGGCGTTCCGGCATTCCTGGGACGGTGGCTGGTGCCCTCGGACGCGCCCTTCGGGCAAGAGGCCCAGCCGGTCGTCGTGATCACCTATCAATTCTGGCAACGGTATTACCTGGGAGATCCCAACGTCATAGGCCGGAAGATTCAGCTGGTGCATAAGCCCTACGAGGTCGTTGGGGTCATGCCGCCGCGATACAAATGGGGCGAGGCGGACATGTACGTCCCCCTGAAAGTGACGCAGGATCCCAACATCCATTTCGGCGCTTCGATCAAGCTGCGCCCAGGAGTCACCCTGGAGCAAGCGCAGGCCGAACTGCAACCGCTTGTCGAAGAATTCGCGAAGCAATCGCCCACGAACTTCCCGGAAAAGTTTCGCGTCAATCTTCACAGCATCGTCGAGCTGTACGCCAGGCCTCTGGGTACCACGCTCTATTTGCTTCTCGGAGCTGTGGGGTCGCTCTTGCTTATTGGCTGCGCGAACGTATCCATCCTGCTGCTCGCCCGAGGCGCGGAACGCCAGCACGAACTGGCGGTGCGCGCCGCCATCGGCGCCAACCGCATGCGCATGATTCGCCAGTTGCTGACCGAGTCGCTGGGGATTGCCGTCGCCGGAGCCGGGCTGGGTGTGCTCCTCGCGTGGAAGAGTCTGCCGCTGATCGTGGCGTGGATGCCACATGCGTTTCCGGCCGAGTCGGTGATCAAGGTCAATGTGCCAGTTCTGTTGTTCTGCGTGGCCCTGGCCGTAGCCACCTCGATCATTTTTGGTTTGTCGCCTGCTCTCCAACTCTCGCGCCCGGACGTTGCCCGCTTGATGCAGGGCAGTGGACGCCGCGTCGCCGGCAGCACGCACGCCAAACGGGCGCATAACGCCCTGGTGGCAGCCCAGGTGGCGCTCACCATTCTTCTGCTGACCACCGCCAGCGCCGCCGGCAAGGGCTTTCTCCATCTCGTCCGGGCAAACCTCGGCTACGAGCCGCACAATGCCATGTCCGTTCCCATCCCGGTGCATGAAAATACGCACGGAACGTGGAAAGATCGCTCTGAATACTTCGACCAGCTCCGCGCCCGCCTCGGGGCCATGCCTGAAGTGATTTCCGCGGGCATCTCGACCAACGCCACGCCGCCGTCCAGCGGCCGAACCGAGCAATTCGAAATCTTCGGCAGCGCGGCTGGCGAGAAACCCGAAGCGCTCTTGCACTACGTCAGTCCCGAGTATTTTCCCATTCTCGGCATTCCGCTCGCTCAAGGCCGTATTTGGGATCACGCCGAGACCATGCGTGGCGCTCCTCTGGCCGTGATCAACCAAACCATGGCACGCCAATTTTGGCCCAATAGTAATCCCGTCGGCCAACAGATTCGCATTCCCAATCTCAAGGAGGAGCTGCCTTACTCTCCAGCTGTGGCCGGCATCGACGGATCCTGGCTGCAAATTGTCGGGGTCTGCGCGGACGTCCTCGACGACGGCCTCCGCAAGCCGGTCAAGCCCGCCATCTACATTCCTTACACCTTGAAAATGTGGATGTTCACGCAGATCCTGATCCGGACCCGCATCCCCCCGGCTTCCATGCTCCGCGACATCCGTGCGCAGATCACTCAGGTAGACCCTGAACAGCAGGTCACGCACGCTCAGGATCTCGAAACATGGATCGTCAACGAGCAGGATTACGGCCAGCAGCGTTTCGTCGCAACATTATTCAGCGTGTTCGCCGTTCTCGCCCTCGTTCTCGCTGCCGTCGGCCTCTACAGCGTCGTCTCCTACGGCGTAGCCACACGCACCAACGAATTCGGTATCCGCATGGCCTTAGGCGCGAAAGCCGCCGACGTATTTCGGCTAGTGCTGTCTTCCACAACGATGAGCGTAGGCGCAGGTCTCGCAACCGGTCTTCTGTTGTGCCTAGTGTTCAACAAACTAGCCACCAAGTGGGTCAACGAAAGCTCCCACGACCCCCTAATCCTCGCCGGCGTCACGCTATTACTAGTCGCCGCCGCACTCCTCGCCTCCTTCGTCCCAGCCCGCCGCGCCGCAGCCGTCGACCCCATGGTCGCCCTCCGCTACGAATAATTTCGCGAGAAGTCATCTCATAAATGCATCTAGGGGGTCGGAGCTTTCTTGCCCTGAGGCACGAAGGGAGCTCCGATATTTAAAGACACGCAAAGTCGGGCTTTAGCCCCTGAGGAAATTCTTCTCTTCCTGTCCCGGCCATTTGTGAGGTGGCCGCGCGCCTTCGTGCTCCGCCTTTCGCACCTCGCCTTCTTACCTCGCCTTTGGTAGCGCCCGGGCAACATCAAACCGCCCGCAACACTGACCCGCAATTATCCCAACGGGCAACCTCTACCTCATACCACGCCTTCCAACCCCGCCAAGACCCCGTGCCGCATCGAGGTGCCGATGCAATCCCTAATCTCCGACCTCCGCTATTCCGCCCGCGAACTCCGCAAGCGTCCCGGTTTCACGCTCACCGCCGTCCTCTCTCTCGCGCTGGGTATTGGCGCCACCACAGCCGTCTTCAGCGTCATCTACGCCGTGCTAATCGACCCTTTCCCCTACGTCGGCGCCGATCGCATCATGGAGATGGTGCTCAAGGACAAAGCCGGCAACGATCGCTACACCGGCTTTAATGGTCCGCAATTCGATCAGCTCCGGGGCGCCAGATCGATCGAAAGCGTCGTCGCCCTGCAAGGCTGGAACCTGACCACCACGGACGGCGAACTCCCCGAAGACGTTCGATCGATGGCCATCTCCACCGGCAATCCGAATCATTGGGGCATTCCCGCGCGATTGGGCCGCTGGCTGGCTTCCGATGCGCCGCCGGGGCAAGACGTGCAGCCCGTCGTCGTGCTCAGCTACCAGTTCTGGCAAAGGTATTTCTTAGGTGACCCCAACGTGATCGGGCGCAAAATTCAGTTTGTTCACAAGAGCTATCAGGTCGTGGGAGTGATGCCGCCTAGATTTAAATGGGGAGAGCAGGACGTCTACCGTCCTCTCAAGGTCACCGCGGATCCGAATATCGGGTTTGGAGCATCGATCAAGCTTCGCCCGGGCGTGACCCCGGCGCAAGCCGACGCGGAACTTCAACCGATCGTCGAACAATTTGCGAAACAGACGCCGCAATATTATCCGGACACTTTTCACGTCGATCTGCGCAGCATCGTGGACGTCTACGCGCGACCATTAGGCCCGACGCTGTATCTGCTTCTCGGCGCGGTAGCTTCACTGTTACTGATCGGCTGCGGAAACGTATCTATCTTGCTCCTCGCGCGAGGGGCGGAACGCCAGCAAGAATTGGCCATTCGCGCTGCTGTCGGAGCCGGACGATTACGCATGGTTCGGCAACTTCTCACCGAATCTCTCGCTGTGGCAATCGCCGGCGCCTCGCTCGGACTACTCCTGGCTTGGAAAGGTCTAGCCGGGATCGTGGCGTTTCTTCCCGAGGAATCATTTCCCTCCGAGTCGGTAATCAAGATCAACGTGCCGGTATTGCTCTTCAGCGTTGGGTTAGCCTTCGCTACCACGCTGGTCTTCGGACTTTGGCCCGCGCTCACGCTTTCACGCCCGGACCTCGCTCGGATGATGCAGAGTAGCGCGCGTCGGGTGGCGGGCAGCGCGCACGCCCGAAGGACGCACGGAGCCATGGTGGCGGCTCAGGTCGCGCTTACCCTGGTGATGCTTTCCGGCGCGGGGGCCGCTGCGAAAGGCTTCCTATCCCTGGTGAACACTGATTTGGGCTACGACCCACGGGGCGCGATGTCGCTGCCCATACCCGTGCATGACAACACGCACATCTCCTGGCAGGACCGCAGCCAATATTTCGAGGCACTCCGCGCGAGAATCGCCGCGATGCCCCAGGTCGAAGCTGCCGGCATCTCCACGAACGCGACGCCACCATGGAACGGCGACGATCGCAAGATTGAAATCCTGGGGCGCTCCAACGGCGAGAAGCCGGAGGTACGCTTAAACTTCATCAGTCCCGAATACTTCCCGCTCCTGCGCATTCCTCTCCTACAGGGACGCGTGTGGGACCACGCGGAAACCATGCGCGGCGCTGCTGTTCTGGTGATCAACCAGGCGATGGCGCGGCAATATTGGCCCAGCGGCAGCCCTGTCGGGCAGCAGCTTCGTATTGTTGACATGAAAGCCGAACCGCCGTATTCCCCGTTGGCGCCAGGAAGCGACAGCTGGTTGCAAATCGTCGGCATCGTAGCCGACGCGCGCGACGATGGGCTGCGCAAGCCGGTCAAGCCCGCCATTTACGTTCCCTACACCCTTCAGATGTGGATGTTCACGCAGATTTTGGTGCGAACCAAAATCGCTCCGCTGTCCGCTCTGCATGACCTCCGAGCGCAGATCCTTCAGGTCGATCCCGAACAGCAAGTGATGCGAGACCCGCGCGATCTGCAATCGTGGATCACCCACCAGTCCGAATACGCAGAGCAGCGTCTCGTGGCTGCCTTGTTCGGCTTTTTCTCGGTTCTTGCGCTCGCCCTCGCAACCGTCGGCCTTTACAGCGTCGTCTCCTACGGCGTCACCACCCGCACCAACGAGTTCGGCATTCGCATGGCTCTCGGCGCCAAAGCCTCGGACATATTCCGGATTGTGCTGTCGTCCACTGGTCTAAATGTGGGCGCGGGAGTCTTCGCGGGCGTGTTGCTGAGCGTGATTTTCGGCAAGTTCGCCACCAAGTGGGTCAACGAAAGCTCCCGCGATCCGCTGATCCTCGGCGGTGTCACGCTGTTACTCATCACCGCCGCGCTTTTGGCGTCGTTCGTCCCGGCCCGCCGCGCCGCCGCCGTCGACCCCATGGTCGCCCTGCGCTACGAATAGTAATTCCCAACCTGGTACTGACACTGGTTGCGATCCTAACTATGACCCCTGGAACCTCGCGCTGGCGTGAGCCTGCCCGGCACCCTACAATGCTCACGCGCAAAGATACTCATGGCACCCCTAATCTCCGACCTTCGCTATTCCGCCCGAGAATTCCGACGGCGCCCCTACTTCACACTCACTGCCATCTTCTCTCTCGCTTTGGGCATTGGCGCTACCAGCGCCGTCTTCAGCCTCATCTACGCCGTCTTGATCAATCCATTCCCTTATTCCGGCGCCAATCGTATCGTCGAGCTTCGCTTGAAAGATAAAGCGGGCAGCGATCACTACGTAGTTCTAAGCGGTCCGCAGCTTGACCAGCTTCGCCAGACTCGCTCCATCGAAAGTGTCATCGGCTTGAATTGGTGGAACCTGACAACCACCGACGGCGACCTTCCCGAGGACTTGCAAGCCGTTGCCGTCACCACAAATTCCGCAAGCCACTTCGGTATCCCTGCTCTAAAAGGCCGCTGGTTCATCCCCTCCGATGCGCCTCCCGGCGAAGACCCACAGCGCGTCGCGGTGCTCAGCTATCAATTTTGGCAAAGATATTTCGTGGGCGACCCCAACGTCGTCGGCCGCAAATTTCAGCTCGTTCACGACACCTACGAAGTAATCGGGGTGATGCCCCCACGTTTCAAATGGGACGACGCGGAAGTCTACATTCCTCAAAGGGTGACGCAGGATGCGGGTCTCAACCTCGGCGCGTCGCTGAAGCTACGGCCTGGCGTGACGACCGCTCAAGCCGATGCCGAACTCCAGCCCCTGTTAGAACAGTTCGCGAAAGAATCGCCGTCACGCTACCCCGATACTTTTCGCGTGGACTTGCGCAGCATCGTTGAGTTGCGCGCCAGGCCGATGGGCCCCACTCTCTACCTCCTGCTGGGCGCGGTCGCCTCCCTGCTTCTGATCGGTTGCGCAAACGTTTCGATCTTGCTTCTCGCCAGAGGGGCCGAGCGCAAACATGAGCTGGCCGTCCGCGCGGCGGTGGGAGCAGGCCGCCTTCGCATCGTCCGCCAACTGCTCACCGAGTCTCTCGCGATAGCCACGGCCGGAACGGCCGTCGGCATACTCTTCGCCTGGCGAGGCCTTTCGCTGATAACTGCCTTCCTCCCGCAAGGCTCCTTTCCGCCGGAATCGGTTATCCGCATGAACGTGCCGGTACTGTTCTTTAGCATCGGCTTGGCGTTCATCACCACGATCGTGTTCGGGATTTGGCCGGCACTGCAGCTTTCGCGGCCCGAAATCGCTCGCCTGACGCAAACCAGCGCCCGCCGTGTCACTGGGAGCGTACACGCACGGCGCACTCATTCCGTCATGATCGGCGCTCAGGTGGCCCTTACCGTCCTTCTGCTTACCGCGGCGAGCGCGGCGGCCAAAGGTTTCCTGCGCCTGGTGAACACCGATCTCGGCTACGATCCGCGCAACGCGATGTCCCTTCCCATCCCCGTTCATCGCAACGCACACGTCTCCTGGCAGGATCGTTCCCAATATTTCGAGCAGCTACGCGCAACCCTGGCCGCCATGCCGGAAATTGTCGTAGCAGGCATCTCGACCAACGCGACTCCTCCGATGGCAATCGGGAGTACGCGCATCGAAATCATGAGCCACGCTGAGGCGGAAGATCCGCAAGTTCGCGTGAACTTCATCAGCCCCGAATATTTTTCCGTGCTGAAAATTCCGCTGGCGCAGGGCCGCCTGTTCGATCACACCGAAACCATGCGCGCCGCGCATCTCGC
>Ga0210401_10001732_pt1 | contig 24884 bp, 18 predicted proteins | sample IncBWH32MmetaG_FD_150866 | JGI IMG/M metagenome (GOLD analysis project Ga0210401, IMG submission 150866) | Forest soil microbial communities from Barre Woods Harvard Forest LTER site, Petersham, Massachusetts, United States - Inc-BW-H-32-M | ecosystem: Environmental > Terrestrial > Soil >... | reverse complement strand
TATAGTCGCGTTGTCCTCGGGTCCGCGTGGCCGGCGAGTCTCTGCACATCTTCCAGCGGCACGCCCTGTTCCAAAAGATCGGTGATTGTGGTCACCCGGAAAGAGTGAGGCGATAATCGCGCGGTTAGGCCAGCATCGTTGAGCCGGCGCTTGACCATTCGGCAGACGTCTACGACGCACATCACATTGTTGGTTAGACGTCCTGTCTTTTTGTAAGCCGTCCGAAAGAGGGGAGTGTCCTTTGCGGCATCGCGCACGCCGGCTCCCTCTATATACTCAAAAACCATCTGCTCCAAATCATGCCTTACGGGAATCTCGCGGCTCTTGCCACCCTTCTCATCAAAGTGGAGCATCCATTGATCACCAGCATGGTAAAAACTGCCGCGCTTAAGTGAGGCCACGGCGCCGACCCGCGCCGCGCGGTGTAAATGAGAATCCCAACAATGGCTCGGTCCCGCAGGCCAACCACATTGGAAGTGTCGATCGAACCGAGTAGCATCCGCGCATCCGGACTGCGGGCGGGGATCTCGCGGGGCAAGACCCGGTCTCGGATATGCCTCAAACTCACAAGCTGCATTTGTGCGATACTCACCTAACGCTGTCCGAAGCGGGTCACTAGACCGTGGCAAAGGCGGTTGATCGGGCTGGTGGAACAGGCATGTGTAAGTGGCTGAGAGTATGAACGAAGAAGTACCGGTAAGGCTCCATAAATGCCTGTCCGATCTCAAAAAGTACCAGTTTCGAACGAATTTTGTAGTGCAACTTTTGACACCGTGGTAGCATCTTAATTGTAGGAAGTGATTGAACACCCACTTTACAGTGGTGTATATATAACATACGATAAGAGTATTAAGCCCTCTTCGAGGGATTCGAAAGGAACACCAATGCATCAAGACGATGGAGCAGAAATCTAACGTGACGGGGCCTTTTTCAGCGCCCTACTTTTCCTCATCCTTCCACTTTTTCATCAGCGGCAGGCACACATTCCAGTAGCGCGGTGCGTGGCGTTTTTCTCTGTGTGTTTTCATCCAAAAACCATAACGCTCGTAGCTTTTTAGGAAGATCGTGTGGAAGTAGAGTTTTAGCAGCTGCTCATCCGCTGTGTTAGTTTCAATGGAAATCGCGATCTCCTCAAAAAAGTTAAGTATCTCAACAGCAACAATTCTTTCCTCGATGTTTTGTTCGAGTCTCTCGGCCGCAGCTTCCTCGCCCAAATCATCCATCACGGGATTCAGCAAGCGCCATCGCCTCTTGAGTTCTAGATAGGCCGGGTTGTTCCAGCGCTGTACGAAGCTGGCCGAGGCGGTTAATTTTTTCTCCTGATTCGACCGACGAAGATTTTCGGTGGCTTGTAAGAGTCCCCAGATGGTGAGGACACCTCCAAGAATGGAAACAGCAAATATTATAGTAGGTCGATCTCGATCTGCCGCACGGCTATAGCACCACACTACTCCCACACCCAGAATGATCACGAGGGCTAGCCAAGCAACCGAAAACTTAATAGTTACCGGAATTGCAAACTTCCATCCGTCGTTGCCTTTCATTATGTGGGTATATCTTACAACAGAATTGTTTTTTGGCAAACTTTCGGAAGGCCAGCAGTTTTGAAAACAGCAATCCCATCATGAACATCCATTTATCGAAACGCCGATTCGCCCTGCGTCGTCTGAAGTTGGGCATAGCTGCTAATGGCCCCGTCGGAACTCCGTTCCCCCTGGCGCCACAGCAGAATTCCCGGACTGTGAAGGGTTCTTTACTGGTGGCAAATGACCCGGCATCACGACGACATCAATCTCAAATCAAATCGAGATCCGCTCGACGATATTGCGTGTAATTTTCTTCTGCCGCCGGTCATATAGTCGCGTTGTCCTCGGGTCCGCGTGGCCGGCGAGTCTCTGCACATCTTCCAGCGGCACGCCCTGTTCCAAAAGATCGGTGATTGTGGTCACCCGGAAAGAGTGAGGCGATAATCGCGCGGTTAGGCCAGCATCGTTGAGCCGGCGCTTGACCATTCGGCAGACGTCTACGACGCACATCACATTGTTGGTTAGACGTCCTGTCTTTTTGTAAGCCGTCCGAAAGAGGGGAGTGTCCTTTGCGGCATCGCGCACGCCGGCTCCCTCTATATACTCAAAAACCATCTGCTCCAAATCATGCCTTACGGGAATCTCGCGGCTCTTGCCACCCTTCTCATCAAAGTGGAGCATCCATTGATCACCAGCATGGTAAAAACTGCCGCGCTTAAGTGAGGCCACGGCGCCGGCGCGGGCAGCGGTGTAGATGAGAATCCCGACGATGGCTCGGTCCCGAAGGCCAACCACCTTGGAAGTTTTGATTGAAGCCAGCAATGTCCGTGCATCCTTGACCGTGATCTCCGGCGTCTTGCCTTCCACTACCTGATAACGTTCTCCCCGGACTGAGAGCGCCGGATTCAAAATCATGGCGTGGCGGGTCACCAGGTTGTCAAAGAAGTGGCGAAGGGCAGCCAAGTGCTGCTTCCGCGTGGCTACAGAAGTATTCTGTTTTTGTAACCCGTCTATATATTGCCCGACAGCTCTCGGTGTGATTGTACGGAGCTCTAAACCCTGATCTTCCGCCCACGCCAGAAAACGCTTGACTGCGATCAGATACGCCTGGCGTGTGTGTTCGTTGCGAATGCGGGCAAAGAAAAACTCCTCGGCGGCGAAAACGGCCGGCTTGCCAGCCCGAAGTAATACTTCAGGCAACCGGCTACGAAAAAATGATGGGTTGTGGGAAGGCGGGACCAGATCGGTTGACAGTCCCGAAGAGGGGTTCATGGCAGGGCAGGTTTAATGGCAAATAACGTCCTTTATGATACGTTAAGCATAGTGCAATATCCGAATGTGGTCAAAGCAGTTTTCCACAAGAGGAACACGGGAGAAGGCTGCCCCCCCGAATACCCCAACCGTCGGAAGGCGATACGATAGAGGGTCCTAACCCCTCTATGAGTGAAGCGCCCAACGTCGTGGTAGAGCTAATCGATCGCTTTCGCAGAAACCTCTCTGATCTCAGATTGTCGTCATACCTGGAAGCGCATCTGCGCCAGGAGTTCTTAAATCCACTGTTCAAGTCGCTCGGATGGGACATAAATAACGAGCTTGGGCGATCTGAACGCTTTAAGGAAGTGGTCCACGAGGACTCCATTGAAGTCGAGGGACGTAGCAAAGCCCCGGACTATGGCTTCCGCATTGGCGGCAACCGAATCTTCTTCGTTGAAGGGAAAAAACCAGCAGTAAACATCGACAGAGATCCCTCAGGGGCGTACCAACTGCGGCGGTACTGCTGGTCAGCAGAAATTCCCCTCGGTATACTAACGAACTTTGAGCACTTTGCAATATACGATTGTCGCCTGAAACCTCGGCTTAGTGATCGCGCTGCAAAGGCCAGAATCGCCTACTTTTCATTTCTTGATCTATCAAAAGAGTGGAACTTCTTAGAGGGAGTCTTTTCTCGCGATGCAGTACTGCGAGGAGATTTTGATCGCTTTGCCGAATCGGCGACGACAAAGCGAGGCACAGAAGAAGTCGGAAACTCGCTGCTTAGCGATATTGAAACGTGGCGCTTGGGCCTGGCACGGAATATCGCCATTCGCAATCACAAGCTTACCCAGCCTCAGTTAAACTTTGCAGTGCAGAGCTTGATTGATCGCATTATATTTCTCCGCATATGTGAAGATCGAAAACTCGAACCCTATAGACAGCTGGCAGAGGCGGCAACACGCTCTAATGTTTACGAAAACTTGTGCGATCTGTTTCGAAGAGCGGACTACAAATACAATTCGGGATTGTTCCACTTCGAACGAGAGAAGGACCGAGTCGAACCACCCGATGAACTCAGTTTGGCGCTTGCCATTGACGATCACATTTTAAAAGACATAGTCTCTGGCCTTTATTATCCCGATAGCCCCTATGAATTCTCCGTTTTTCCGCCAGAAATCCTTGGGCAGGTCTATGAGCAGTTTTTAAGCAAGATCATTCGCCTGACACTCGGCCATCAGGCAAAGGTCGAAGACAAACCGGAAGTACGGAAGGCGGGAGGCGTTTATTATACGCCGACGTTCGTGGTGAAGCATATAGTCAATCACACGATCGGCCCGCTTCTGGAAAATAAGAACCCAAGACAAGCGAAGCGCATCAAGATAGTCGACCCAACGTGTGGATCGGGATCATTTCTACTTGGGGCGTACAGCTTCTTGTTGGATTGGCATCGCCAATGGTATGAACAGCAAGAGCCGGCAAGATACAAACGGCAAATGTACCTATCCAACAATGGCGAGTGGCGGTTGACAGTGGCAGAACGGCGCGACATCCTTCTCCATTCGATCTTCGGTGTGGACCTGGATATTCAGGCCGTCGAGGTCACCAAGCTTTCACTGTTGCTAGCCGTACTCGAACATGAGAGCGACGAATCCCTCAACAAACAACAGGCGCTATTTCATGCCGATCGGGTGCTTCCTGATCTGGGGCGGAACATCCGCTCCGGAAACTCAATTATAGGATCAGACTTTGCGATGCAAGGCGATCTGTTTGGCGAGCTGGAAACTATTGGCGAGGTCAATCCGTTCGATTGGGAGGCCGAGTTTCCAGACGTCTTTACCGGACGCGATCAGGGATTTCATGCCGTGATCGGCAATCCACCTTGGGGAGCAGAATTCGACGAACATCAGCTGGAATACCTCCGGACGGCTCACACCCGCATTATTGAGCGCATGATTGACTCGTACATTTACTTTCTTGATAAAGCATGCCAGATCGCATCTCCTCGCGGTTTTATAGGCTTCATCGTTCCTGGGACGGTGCTCAACCAAGCGGATGCGCGAGCGGTGCGGCGCGTATACCTCGATCGTGGTTTGGTGCAAGTGATCAATCTTGGCAGAGGTATTTTTGGTAAATCTGTACTGAACACTTCCGCAATTGTGATCTCTGGACCGTTTGGCGCCGGAGAGAAGATCCGCCTGCAAGACTTATCTGAGCAATCGCTGATAGATAAAATGGCGGCACTCAAGTCGACGAAGAGCCGGGCGCTATCTTTTGATACGTGGAAGCGGCTGGTAGAACAAGATACACACAACACATACTTTGTCGGCAACCTTACGTTACCAGCACTCCTACTGCGCCTACGAAAGAAGTTTCCTTCACTACGAGATGTCTTAGCAGGAGAGATTCAGCGTGGAGTCACTCCTGATGTTGCCGAAGCGCATGTTCTCGATCATAAGACCGCCAAGCGATTGGGCCTCGAGCGAGAATTACTCAAGCCATCAGTGAGCGGCGGGCAGATTAAGCGATTTACCCCATGGAAAGCAGACCGGGTGCTCATCTATACAACCAGGGACACAGAGCTCAACAAATATCCAAACGTTCGGTCTTACATGTCACAGTTCCGCTCCTCGATAACCTGCCGCGAGGTACTTGAGAAGAAACATCCCTGGTGGGCATTGCATAGGCCGCGCAATCCGGAAATTTTTGACGCTCCGAAGCTCGTTGGCTTGACAACAGTAACAAGTGTAGAACTCATTTACGATGAGAATAAATCGCTCTATGTAACTGATGCGATGTACGTCTTCAAACCGGCTCCAGACGTTGACCCTATAGTTCTAATGGCCGTGATGCAGTCCAGCACGTTTGGAGCCCTATATTCCATCTCAAACCAAGGCGAAGGCAGAGTGATCCCACAGGTGAAGGCGGCAAAACTGCATGACATCCCAGTGCCGGCTTCAATCATCGACAGTAGCAAGAAACGAGAGCTGAACAGTCTCGTGCGCCAGATCGCGGTTTTGAACGGGTTGGCGATCAGGGAACGCGTTGCCGGAAAGGTTGAATCGTATACTCGACAAGCTGAGAGCTTGGTGCGCCGACTTGATGCCATTGTGGATCAGATGTACGGATTGTCGTCTGTGGACCAAGCTAGACTGGCAGAGTACTTGGCCGGCCGTGCATAGAGAGCGAACTAAAGTGACTTTGATTGACAGGATAAGGTCAACGTTCGAGGCGTTGGTTGAAGTGGAAGACGATCAAATCAGGCACTGCGCTGCGTTTCGAGCTGAGCTGTAGTGGAATCAAGATTTGGCCCCTTCGCATCGAAGAGCAGATCGAGTTTGATCTGTTTGGCAGGTTCCCCGACACGTACTACGTGGCGATAGGCGCGGGACATCTGCATAGGGGCATCCGGGTGGTCAGTCGCATGAATCATGTAATACATGGTCGCGCCGCCATCTGGCCGCTCATAGATTGGCCACGCCTTCACGGACTTATATCTGAGATCGCTCTTCATCCGCAGAACGATTGCCTCTTTGCGTTCGTCGCGAGTCATTGAACGAAGACTAGTCCAATCGTCACGCCCCCACCAACGTTCAAGCACATCCAAATCTTTTTGGCCGGCGAGGGCCCGTTCAAGCCAACCGTTTGCAAGGAAGTAGAACAGCTCGATTTTGTTACCAGACTTCTTGTAGCACGCAAGTTTTTCGACGGTCATCCATTGGCATTCAAAGGTACGTTGGTCGAGCAGGCAAAAGGTAGCCTCGTTCTCAGTGATATTGCCAGTCGCTAATATCTCATCAACCTTTGCATTAAAATCGCCTCGATACAAATGTGTGTCGCGGTGTAATCTGTGCCCGGAAGAGTCAAATTGCGGCTGAGAGTTCTTCAATCGCTCCAATCGAGCAAACTGCATACGGTTCTCGTCGCATAAATGAAAGTGGCGCATCCATCGCGGCTCGCTTTCCAACACCAGCTTTGCTGCCCAAGAATCCGTTTCGCACTCATCCTGAGGTCCGGCGAAACCGTCGATATAAGTGCCATGCTTCGTAATAAAGACGAAATACTTGAGGTAGAGCATTATCAGGCGGGCCTTATTGTCGGTCCACACTGGGATCTCAGGAGACTTGACGAGCGGTTCGGGAGGGAGCTCCTCTGCTATGGAAGCGTCCGGGACTTCAAATAGATGTGGTTGCTCGTCTACGTCTCGGTCTGGCTCACCTTCACTCATTTATTCCATGTTACTGACATTTGAAGTCCGGCAGGAGTTTGCTCTTGGTAAGGAGATTAATGGTTGCCACTGTTTTGCCTTTGTTTTGTAGGCCAACGCCGCGGCATGTCTAGTTGTCTTGGACGGGATCTGTCTGATGATACGTTCAGGCATTTCGTCATATTCCCGCCCGTTCAGAGTGCGGCCGGTCTTCGATTTCCGAACACCGCCCCACTGTTTAAAAAAGAAAGATACCTGCTTCTTCCTGCAGAGCTCCAGAATTCGCTCCACCCAAGCTTGTTCCATCGGGCGCGCGCCGGGGCCACTCTCTCCGCCAACGATAACCCAATCAATACCGGAAATGTCGAACTGCCCAAGATCTTCTAAGAGGGGCTCGATCGAAAGGAAACGGATCGCTGCCGGCGCGGTGCGCAAGTCTTCAATCCGCGGTAGACCATATTTCTTATCCTCGACGCTGACGCCCCACCAGATGTGAGGATGCTCCGCTGCGAACCGCAGGCGCGTGGAGAGCATATTTAAGAGTCGATCCGATCGCTTCGTCAGCACTTGGTAGGTGTGCCAGTTCGCTTCCACCATCACTCGGGCGACGTCTTCGATATAAGCATCAGGAACGTCCGGTTGAAAAAGGTCGCTCATGCTGTTGACGAAAACTGTGCGGGGTCCCAACCACTCGAAGGGTTCGGAAATCTTTTCGGGAACTAGACGAAGATCAAAACCTTGCTCGTATGGATGCCCTTTCACGCCACGGAAGCGCTCAGCGAAAGTCTCGGCATAACAATGCTTACAGCCGGGGCTAATCTTGGTACACCCGCGTAGTGGGTTCCAAGTTGCGTCCGTCCACTCGATTTTAGAGTGATTGCTCATCGTGTGTCCCCCATTGTTGGGGTTCTCATTTTCTCTATAGTAGCAACTGGTTGCACGATGTTAAATCATTTTCCAGCCGCGCGGTGTGTATACCATGCGTCTGCTTGCGCCGTTTAAGATCGCTGAAGAGCGGTAGTTATAGTTGGGGACTAGGTCCAGTAGTCGTTCCTCACGTTTCAACCTTCGCGGCGCGATAGACCAGCTTTTGACCCGGAAGGTTTGTTGTTCTTGCGGGCATCGATTAAGACGATGTCTTTGTTGGTAGTCATGCCAAGTCGCTTGAGGATCGCATCGACGCGCTTTTTCTCTGCCATGTTGAAGTAGACGATCACTTTGATAGTGCGATGAGCGTCACTGGCCTTTTGGTAGATCTCGGCTTGATGTTGAAGGTTTCGCTCAAGGTGCGAGTTTTTGGCCAGCTTGAACTCGACGAGTGTCTTGTCCAAGCTTCCGCGTGAGACTTTGAAATCGACCGGGCCTCGGCCATCGTTGGCTTCACGCGTGACGTCGGAATCAGTTGCATACCAGGTCAAACGATAGAGAATGTGCAAGTCCTCCTCGCGCTCCAACGGTACGCCATCAATATAAAAGATGCGGTGGCCGCCCTTATTCTCGATGACTTCCTTGAGAAACACCACACGTTGAGATGCATCTTCATAGGTGTCTCGACCGAGCGAGTAGAACGAGGTCTCCTTTCTAAGTAGCTCAGGAAGCTGGCTGAATTGCCGTTCATAAAGGCGCTGCGATAGTTCAACCACAGCGGCGCTGATACTGGCAGCCCTATCACCCGTATCCTCCTTGAGCTTTATATAGAAGTCAATCAGCTCAGGGAAGTGCTGAACTGTTTCAAACGCGGCCTTGCGCTCATCCTTCTTTTTAGGGTCCCGTGGCAGAACCTTCTTGAAATAGTTGTTTATCTGGGCACGGAGTTGCGCGTTTGGAATCGCGTCTGGGATGCTTTTGAAGTCATCGACCAAGTCGGCCTTATTAATCCAGGTGTCGTCTTTAGTCAGGATGTCTTTGGGCGTGAGCAAGACGTAAGTATCGCCATAGCGTGGCAAATCATAGGTGGCACTTTCCCACGACTCAGTGTCGTAATTGAATCGTACCCGCGGGACCGCGAACTTTTGCCTAAGTGCTGGGCCAATGCGCTTTATCGCAAATGCCTCGGTGTACTCCAGCAGAAATTCCAGTATTAGATTATTGGTGAAGTCGCTGATAGAGTCACGTCCGACGCCTTCGCGAATCAGGCAGAGTTTTTCTAAGTGACTTCCTTTTGTTACGATTTCACTGCCGAAGGAACCAAAGATCTTTCCTAGGTTGGCGTGGAGTGCCGTAGCGAAGCCGCGTCCGAGACCCCTTCCCCGATTGCTTTCGCCGGCGAAGCCTAGCCAGTTCTGTTTGATCTCGGAAAACACATACCAAGTAAGGAGCAGTTCAGGATCGAGCTTGCCCTGTTCGGACTTCTGCTTCAAGAACCGAAGGTAGTCGATGATCCGGTCATGGAGAGCGCGGTACTTTTTCTTTCGACTGTTGAACAGCAAAAACGGATCAACGAATAACGGTAGATCCGACAAAAGGGAGATATTGAAAGCGCCATACTTCTCCACAGTGCTCTTGCGAACGCTAAAAAAATCGGAGAAGTAGATTTTCATGTGCAGGTTGCTGAGTTCACAATTCCTCACGCAGGGAAGATGATGTGACGGTCTACTTAGTATATAGAATTCAAACAAATAAAAACATAAACGCGGTGGCGTGCTGTTGATTCATTAACACCTGTGATATTCGTCGTCCCGGAGTTGCTTGCCGCAATTCGGGCACTGCCGTGGTTGGGTGTGTTCGAGGCGGTAGTGATCTGCAAGAGACCGCTGTGAATGGAACCGGCGCCGGCAAACGGCGCATCGAAATGGTCGATCAGTTGCCGGCATAGCCATTTCTTTCGTTGGCCCTTGTCTCGTCCGCTGCGGAGCGTTCGCGAATTTCATCCGTCAAGTTGTTGAGCGCTTCATCCTGGCAGTGGCCAAACGAAAACAGCCCCAGCTCGGGTGAGCAGGCGACATAAAGCGTATCGGCTTTGAAGGCGATGGCGGTCATAGCTGGAGTTCGTCAGGAGAAAGCTATTTGCGATGTCGGTTTCGAGCATCGGTAATGATCGTTGGCAAAGCAACGACTGTCATGATGACAACGATGCCGGCCAAAAGGATATAGAGAGGAGTCATAGAGGTGTGAGCGTTAATGCTTAATCAAGATACCGAAGGAGAACGTTACTGTAGAAGAAGGCCAAACCCAGAATCAATAGCGCAAAGATGGCAATGCTAAGGTGGAACGTGCCGGTCGTAAACTGCCCAAAGATGAGCGCACCGACAGCGATATTTGCGAGATCACCGATTTTGTCGGCGCGCGCCATTTGCGTTGAGCGGGAGAAAGCATGCTTTGGGGGATGTTAATGATATTGGAATAATATCAGTTATAAGAGCGCTGTCAAGGAAGTGTGCTGTATGCTTACAAATTAGCCTAAAACCGTTCAGGCCGAACCCGCGGCCGTAAATTGTTCTACGGCCGTTTCTACTTTTGAGCGCAGCATGTTGAAATCAGCATTTTGATATTTCGAGCTTAAGTGGATGGCGTTTTCAACAGCGCCAATTGCATCGTCGGTTCCAGCACGCAATTCTTCCAGGGCTAGGAACAGCGCTGCTTTCGCGTAGAGGCGGTCATTCGAAGAACCCCTCGCCTTCTCCATTGCCTGTTCATAAAGATGTCGACCCTGCTTGGTGTTGCCTCGCCTATAACGGACAAGACCAGCCGTGGCCAAAACGGCCGCTTCGACGGACGAAGAAAGGGCGTTCCGACTTATAAGCGATAATGTGGAATCGGCTTTGTCCAGTTGTCCTGTACAGGCTAAGGAGTAGCTCAGATTGTTCAGAATGTTCGGATCACGGGGGTTCGCCGTGCGCCCAATATCCAATATCTCGATCGCCCGGTCGTGGTTTTCGAGGGCCACAGCGGCGATGTAGGACGCATGAACCGCAGGAGACGCTGAAAACGGCTGGTCCTTGAGCCATCGCGTGCCCGCTTTCAGGCCTAACGCCCAGTCTCCCGCGTAAAATGCATACCATGCACGCGCTTCATATGCCTGTCGAACGCGAAGGACGTCAGGGTTTAGGTCAATGATCTTATGGCTGGCAGCCCACCTCGCTTGCGCTATCGAATTATCATTAGGACGCTCAAGGGATTCTCGGAACAGCCGCCGTGCGCCACGCAGGTTGCCCGCATTTGCATCCTCTGTGGCGAGAGCGCTTGCGAGCTCGGTCTTATCAAATGCGCTGATATTGGAAGATTCCAAGAGCTTTCGCGCCACCTTGAGATGCGATGAAGATTTCTCAGCGAGAGCTGCGGTAGCAATTTCGGCGGATAACAACCATGGATCGTATGGTGTGGCTTCGGCGCGTCTGATTAAATCATACGCTCGCGAATGTTCTCCTATGTGTGTGTACAGACGGGCGGCAGACCGTAAAACATAACGATGATTAGGCGCCAGGGCCAATGCTAGCTTCACGCTATGCAGGGCAGGTTTGATTTGTCCGAGAATCGCATAATTTCGTGAGAGCTCGACCCAGGCAAAGGCGTCACGCGGGTCAATACGCGTCATCATCTTTGCCTCTCGTAACGAGATCACAATCGCATCTCGATCAACGCGATCAGGTATTTTTGTCGCTCGTAGACGAAGTATTTTTGCTGCAATTTCCCGAACCTGCGGTGGAGCATCTGGAACCTGGCCGACAATGAATTCTGCTGCTTGTTGCCCTGCATCCAGTTCATTTAAGACCAGAGCAGCCCCAGCTACTTCCGCGGCCAACGGCCAGATCTTGTTCGCCTCCCAGTCACGAATCTTATCCGTCAAAAAATCTCGGGGCAACACTATCGATTCGACAGACCTCGACGGAAGAAGCTCGCCCAAAGCGATAGTCTTCTTGACATCACGCCAGCGAGGTATCACGTCGCGGCGCTCATCTGACAACGGCGCACTCATACAAGCAAACCCAGCCTGGCTCTCATCAGCAATAAATCGAAAATGGTGACGTAGCGCTCCAATGAGAACTGCTGCAATGTTCCTCTTTTCTCTCTCGGGTGCCCACGCCGTGCGGGGTCGGGATCACAGACTTGCAGCACAGTCTCCAGCAGTTGAGTTCTGCACTTCGTGGGCATCGTTGTCGGGAATTTCATAGCCACGCGAACAAACGCATCCCGAAGATGTAACTTCACATCATCTACATCACCGTTAAAGTGCCGCCAATCTGCATATACAGGCGGCATTTCATTGAGCAGGAGCGTGGTTGCGCCTTGGCCGGTGAAGAAGAAAAAAACCATGCTACCGAGCAAGTAGGCGTCGAAACTCAGTTGGCGCATCTTCGCATCGGTCAGCATGTAGCCGTACAATACATCAGGCGGTGCATAGGTGTAGTCGCCAGGGAATGGATGGCAAGAATGAGGCGGATTCTGGCCATCGCACGCCGAGCGCCCAAAGTCCGCGAGCTTCGATAGCATCCGTTCGAACACTAATACGTTTGAGGGTTTGAGATCTTGATGACGGATGTCGTTCCGATGAAGCTGTTGAAGCCCGGTAGCAATGTCGTGCAGCGATTTTAGCCTCCATTCAATGTCAAGGTTGCTGATAATCGCCATCTGTGCACGCGCGTCGCAATCCGCCAATTCAAAGATCAGGTATTCGACCGTATTAGTTCCTGCTTGCTGATCGACTAAAGTACCGTCCGCGATAGAAATGACAACACGGTCCAGCCTACGATCGCGACATCGTGCAAGAACATATTTCTCGAAGTTAATGGACTCTGTCAATTCTTGGAGTTCAACTGAAATTGGCCGCAGCTTAGACTGAAATGCGGCCGAGTAGTCCAAGGCCTTTAAGAAGCCCTTGCGGCCATCGCCGTTCTCCACGAGATAACCGACTGAGAAATGCCCGCCCGTACCTCCTTGCGGTCGGTTTACTATACCCAAGACCTGCCATCCGCCAGGAAGGGTCTTCCCTTGAAGCTTATAAGCTGCAGAATCAGTGTTGCCGTTCAAGAACACGCCTCCGGGAACTGAAGTGCGCAAACGCGCGGTGGGCAAAAGCCACGTTTCAGAAATCTAGCGAAACGTCTATGCCTTCATGATACTCCAAATTTCACATTTTCCTTCAACTATCGCAGTTCGACTCAGACAGTGCAGTTCGTCAGCGCACCAATAAATCAAATTTCTGTCGTAGGCAAAACTCCGACATTCTCCGGGCTGGGCGCCGACAGACCGGGCACCGGGACGGACGATCAGTTGAGGGCATAGCTGCTTTTATCGTTACCCGTTGATTTCCCTACCCTCCGGTCACGGATTTCATCCGTCAAGTTGTTGAGCGCTTCATCCTGGCAGTGGCCAAACGAAAACAGCCCCAGCTCGGGTGAGCAGGCGACATATAGGGTGTCGGCTTTAAAAGCAAAGGCAGTCATAAGGCAATTGACAAAACTTGCTCGGCACGGAATCTACTGCCCTATTTTCGTGCAGTTTTACGATCGGCAATGATCGTCGGCAGCGTAGCGCCTAGGGCAAAGAGAATCAGGCCTATTAAGAATAGTGAGAGTGAAAGCATGTTGTTAGAGGCTTAAGAATTAGAATGGAACACTGGCTTTAGCAGGTAGTCGCCGAGCGTGTACGCCACAACCACGAACACAAAACCCAATGCGAACAGCCAAGCATTGAATCTTCCGGCAAACGCTTGTCCGAAGATGAGGGCACCTGCCGCGATATGCGACAGATCCCGCAAACCTTGTGCCCAGAACAGGCGCTGCTCTTTGTTAAGACGAGTTTCTGGCAATGATTCTTAGTGGTTATGGTTTCTGAAGGAAGCATATCAGACCACTGGAATTCGTCAAGCAAGAGTTCCCGCCGGTGGGCTCGCAATGTTTTGCGAGCTCCACCGGCGACTTCCCTTTCGGCCTAACACTATTTCCGGCGCTTACGCCGGGGGTGGGTGGGACCGCGCCCCTGCCTGCTGCAATGTTCGAACACTCGGACCTTGCTGGCGAATTGTCACTCGGTGCATTTCCCCCGCTGTCTGCCGCCCGCGAACACGAAATAAGAGGGCAGAAGGGTTTCTGCCCTCTTTGGCTGCTGGCGCTTATAACCAAGCGTCAATCGGCGCGTTGAGCTCGATAGCATCATTGAGGAACTTCTGCAAGTCGGTGTAGCGGTCGAGGAAATATCTTCGCTCGTTCGGCCCTAGCCCCGCCAGTTCCAACTCAAAGATGTCGTGTCGCGATTTCAGCATCGCCAGCAGCCGCGCCGCCTGCGCTACCGATATCTCGCCATTCCTATCCCGCATCGGGATGACATCGGCCCACCACGACAGCCCAAATTTCCAGAGCAGAGCATGGTCGTCGTCGTAGGCGTCGCGAAAGTATCCCTGTTGGCAGGGGTGCTCCAAGCACTTCTCAACTTTCGCCTGCGCTTGGCGGTGCTCATCCGTCCCAGGCGTGAGGCGGTCACGCCGGCGGGCGGCTTTTTCACAATTTCTCTGCCGATGCTCGGCACCTTGCTGGTAAAGCGAATGGATGTAGAGGTCGGCGGCCATTGGTCTATCGACCTCCCCTCTGCGGCTGCTTGAAGACCTTCGGGCCAGCCGCTTGGCCGTTGTGGTAGCTCTCCAGCACCTTCGTGCGGATAGCTCTCTTCGCGTCATTGGCGACGCGCTCGAAATCGGCGGTGCCAGCGGCTAACTCCAGGGGGCCGATGACATTGGCATCGAGCCACAGGTCAAGCTCGCGCATGAAGTTAGTTTTTTGTTCGGACATTGCTTTGTCCCTTTCCGGCAAGAATGAATTCTTGGCGGGTGCAGCTTGCCCTGCTCACCGCAACCTGTGTCCAGCGGCCTGGGTGCCCGATCTGTCAAGGCTGAGCTACCCAACGGGAACGCCGTTCTAGGCGTTATCCTCGCGAAGCCTTGATACGGTCGGGCTGGCCGCTACAATGAAAAACCCGTGAGCAGGGCATTGGTGGTTTTGGTGTTCCTGCAGGCAGGGGGCGGGGGGGCAGAAGGCCGAAAGAAAAGCATAACGGACCCGCCATTGCCGGGTCACCCTTGACGCGTCTCCATGCAGGTGTCCTGGCACCCAGCTCTATCCCAGCCCTAGTTTTGAAAAAACGGCCGCAATCAGCGACTGTCAAGCTAGTTCTTCACTTTGGTTACCGCCCGATTGGGCGGCTCTTCATTTGTTTAGTTCCCGCCGCCGTAGCGAAGCGCAGGCTACCCTGCTAGCGGGGCGGAAGTCCGATAGGACTGAAGCCCCAAGCGTCCCCCGTGATAATCGGGGTGAGGACGGATACGGACGAAAGCGCAGCCGCCAGCGCTAGCGTGCTCGCGAAAGTTTTCGCGGGCGGCGGCGGTAGCAGGGTAGCCTGCGGTGAGCAGGCGGCGGGAACTAGTGATTTTATTGGGGCACTCGCCCCATCAGTGGTAGATTGCTAAATCTACTGGTCAACCGACCGGTTCGGTCGGACTTAGTTGGCCTCTGACATGTCGGCTAAGGTGTGAAACAACCGAATTTGGTGTTTCACAGAGCACGGCAAAGTCTGGGAACCCTGGCAAGGGTTTCGGGATGGGAACCAGAGATGGCCCACGACGCAAAAAACACCGCCTTACAGAGGCGGTCACCCTTAGGTGCGTGGAAAACGACATCCAAAGACTTTCCACGCCTATAATTGCAAATTTTGAGTTTGGAGCCGATACCAAGTAGGCAGAAGAGATAGCGGCAACAAATCCATGGGTTCGGTCCCCAAGTCGCGGACTATCCGGTTGCGGATCATACTCTGATGAAGCTGGCTCCCCTCTTTCCAGCTATGGGCAAGAAATGGCGTCTCCTGAAATAATGCGAGTTTGGTTTTCTCAAATCGCTGCGCATACTGCTCGGCCGTCAGGCCCTTGAGCCTGCCTTCTCCTTTGGGCCAGCGAACCTCTTGCGGGGCCGATCGGATTGATTCCGGGATCGGTGGATGTTTTTCAGTGGTCGCTTGGCGATCAAATGATGCTACAGCTCGCGAGGTGTAGGAAAGAATGGCGCCGAAGTGTTGAATGGGAAAATTGGTCTTGGCTGCCTCGTTGCGAGCAAACTCGACAACGCTCTTGGCCTTTTCCAATCCGTGCTGTGAAATTAAGCTGAGCGCCTGGCTGGTCTCCTTGGACTGCGCCACGTGAGAGGTCACGGCATGAAAGAGTTTATGAAAATAATGGACCAGTTCTTCGGCTTGTAAGGTCAGCGCATCTTTTTGCTTCGAGTAGTGGTTGATGACCACTGGCTCGGGGCTAGTAAAGGTCGTGGCAGGCTTGAGCTCCTCGGCCGCGAACGCGGAGCGAGCGATCTTTTGAAACACCGCCTTATAATCTTTCCCGTCCTTGGTCCGCTCAATGGTCGCCGACTTGAGCACGCCAGTGGTTAGCATGATCCCTGTCAGCTCGGCGAATGCCTTCTCGAGATTCTGTTTGCGTTTGGAAGGATTGCGATAGCTTGATCCCTTGAGCCCGAGATCCTCGAACAGCTCGCGCGTGCAGCGTTCAAACCGATTCTTATCCGCCATGATCAGATCGAGATAGCTGTAAAGCTTGAGGGCAATCTCGCCTTTGATGTCGATGAACACTTCGAACAGGAACGGCTTGGTGTAATTGTTGAGCAGGTTCTTGAGGATGTGGTCGTCGAACTGAAAGTATCCGGCTTCGGTCGTGACGTGACCATCAATTTTCCTGCGGACGATCTTAAGTTTGGAAAGGATGTTAACATAGACCGTTTCCAGATCTTCCACGCGTTCGTCCTTGCTGCGATAAGACCTGGTCCACACAAGCATCGTGCCGCGCAGACGCTCCAAGGAACCGGTGACGGCGTCGATCACGTTCGTACCCCAACCTTTCTTGTGCAGCAGTTTCGCCATGTGCCGAATTGAAAAAGGGGTTTCATGCTGGGGCTTGCCGCGTTCTTCCCAGTGCTTAATCAGGGCGTAGAGAGTCCGCTGATCGTCAGTGGTCAAGTCGCCGAGCTGCGCGATTGGATTGATGGTTACGGTCGAAGCTGTTCTTGTACCATCCGGTCCGGTGCTCTCCCGTTCTAAAGTCCGGGATTGTGTGTTCAGTTTGGAATGAATTTTGGAGTGCGTCGGATTCCAAATCGCCGGCCACTTCTCGATGTTGAGCTCAGCGCGGATTCTCTCGGGTTTGGGCTCAGCGGTTCCGGTGGTGGTCTTCTTCCGCGGGTGTGATATAGACCGGTGGCGATTATCGCTGGTTGTGGGTTGATCGTTTGCGATCATGATGGATGAGAGTGAGTTACTTGTAAAAGTTCAGACAGATGGATTTTGGTTTTAACACCGCCTAAACACACACATTTCTTGCCTGCCTAAACTCCCCTGCCTCAGCTATGGTCGTGTGTGTATTTAAAACAGTATCTAAGATAGTATTCAGACAGATTTGTGGCCGCCACTGCCGCTGAAACCTTTGATAGTTGTGCGATATTGTGTGACGGTTGTTACTTGTGTAGCACCAACTTCTTACTTCTCTAGCACCAAGCCATTACTTGTGTAGCACCAACTTCTTACTTCTCTAGCACCAAGCCATTACTTGTGTAGCACCAAGCGTTATGGATATCGAACGAAAGCTGACTGTGCCGACTTGCTATCTGTAGCACCAAGGCCGTCGTAGGCTCATCACAAGCGACCGGCAGCAATCTCCTCACTGACAATCTGAGAGAGAATTCGCTGCGCTTCAAACCGGGCAAGCTCAGTCAAGATGCCCGGCTCCGGAGCGGGGGAGAAACAGACCTGGCCGCGAATAATATGGCCATCGATGATGGCGTTGAGTGTGAATGTTTTAGCTCTGGCTTTAGTGGCCATTTTAACGGGGTTTAAAGGTAGAGGAATCGTAGCAGAAAATTTGACATTTGAGTAGGGGATAACTCTGGCAGGGCCGGGCGAGGCCAGCCCCCAAAAGTTCCTCGTGGCCGAAAGCGTAGCAGAGGGAAAACTGGCTTTGCAGCTTCCTATCGCAATAGCCACGTGCTCAGTGGTTTTACCTGCGGTCCTCCCTCTGCAGAAGAGCCGCAGTTAGCGATAGGGAGGTCTCTGGGGGCTGGTGCGTTTATTTTAACACTCCGCATTTGTCGGATATTATATTTTTGCCTATACTACCTCCACAGCAAACAGGAGGTTTAACATGGACAACTCGTGGGTAGACTTTAAGGCGGTCAAGGCCACAGTCAGCATCCACATGGTGCTGGATCATTACGGGATTAACTGGCTACGAAAAGAGACTGGCGATTTAGTTGGCAAGTGTCCGATCCATCAGGGGGATGGCAAGCGAGCGTTTCGGGTTAACGTCAAGAAAAATATCTTCAACTGCTTCTCATGTAACGCCCGCGGCAACGTCATTGATTTTGTGGCAGCCATGGAGCAGTGCTCAATTCGGGAGGCGGCGGTAAAACTGAAAGACTGGTTCTCGCTGTCCATGCCGACGACTGAGGGACACCATCCCACTCTTGGACCACCGAAGATCGTTGAACCTACCAGAGCAGGGGAGAGTGAGAGGAAAAATAAGCCGCTGGCTTTTGAACTCAAAGGCATCGACACCACTCACCCATACTTGGCGGCGCGCGGCATCAGTCAAGAAGCAGCCAAACGCTTCGGCATCGGTTTTTTCCCCGGCAAAGGTTCCATGAGCGGACGCATCGTCATTCCGATTCATAACGAGAAAGGGCAGCTAGTGGCCTATGCCGGCAGAAGCATCCAAGACGACGTGGAGCCGAAGTATAAATTCCCGCTAGGCTTCCATAAAGCGCAAGTGCTTTTTAATCTGCATCGGGTGCTCATGAGCCAACAAAGCAAGGTGCGGCTTGTGGTGGTCGTGGAAGGTTTTATCGATTGCTTAAAGGTGCACGAGGCAGGATTTCCAGCTGTGGCCTTAATGGGAAGTTCGCTATCTGAAGCCCAGGAGCAATTACTCGCGGCCCACTTCACTCAAGTCGTGCTCATGCTCGATGGAGATGAGGCCGGATCACGGGCAGCCGCTGAGATCGCAGCCCGGCTTGTCAGGACAGTCTTCGTGCGTATTGTGGACGTGGGGGAGGGCAAACAACCCGACCAACTCTCCAGCGAAGTAATTCAGAAGCTGTTGACTTTTATGCCGGCGCCTTCAGCCGCTTCCGTGATGGAGCGCTGATTTTCTGCAAAAGGGTTTGTGATCTCGCCCTGTGGACTGGTGAACCGTCGATGGTTCACTTTTTTTGACGCCAATAAGTGTAAGCGTTAATACTAAGCACGAATTAGCCAGGGGGCGCCTGCTCAGCCGTGAAGCGTTGATCAGGCAAGCCCAAAATGGGGTCAAATACGGCCTACGGGTGACGTGTCAGTCCTAAGAATAATGGCGCAAATCCTTTTTCTGGTTGGAATACCCCTTTCATTTCGGCGTAAGAACGGGTAGAATCATGCGATGACGTCCCCGGATCTTTCATGGATACGAGCCCAATTACGATCTCGCATCTTCAAGGTTTGCACGCTCTGCGCCATCGCTATAGCATTCGCTGTAGAAACGAAGCCAAGTGTTAGTGTCACGAGAGCGCCAACACAGGATTACGCGCCTGGCACTTTTCCGGAAGTGTACACTACCGACGAAGTAAACGGTCTCATCAACGGATTGCGGAATAACGAACTAGCTGCGTTACGAGCCCAGATCAACACATTATCCTCGACTTTAGAGCTGGCTAACAAGAAGATTGATAGTTTACAAGGAAACATAAGAGTTCTCTCCGACGCTAATGACGCTTTGACTAAGCGTCTTAACGATACCGAAGTGCGCATGAAGGAGCAGGGGCAAAAGGAGTAGTTGCTCGAAACTCCGAAGGAAAACCCAATAAGGCATATCGGTATCCCGAGCAGAAGAACTGTGAAATCGAGTTATCGGAATTGGCAAGAAAGAAAGTGTGAATCAACGTGCGCGAAAATGCTCGGAGACTCGGATCAGCCGTTAAGCAATGTATTATTGCAATTGTCATCACAACCCTTATCCAACCACCCGCCGCCGTTGGTGCAGAGCGTATTGACATTGCGACCTCTGCACTGGAATTCGGGGGCAGCATAGGCAAGTTGCTTTGGGATACGGTTGATGCTCGCTCGAAGGTCAGCGAACGCGAGGCGAGCCAATACAGCAAACTCGCATACAACGTGAAAGACCAGATTGACCTTGGGCGTGCAAGTTCTTCTATCCTCAAACAGAGCTTCAACACACTTGGGACGACGCTTTCATATGCGGCGACGGTTGATCCTGAGCCCCTATCCAAGGCAGTTTCCGGCATTGCCGCTTGGGGCGCTAAGAAGACCGGCGATGCATTGGGGCAGATGGTCATTGATCAGTCCCAAAAGCAAGCCCAAGCGATACTAGCTCAGGGCCTGAAAAACAGTGGTTTGTCGCAAACCCAACTCAAGAATATGCCTGCCGAGGAACTTGGAGCGAAGGTGGCGGACCTCAGGGTCGGAGGGCAGACGTTGCGCGAGATCCTGAAGGATGACCCTGGGAGCCTCAGCATTCTGCAAGCGCACGCAACGGACATCGCGACAGATATTGGCGTCGCAGCCCTGGCGCAGTCCAAGGGGACGGCCGCGGATGTCAAGACCATCCAACGCGACCTCGCCAAGACGACGAGGGAAATTGACAACTATCAGAAGGAAGTCCAGGGACATCTCGAGAAGATAGATTCCGGGATTTCCGGGCTTGAAGATGCCACTCGCGTCGCGAACGAAAAGCTCGGCGAATTGAAGGAGACGATCGGGGTCAACTCTAAAGCCATCCAAACGATGGCTCAGATTTCATATTCAGGCTGGTCAACAACACAGAAGCTTCAAGCTGTAAACGGTGGTCTTTTCCCCAATTTGGATTTAAAGCAAAAAGAAGCCTTGGTCCAGAGCCTCAAGGCTGACCAGGTGCGAGAGGAAACCGTTGCCAGCGTTCAGCAAGCCGCCAAGGACTTCGGAAACCTCGCCGCGATCGCAGGCAATCTTGGTCTTCCGAAGGACATCGTAAAAGGACTAGGCGATGCTCAAAAGGCTGCAACAGCAATTGTTCAATTCGCTTCCGGTGACGTCCTCGGCTCTATCGCCAGCATCACATCTCTCGTCGGGCTAGGCGCTCCGGACGCTGCAGCCGAACGTCATGCTGCGATGATGAAATACCTTGAGCAGCAGTTCTCAGTTGTGAATCAGAAGCTCGACAGGATCATCGAACTTCAGATCCAGACCCTTAAAGCCGTAGCCGCACTCGCAGACGAACAGCGGCAATTCCGAAAAGAGGTCTTGGGCCAACTTGACAGGGTTGAAGACACCGTGCTGAGGAGCGAGCGGGTTCTTCAAGCCATCCTGGCGAGCCAATGGACTGAATGTCACGCGCTCATAAACGGAACGAAGCTAAATGGCCAATTTAATATTCCGACAAGGGAAGTTCTCATTGAAGTTGTAACGAATGCAGATACGCCCAAAAACGCCGCAGCTTGCTACTCAAGAATGGTCGGGTTTCTGGAAGCATGGGTCAAGCCCGCGAAGTGGTCTGGCCAAATCATTGATGCGAGCAATTTTCCGGACAAAACAATCCCGTCAGAGTCAGTGCTCCAGAGAGCGTTGGTGGCATTTCAATCGCAACGCATAAGTGCCTACCAAAATGCAAGAGATTTCGTGTTGCAGGACCTGAGGGACGCGAGCGCATCGCCAGCCGCATACGTCGCGAGATTTGCGCAGCCGGTAGTTGACTCTAACTTCGCGAATGAACTTGATTCCGCACTCGCCAGAAAGGAAATCCAAATACAGTTTCAGTCATTTAAGTGTAACCAGACTGACCTGCTAGCTCCAGCCCTCCGCGAGTTACTCTGCTTTGGTATGGTCGACCGCAGCCCTAAGCCCCCACTACCCGCGCGCTGGAGCGACCTGCTTGGAGCCTCGCTGATCGGACCGTGGTCCACTGGACTCGTTGAGACAGGAATCACGCTTTCGACAATCGCGGATTTCGCGGAGGCAAATGATTCGGGCTCACTAGCGTTCGTTAACTCAAGAATGATCGAAGAGTTTTCGAAGGACGGTCCGACACTGGAACTTCGACGTGCCTTGGCACAACGAAAAGGCCTGAAGCTGTTAGAGGAACTGCGGTGGCTTACTGAGGCTAGCTTGCTGCAGCAAAGCATTACCTACGGGGACTACACCGCGCAACTGGTCGAGAAAGCCCTCTACGATGGGGCTACGAAGAGTTTGAACATTGACCCGAAGGTGCCCCTCAAACAACAGGCGTTACTTGCAATGCGCAGTAACCCCATTTTGGCTAGAAACGTGATCCTGCTAGCTATGCGCCATGCAATTTCCGATGCGCTTGGAGGTTCACAGAAGGCAGCGTCTTCGAACTACCTGCAGACTTATTATAATTTGGCTCTTCTTGACTTCACCGGCACTCAGCGATGTTCGTCGCTGGCGAGTCAGAAACTAGGGGAGCTGTTCCCGAATTGGAAGTTCGAGTATCGAGTGACCAGTCTACAGAAGAAGAATGAAAAAGGGTTGGAAGAGTGTCCCACCGAGTTCGAGCCGGACCCGAACAATTCTACCCCTCCACCAGCACTTGGTTCTGGCGTTGCAGCCACAATCAGTGATTTTTACGTGCTTGTACCATCGCCCCTTGCTCTGGGTGATGGAGTGTTTGAGCAACCGGACAGCCTGCGAAACGCCCTTGCCGACCGTGATCGTCTCAGCCAAGCCATCATCGACCGTACAGTTGGTGCTAGTGTCAGGGATGCTTCTGGCAAAGGGACTGACTCTAAAGGAGTCGCTGCGGGCATCGCATTCGCGCTCTTAAATGAAGGTTGGGGGTGGCATAACCGTACAACCTCGAAGTGAGGATGGCAAAAGGCGACTTGGAGCACCCGATCAATGAACGATAGTCAGGCTCTGATTAAACCGGGTGGCAGACTGCGCGGTGCCAAGGTCGACAGTATGTAGCTGCGATGAGTTCGATAGCATAATTATCTCATGCCTTTGAAATGCGGACTATTCTACTGGAGAGGAAAAACAATGCTGACGAAAATATTTGCCGTGATGCTCGTAGTCTTAGCGGCGCAACTGGCCGTTGCCGAAGAACAAGTAGCTAAATTGTCACGTATACGGCGAGGAGGGCAGGATTCACCTGAAACCCTTGAATTGACCAACAGACAGTCGATTGAATCAAGCAATGGCTTCAGCTTCGCTCAAAAGATGATTGATGATAGTATCTTTGTGGTTTACACAAAGGATGACGTCGATAAACAGGTCGAGAAACAGAAGGTTCAGTTCGACGAGAAGACTGTTGAACTCAGAAAAATAATTGATCAGCTACGCAGCAATATCAAAAGTCTTTCCGATATGAACGACGCTTTAACTAACCGTCTTAATGGCATCGACGCCAAGCTTAAGAAGCTAGATGAGTCCAAATGACAAAGGAACTGCCAGAAAACGATCTCCTGACAGACTGGATTGGTCATGAACTTGCCCCATCGTCTCTTTCCAGGGGCTCGAAATGAGTTGAGACATGGTTGTTAGATTACTGGAGGAAAAATCCATCAAACAGCAGTCTCAAGGAGTGGCTGGGGATGAGTTCTTGGCGTCAGCTAAGCCGTGAAGCGTTGAATCAGGCAGGGCCCAAATGGGATCAAATATGACTTCCGGCTGGCGAAGATAACGAGCAAGTGGACGCCTTGACGTAGGGTCGGGGAGGGGAGCGGTAAAGAGCGGTGAGATTGTGAACCAAAACAGACCGGCCCGTTTGGTCGGACCACAAACTATCGGATGGTTCACTAATTCCATTAGGCGTTTCCCGCGCTGTTCAGACGTCGTCTCAATCAAGACCGAGCGAACCGGGTGAACACCGAACATTTCCGCGTGGCGTTTCTGTCTTTTGATCAGGTGATAGTAGCCGCGCAATTTCTTAAGCATGTCGCTGGCAACCATGGTACCCCTGTCGGCTTCAAAGAAAAAATGCGCGAGCTGCTCCTCGGGCCGCCGGTCGGTGAAGCGCAAACTGAACAGGGCATCGGGTTCCACTGGCACGCGCTCGGTTTCGTCCTGCTCTTCCCACACGTATTGATTACCCTTCCGGGCGGATGTAACCTTGGGCAGTTCCACTTTGCGGCGGGCCAACTCCCCACCTTGGCTCCAACTTGCAAGTTCAATACGCCTAGCCGACTTTCTGCAGGCCATTTCCAGGAGAAAGTGCATGCGCGAGATCATCAGGGCGTGTTTGAGAAAGCCAAGCTGCATATGTTGACCGTGGGTAGCGGCACTGGCATAATCCTTGTCGCGATTGTTCTGCAACTCCTCGCGCATCTGCGGATGAATTTCCAATCCGCGGCGCTCGGACAACAATTCCAGCGAAGCAGGACTATCGAGATAGTAGATAAACTCGCTGTGTGTGCGGATGCCCGGAAAGGCAAAGCGGTTTATAAAACCCCACTCCCAGAGCTTGCGCAGGCGGCGCAGGACCACATCCTCGTTGCCACCAACAAGACGCACCAGCTCCGAAGTAGGGGAGAAGCGATAACGCAAAACCGACGCGATGATCCCGGCGTCGCGGTCGGTGATGACGCCGCGGCTGGGCGTTTGTGGCCGCACAAATTTTGAAAATTTTGGCATACGTGGTTAAGTAAAACTGGCTACGAAAAAACAAGACCAGCAAAAAATGATTGTGCCCAAAATTGTGCCCAAGCTGAGGCCAATGGGCGTAACTCGACGCTAATCGTCTATTTGTAAGTTGTTGGTATTACTAGTTAGTGACTTAGTGGAGTAGCCCTGAGTGGTGCCAGAAACTGGCTCATAACCCAAAGGTCGGTGGTTCAAATCCATCCCCCGCAACCAAATTCCTCAATAACTTCCAAGGCGTTCTTTCACTTTGGTTCGGGCTGTTCTTGTTAGCAATCGAGGCCAATTCGACAGAC
>Ga0210401_10001731_pt1 | contig 24902 bp, 18 predicted proteins | sample IncBWH32MmetaG_FD_150866 | JGI IMG/M metagenome (GOLD analysis project Ga0210401, IMG submission 150866) | Forest soil microbial communities from Barre Woods Harvard Forest LTER site, Petersham, Massachusetts, United States - Inc-BW-H-32-M | ecosystem: Environmental > Terrestrial > Soil >... | reverse complement strand
GTTTCCCTGCAAGACCAGGGTGTCGCCTTCGCGAGCCTGCACCACGTCTTTCATGGTGATTTCAACGCCGCGGAAGATGTGCGTTCCGTTGGCAATATGCGCGAATTGCGCGGCCCATTCACCGAGATCAGGGAGACCGGCATGTTCCAGGTAGACGTAAGCCGTAGAGTCATCTGCATTTGGCATTGGCCTCACCAGCCGCACCCCCTGTATGTGACTGAGAGCTTCATAGGCGCCGCCCCAGCAGGCGGAAATGCCGTAAGGGCAGGTGGGCGTGACGCCGACCACGATGGGTAGGTCTTTCTCCCGGGCCTGTATTTCGGCATCCAGTTCGGGGGCTGTCTTTTGTACGAGTAGTTTGAACGGCGACGCGGCAGCTGCGTGAGCTGTGACGGTCTCCGCGACTTCTGTCCCGGCGGCCGCAGCTGTGATCTGGATGATGGCGGCAATGGAAGGCACTTTGTTCTGATTCAATAAGAACAGCATGTAGTGACCCGGAGGGCAGACGTTTCCATTGGGCGGCGCGGTGACGGTAACTTTGTTGGCGCCGCGTTGGAAGGTGAGAAAGTTGATGCGCTGATTCGAATTGAAGGAATGAGTGACAGACGAAAGGCGCAGCCAGGTAACTTGACTGATTTCGTTCGGCGCAGGAGTTTCGACGTCAAATGATTCACCGTAGACAACATGGGTCGGCGGCGCCTTGGAAATAATCGGGCGCGCACCCTTGAACAAATAAGGCGGAGAAAAAATCTGAGCATTGGCGTGTGTTTCGCTCGCGTCATTTGGGACGGGCAAACTACTGTTCGGAGCGAATTCGCCGCCACCTCCGCTGAAGACACGTCCGTCAGGCAAGAGAACTGCCGTGGAATGGTAGCAGCGATCGACCGCTTCGGAAGCCATTTGTGTCCAAGTTCCTTTTGCCGGATCCCAAAGCTCAGCAGCGCGAATCGGATCTCCGATGGTGAGGTCGTTAAAACCAGTCCCTTGCGATCCACCCGTTACAAGCACCGTGCCATCGGGCAGGAGGGTGCCATTATGCTGGCGGCGGCGAAACTTCATGGGTGCAACAACTGCCCAGGCTGGATTGGCAGCATTCAAATCAATGGTCTCCACAACATTAGTGGTTGATCCGCCGCCTATGTAAACGACTTTGCCAACGTCGTACATCACCGATGGCGCGTAATCCGCATTTTGCCCGCGATTTCCAGTGGGGACCCATGTGCCTGGATTGCCAACCCGGAAATTTTCGAACAGGAATGTCCCGGCATTTGTGCCCGACATGAACAAAGAACCGTCGGGGGCAACATGAAGCCTCGGAAAAAGAGGCAGAGTGTTGAAACTGGTGACGTCGATCCATCCTCCGTTCTCGAGAATTTGAGGAATATTGTTAATAGGCGGGATCCCGATTGGCGGGAATTGAGGAACGCCTGCGGCAAAGCTGCCGGAACTCACGAATGCTCGCCCGTCCGGAACCGTGACGGCGGTGGGATACCAGCGGCCGTGGTTCATGGTCGGGCCAGCACTCCATTTATCCGTGATGGGATTGTAAAACGTGGAGGTGTTCAGCCCCTGGCTGTCAAAGAGATGGCCGCCGGTCACTAGCAGTCGGCCGTCTTCCAGGAAGGTATGCCCGGAACAGAACAGATTGATAGTGTTGCCCTGGGAATCCGTGGGCTGATTGCTGGTGGGTTTTGCGGGAACGTTGGGATTGGCCGGATCCCAGATGAACGCATGCGTTTCATGTTGGTTGAGTGATGGGAAATCTGGCGTGCCCGGAGGATTGCGCCGCCCCCAGAACAAAACCTTTCCGGTCGGCAAAACATGAGTATGAATCGGAACGTTTACCAGGGAAATCGTCGCGGACCACTGGCCAACCTCGGCGGGATTGGATGCCTGAGCGGCCAAATCGAGAGCTGCCGCTGCCTGCTGTGGGACGAAGGTGGCCGGCGCGGTATAGCTGGCTGAAAGTGAAAATGCGGAGGTGAGTTTTGCCGCTGGTGCTCCCGCCAAGGTGAGCCGGAGGGTGTGGAAGCCCTGCTCCTTGGAATTCGTTTGCAGTGCGGTCCCCGCGGGGGTATTTGCTTTGAAGACGGAAGTGGCGAGGACGGACCCATCAGGGGAGAGAACATCGAGCGTGATGCTCGTATCGGGCGTCCAGCCGGTCACATCGGGCTTGAGAGTCAGACTTAGCGGACTATTGGCGCGGCTCCAGATGCGGGCCACATTGAGCGGTGTGCCGTTGGATGCGGCGGGAATATCCAGATCTTCAGCGCCCTCAAAATCTTGATTTGCGGGGCGCGGAACAATGTCGAACGGCGTTCCACCGAGGCCCTGCCGGCTGTAGCAAACATAGCTGGCACCATTCACATTTTTCGGAATAGTGATTGTGACCGACCCGTTTCCATCGGTGGTGACGTCAGTCGAGTGGCCCGCGTAGTCGTGGAGCGATACATTGGGCCCGAAATTGGTGGCGACGGTAATCGTTCTCGCATTGTTCGGATCGTTGTTCAAGCCAACCAACAAGTTCGGCGCGCCCAATCGTTCGTAGGCGAAGACGTTGAAATCCTTCCAGCGCTGCTCGGTCGCTCCGTTGGCTAGTTTCTCGTGAATCCAAATCAGGTTGTCGATCAGGGGCTTGAGCCCGAAACAATTTTTATCCGTGCTGTAATCGCGATAGTAGACGCAGGGATAGCCCTCGGACGTGAGAATGTAGGCGTAGCCCAGAATCTTATTGATAACAATTTTTTCGCCGTTCGTGAGGTCCGTGTCGTGATTTTCCACGAAGGTGACCACGTTCATCGGAGAAATTCCGGCCAGGCCGATATGATCGAGATCGGCCATATTGAAACCGCCTGGGTTGTTGCACATCGCATTGAGCACAAACTTCGTGGGAAAGTCGAATGCGCTGGGGCGCCCCTTCATTCCATTCGGGTTGAAGATCCAACCGTTTACCAAAATGCGGTTGCCATCGAAGAATTCCCCCACGGCAAATTTCCCGCTCATCGACTTGCTGTTCAAAAATGGTAAGAGAAACTCGGTGGATAGTCCTTTTACATCGTCAACTCGATAGCCCTGAACATCCAGGGCCCGCGTCAACCAGTCACCGGCAGAGATGAGATTATCGAACACGTAATGGGGTGGCTTCGCGTTGATCGGCGCCAACTCCCGCCCGAAGGGAAAGTCATCGCTTGGGGGGCCGCCCAGGGCGGGATCGCGTGGAACGTTCGGGACGAAATTGAGCGGGTTTTTGGGAAAGCGGCCTACATCCGGCGTTCCATCCGCGCCTAAATAGCGGAAGACGAAGGGCGTTGTGTCACCCACCCGCTGGTGCTCGACCATATCCAGGTAAATATCCAGGCCGTTGGCGCGCATGACGGCCGCGCAACGCTGCAACTGTTCACGCGTTCCGAATCTCGTCGCGCGCGAACCCTTCTGATTTTTCGAACCGATGTCATAATCGTCGAAGGGGCCGTAACCATCCGAACCCGGCTTGTCCCCATCGGAAGTTTTCAAAACAGGGGGCAGCCAAACGGCCGTGAATCCGGACTCGCGAAGCTCGTTTGCCTGCTTCGCAAGGTGATCCCACCACCAGTCGATTGCAGCATCGCCATCCGCGGGGGAAGGAACAGCCACATTGGGCGGCATTTTGAAAAAGCCTTGCAGTAGAACTCCCATGGCGATTTCTCCTTACGTTATGAGCGCGCCTGCACTCCGCAATGCACTTGGATTTTGCTTTTATTTGCGGACTCGCCGCTTGGATTTGTGCTTCGGTTGCTTCGAAGCCGCGGCTGGGCGGGACCTCGATCCAGCGGCGGGCTTAACTCTGCTGACTCTGGAGGCCACGGCAGGAGCGGCGGAGGCTGATGCTCCGACTCTCAGGACTCCCGAAAGCGCCGTGCCGTCGGGAGAGCCAAGGCCACTGGCTGCGTCCCACCCGGGACCTGCATCGTAGCCAACATTGTTAAACTGCTGAAAACTGACACGGTTGTTTCCTACAGTGATGTCATGAAATGCGCCGGAATTGGAGGCCAGCGAATAAAGCTGAGGATTCACAAACCCGACCCTCCCATTCAGCTTTTGATTAATCAAGGCGATTAGTGCCGCCCATAACGGGGCGACGGCGCTGGTGCCGCCCTCCTGAATCTTTTGGCCGTCCACAAGGATGTTGTAGCCGGTGTCAGGGTCGCCGTCACCGGTAACATCCGGAACGCCGCGGCCCTTAAATCCCACGGGGTTAAGCGATGGCGGGACATTTGCCTGTTGTTGATAACCCGGCAATGGGAATGCGCCACTCACGCCGCCACCGCCGGACCCAAACGAGCCGTCGGGTTCTTCGGACAAATCAGCTTTTCCCTGGTTCCATACCGACTCGGCGGAAATGGCTCCATTGTTTGTGAGCAGTCTGGTTCCGCCGCAAGAGAGCGCAAAAGGACTGGACGAAGGAAAATCAGCGTGTGCCTGGCCATCCCAGGCCTTTGGCCCCTCGTCGGCTGCGCCATTGTCCCCAGCCGCCACGCACACCGTGATTCCCAACATTGCCGCTGCTTGCAAAGCTTTATCGAATTCCACCTGGAAGTTGGTCGTCGAGATGCTCTCCGGGCCGCCCCAGCTGATGGAGATTACGGAAGGATTATTTTCCGTATCGTGTGTGGCCTTGGTGAGGGCATCCAGGAATCCGCTGGAGGTCGCGTTGTTCGGCGCAAAATAAACGACGAATTTCGCGCCGGGCGCCGCGGCCCCGGCCACCTGGATGTCGAGCACAACTTCGGCATCAGCGCTATCCGGGCTGCTGGGGGTGTTCGCGCCACCGTCGACAGAGACGGGAATCACGGTCGGGGTGGGAAGTCCAAGGCTTTGAAAATAAGTGTCAAGGTCTGAAGGCCGGTAGCCACCGCCCAGTTCGATGATTCCAATGGTCTGGCCCGCGCCATTCAATCCCTGGGGGAAATTGTAGATTTTGGCAAGGTCCGCCCCTGTGAATGCCTGTGGCGCTGCCGCCTGAGAGCCGGCGAAATGCCGTTTGGCGACCGGGCGATTGTCGAGGCCGAAAACACCTTCGACCACGGAATTCAGTTCGGCGGGAATCCGGATGGGGCCTTCGCGGCCACGATAGGTTCCGCCGTCGTAAGAGTACGTTTGAAGCTTTACTCCAAAGGCGTTATTCATGTCCTTTACCGTGCCTGCGAGGATGACCGTCCGGCGCGCGGCACTCTGTTGGACCACATTGAGGTTGTATTCCTTTGCGAATTTTCCGATCGAGGCGAGATCTTTGGCGGTGGCGCCGTAAGTCTCCTCATATTCGTCGTGGGTGAGCTGCTGTACCGGGGCACTGGACAGCTTCAACATGTTTTGCTCCGGCAAAGCGGTTTTGGGGCGAATGCGGAGTGTCACTTCGAGCCTTTCATCCGAAGCCGCCGGCGCAACTGCGCGCGCATCCCGGTAGGGCACTTTTGTGCTGCCGGGAAGATCTACCATCTTCTTTGAAGCCATCGCATATCCTCCTCTAGCGACTTCAATCAAGAGAATCCAAGTTGCGTTGCGTCCCGACTTCTCCGGTCAAATTGGTAGGTTTGGTCTAGGGGCCGCAAAAGCTGATCAGCTCGATGCCTCGGGTATTGCCTTCGCAACGTGGGAAGGCAAGCGCCCGTCGCTTGGATAGAGGCGGAGGCTACAACTTGTTCGATTGTTTTTCAAGTAAATTTGTCGTCATTAATGCCATTGACATTGGTCCAGAACGATTCCCCATGCCACGTTCCAAAGTGCCTTGAGAATTCGCTAAGTATTGAGCTATTGTTACAATCAATTTATATATTGTCACTAATTTCATGATACAAGAGATGCCTTCTTGCGGTTGATTTAACCCTGTGGTATTGCTCCCTGGAAAATTCAACAGAGGAGGAGACGCATGAGCGACGACACGAAGGCTCCATCGAATAGCTTAACTATGGACGATTTCAGGATAACCCCCGTTTCTGGGCAAATAGGACCAACTGTACCTCTGGCAGCGCGGGCAGCAGTTGCGCCTTCAGATCCGCTAGGTCCTTTGGCGGGACTGCGAGGGACTTGGAGGGGGACCGGATTCAATCAGATCTGGCGGCCGTTTCATGGGACGCAAGACCGCTTCTTGGAATTGAACGAAACAACGGAGGTCCTACAATTTGTCGAAATTCCAGGGGATATCCCCAACCGCGGCCTGCTTCAAGAGGACATCACCTTGCATGGGCCTGACGTACCTACAGAAGATTTAACGACGCCAACGTAAAACAGCAGAATGGCCAGCCGGCTGGCATCCATATTGAGCCCGGTATTTGGGTGAGTGTTCCGGCAACCTCAAACCCACTTGATCCTCCCACCGTTTCACGGCTCGCGAATATTCCCCACGGGACCACGATTGTTGCACAGGGGATAGCCTTCCAAAGCAACGGCACCCCGCCTTTCGCACCGGCCAGCATCATTCCTTTCACTATTGCGCCGCCGAACACCCCCATCAACTTTCCCGAGATGAATCTCGGTGTTCCGACGACTTTTCGCACGCTCCCAGGGGACATTCCCAATGTCACACAAGCCATGGTAAATAATCCCAACGTCGTGCTCGCGGCGGGGGTCGCGGGAAAACAAATTCAGGCAGTCACCACACTTCGAATCTCGACAACTCCCCTGATTCCGCCTCCGTCGGGTGGAGGCACGTCAAACATATGCTTCCTGCAGGGAACAGCAGGTGGTCCAAACGCTCAGTCCGTGAAGGTCGATGCCATTTTCTGGATTGAGGATTTTCTGGACGAACACGGAAATCCAAAAACACAGCTTCAGTATTCTCAAAACGTTCTCTTAAACTTTAACGTCCTAAGCTGGCCTCACGTGTCGGTCGCAACATTGTTGAAAGACTAAGACACAACGTAATGCATCTACTCAGGAGGCAGATGCGTCTCTCAGAGTTCTGTAGGCGTGTTCAATTCGAACTAGCTCCTCGGTGAGAAAGTGAGGACGTTTAAAATCCACAATGGCCTCCACCACTGAAACGCCTTCACCCTGCAAGAGCAACGGGTGCAACGACCCTTGCCCTAAGCCGCTCTTGCGGGAAGTCGTTGCGGTTTAACGTGACAATGAAATCTGCGTGGCCTTCTTCGCTACAGAGGCAGAACGGATCGTCTTTGGGATCCGGGGAGATTTCGAAGGTTGCGTGAACACCAACCTGTTCGGCTCGCTCGCGTATGAGATTGATCACACTGCCGATTAGATTTGATCGCACGCCTAACCGCCTCAAGACTTCCTTGTACTCATCCAGAATGTCTTCAGTTACAAGCCAAACGAAGTCGCTCTTCTCAGCCCACCTATGAAGCAAGTCGGCGCTGGGATTCTTGCCTCGGATGTAGGGCTTTCTGAACCCAGAGATCCCGGCGACCAGGACGCTCGTGTCAACGACTCCGCGAGGCCTGCGCTTCTTACTTTTCGGCGGCAACGGTGATCTCCGGTGCTCGCCTTTCCTTTCGATAGGCGCGAACAGTCCGCAAGATTTGCTCATCCGAGACTTCGCCGATGTCTCTTGCCACCTCGGTCAGCGACTCCAGGAATTCTTTCTTCCAGCCTCGGCGTTTGCGGCCCCGAGGCAAGTCTCTGTACAGGTCAGCGCGCGTCATTTGCTCTTGAAGCTGTTCTCCGAGTGTGCGGAATGGCACGCCAAGCTTGATGGGGTCCTCCTCTGCTGAAAGCCGGCACTTAAAGACGATATACCTCGGATTTTCAGATTTGATTTCCTTTTCCGATGCAAGAAATGCGTTCATCAGCTTGGACAAAACGCTCGTTCGCGTACCCAGCGACTCCTTAAGGCAGAAAGCGACTTTGGCCACCAGGAGTGTATTGGCGTCGAAAAGGTACGTTCCCTCGGACCGCTTGGGCTTCACAACTCCGAATTGGACAAGGTTCTGTAACTCCTTCGCTTGAATCTGAAGGACGGCACTTGCCTGCTTTAGTTTTAGCCCAAGCTTTTGCATGATCCCTCCATTAGCATCTAAATATTAGATTGTATCGTGGAGGCTGTCAACAACTAGTGCGACCCGTATCCGAAGCCGAAACGAGAAGCCGATACGAGAGGAAACGAGGGCGGTCGTTGTTGCCAGAATACGGGCTTGGAAGCCGAGGTCACTCTTTCGCTTCGTCTTCGCTATGGGGAAAAGTCGGGGGACTCCATGCATGCGGAGCCACATTTTCGTACATCGTGCCACTACCAAAGTCTTCGGTTAAATCCATTGCTTTGAGAAGCAAGAGTGAAAAGGAAGGACTTCCCAGAGGTGGCACGCCTGCCTTGGGCGCAGGAGGTCCCGAGTTCAAATCTCGGCGCCCCGACCAAATGTATCCAGCGTATTTTCTTCAGCTTATCGAAAGTACTGTTCACCCCAAACTTCGCTGTGGAATTCTGGCAGACAGGAGGTCTGAGTTCGCAAGTCCTTTAATTCTCGAGATTTGCTTCAGGCTGAATATTCAAGAATATCGGCCCAAAGAACGCAAATTCAGAAATTATTGATCGGAGCGAGCCTGTGTGCGGATTTCTGTTGGGTATGGATCGGTGGGAATTTGTCTAGTAAGCCGACGCTGCTCGTGTGAGGGCTGGTGATATGAAGGGCACAAAAACTCTAGTGATGGACATAAAGTTCACCGACCAGCAGCTGAAGGATTTCATGCTTGAAGTTGTGAATGCCCCGGATCGCCAGGTCGATGGCAGCGATGATTACTTAGTGCAGAAGTACCGACAGTTCTTCCCAACACGGGACCCGGACATTCAACTCGTCGGTGAAATGCTTTCACGGTTCAGGAATCCAAATCATCCGACGTCAAATGACCCCTTCGATCAGAAGGAAGCGGGAGAAATGCTGTGCCGCGGCGTTATCGGTGGCCTACGAAACGGACTACGGGCGGTCTGGCGTGCGGAATATGATGACGTGGCTGAATGGCGGATCTTCATGCTCCAGCTGCAAGCCCATTGGCGCACTAACTTTGAAGATCAGCGAAGCAGGGACTTTTATCCACCTTCACCCGATACTCCGATTGAGCTGGTTGTTGATTGGGTTCGAAGACACCTTCTGATGTTGCGCATATGTCGCAATCCCGAATGCACTCGACCGTTCTTTGTCGCCCACCTTGCCCAACAGAGGTTTTGCTTGGAGTGCGTCTCGGCGTCTCAAAAGGCTCATAAGCGTCGATGGTGGAGAAAAAAGAAACGTTTGCAGGAAGAGCCGGAAATGGAAGCTGGCGCAAGGATAGTACTGAGAAAGAGACCCGGCACTGCGAGTAGGGTGTCTGAACGCAGGTTGAAGACATTTCTACAGGACATAGTGAACGCTGGTGAAGATAGTTTTGATTACATTCTCGGCGTGTACGCCGAGGCTGGCTGCTTACCATCAAAGACGATAAGCGAGCGAGCGTTCGCTGCATTTCAAGGGAATGAATTGATCCTTACGGATTCGATGGCTAAGGAATTGCCGCTGAGAATTCACCAGGAAAAGCGCGAGGCCCTTAGGACACTGAGGGAGGGCCTGCGGAGCATTTGGAGCGCTGATGACGGCTACAGGGCAAGGTGGAGACTATTTAGCTTGCAGCATAAGATCTATCGCTCTGGTGATCCGACAAACTACGATTTAGGCGAGGAGTTCCCTCCTCCAGCTGATCGGATAGTGCATCAAGCGTTTGGTTTTCTCCGATAAAACTTGCGCTTTTTGAGAACCTGCGGGAATCCAACCTGCAAAACGTCGCCGTTGTTTATCGCAGACAAAGCACGGATGGTGGCACGGAGGGATCTCTGCGGTCGATGGGGCCAGCAGAAAGCCAAAGCTCACTGGTGGGAAGTAGAAGGTCCTGGATGGCGAAAGAAGAAGCGCCGACAGGAGAAGATGGGCCGCAGAACACCGAGGAAGCGCTAAACGTTTTTCGTGGGTCATACCCGGTGCTGAAGGTGTACAAAGTTCGCCCGTACCGAAATCCTTCGTCAAACCACATCTCGGCGAACTCCAAAACAAACGACTTAGCAGTCGAAAGATTCCACATCCGCGCTGTACCACAATCTACTCTCTGCGGCACATTTTCAGTAACCTGGGCACTCGGCGCTTTTGCTTTGTGTGGACCGATCACGGCCGTCAATGGCCCGAGCAACCCGCCATGTTCCACGGCTAAAAAGAACCCGAATCGTGCGTGCGTCGCTTTTCCACAATTATGTTGAAGCTGCTGACCGTATTGAGGCACTGCCCTCGCAAGGGCAGAACTGTAATGCGGGAAAGAGTCTTCACGTTGAGTCAACACCGCTTCTCCTCTTCGTTTCTAAGCAGTTACGCTGTCTATGGAAGTGGCATGTCAGTTGCACTTGCAAGTAACGGAACACGCGGCGGTCTTTAGCGCGACCACCGGTGAACTGTTAAGGGCTGCACACAAAAGGTTGTTCGGGTGCGCAGCAAAGCGTCATCACCTGGTGATGTGACGCAGCTCACAGAACTGAAGAAGTGTTTTTGTTATAGGTGTCCAGTTCGATGAATCTAAGACTCGAGGACTCTCAATGAGCACGAAAGCTGTGATAGCGCCACTGCCGCTGAGCGCGTATGGGAAAGCGCGCTCCACGGTGCAAGGAATACCGTTGACCCCTGAGGAACTGAGGAAGACGCACGCATACTGGCGCGCGTGCAATTATTTGGCGCTCGGGATGATCTATCTCCGAGCGAATCCGTTGTTAAAAGAGCCGTTGAAACCCGAGCATATCAAGAACCGGCTGCTTGGACATTGGGGCTCGAGCCCAGGGCTGGCCTTTACTTATATCCACCTGAATCGCCTGATCAAAAAATTCGATCTTGACATGATTTTCATGGCCGGTCCTGGCCACGGCGCGCCCGGAGTTCTAGGGCCAGGATATCTGGAGGGCACATACTCCGAAATCTATCCGGAAAAGAGTGAGGACGAACTAGGTCTGCACGAGTTCTTCAGGCAGTTTTCTTTCCCTGGGGGCATCGGCAGCCACTGCACGCCTGAAACTCCCGGTTCGATTCACGAAGGAGGCGAGCTGGGCTACGTGCTTTCGCATGCCTGCGGCGCAGCATTCGACAATCCAGAGTTGATCGTCGCCGCAGTAGTAGGCGACGGCGAATCTGAGACCGGGCCGCTGGCAACTTCCTGGCACATAAGCAAGTTCCTTAACCCTATTCGCGACGGAGCAGTACTGCCAATCCTGCATTTAAACGGCTACAAGATTAACAATCCCACACTGCTGGCGCGGATTACCCATGAAGAGCTGGAGAACCTCTTGCGAGGGTACGGTTGGACGCCCTATTTCGTGGAGGGGTCCGATCCAGAAAGCATGCACCAAGCCATGGCGGCTACGGTGGAACATTGCCTCCGAGAGATCCAAGAGCATCAACAGGAATGCCGCACGTCGGGTGTTCCGAAGCGACCTCGGTGGCCGATGATTGTGTTGCGGTCTCCGAAAGGCTGGGGTGCTCCGAAAGAGGTAGGTGGTCACCGGCTTGAAGGTTTTTGGCGCGCCCACCAGGTTCCCTTGACAGACGTCAAGAAGAGCGCCGAACAGCTGCGCATCCTGGAGAAGTGGATGCGCGACCAAAAACCCGAAGAGTTATTCGACGAGAACGGCAGGTTGATTCCGGAACTGAAAGAGCTTGCGCCCAAGGGAGACCGCCGCATGAGCGCCAACCCGCATGCCAATGGCGGAGTCCTCAAAAAAGCGCTGCGCTTGCCTGACTTTTGCGATTATGCCCTGAAGGTGGATCAGCCGGGAAGCATCGAAGCCGAGAATGTCCCGCCCTTGGGGAACTTCCTGCGCGACGTGATGAAGTCGAACATGAACAACTTCCGGGTATTTGGGCCCGACGAGACGACTTCTAACAAACTGCAGGCGGTCTATCAGGCTGCGAAGAAATTCTGGATTGCCGAATATTTTCCTGAGGACGCGGATGGCGGCGAACTGGCGACGGATGGACGCGTGATCGAAATGCTCAGCGAGCACACCATGGAAGGCATGCTCGAGGGGTATTTGCTCACAGGCCGGAACGGCTTTTTCTCTTCTTACGAAGCCTTTGTCCATGTCATCGACTCGATGTTCAATCAGCACGCCAAATGGCTTTCGATCTGCAACCAATTGTCCTGGCGTCAGAAGATAGCTTCCCTGAACCTGCTGATTACGTCTACGGTCTGGCGGCAGGACCACAACGGCTTCACACATCAGGATCCCGGTTTTCTGGACGTAGTTCTCAACAAAAGCGCTGCAGTAACGCGTATCTATCTTCCGCCAGACGTCAACTGCCTTCTGTCGGTAGCCGATCACTGCCTTCGCAGCGAAAACTACATCAATGTGATCGTTTCCGACAAACAGCTGCACTTGCAGTACCTGAATATGGATGCAGCCATCACGCATTGCACGAAGGGCGTCGGTATCTGGGATTGGGCCAGCAACGATCAGGGTTGCGAGCCCGACCTGGTTATGGCTTCGGCCGGCGATATACCAACGCAGGAAGCGCTGGCGGCAACTGTCCTGCTGCGCCAAGAATTCCCTGACATTAAGATCCGTTTCATTAACGTTGTTGACCTGTTCAAGCTACAACCCAGCACCGAACATCCCCACGGGTTGACCGAGGCGGACTTCAACTCACTTTTCACGTCCGACAAGCAGATTATTTTCAATTTCCACGGCTATCCATGGCTGATCCATCGCCTGACTTACGGACGCAAGAACAAAGCGATACACGTGCGCGGGTACAAGGAGAAGGGCAACATCAACACCCCAATGGAGTTGGCTATTAACAACGAGATTGATCGTTTCAGCCTAGCCATTGACGCCATTGATCGCATCCAGCGGCTCCAGGCCGTCGGTGGGCACGCTAAAGAAAAATTCCGCAATGCGCAGATTGCCTGCAAGGGCTATGCGTACAAGCATGGCATCGACAGCCCCGAGATCACGGGATGGAGATGGCCGCTCTAGTCGGCCATCTCCGTTGCTCGAGGAGCAAGCGCACCTGCGGCAGCAAGATCGGACTGGCCTAGCCACCTATGAAGATTCTCGTGCTCAACTCGGGTTCCAGCAGCCAGAAAGCGTGCCTCTACGAAATTGGCGAGACGCTTCCAGACCATCCTCCTGTTCCTTTGTGGGAGGGGAAGATCGAATGGAGTGGCGACACCGCGGCGGTGGCTGTGAAAAATTCACAGGGGGTTACCCTCAAAGAAGAAGTGCCGGTTTCCTCGCGCGAGCAAGTTATCCGGCACTTGCTGCGTACGGCGCGTCACGGGAAAGCGCGTGCCATCGCTTCCGCATCGGAGGTCGACGCGGTGGGACACCGCGTGGTCCATGGCGGCCCGCATTTTGAGGATTCCGTGCTAATCACGCACGAAGTGCGCGTGGCCATTGACGGCGTGTCCGCGTTCGCGCCATTGCACATTCGCGCCGAATTGGAAGGCATGAAGATTGCCGAGAATCTTCTGGGCGCTGTTCCCCAAGTGGCGGTCTTCGATACCGGGTTTCACCGCCAAATTCAACTATCGGCGGCTGTCTACCCTGGCCCTTATGAGTGGTTCGAGAGCGGCATTCGCCGCTACGGATTCCACGGCATCAATCATCAGTACTGTGCCGAGCGCGCCGCGCAGATGCTCGGAGCGGATGTGAGGGCTCTCAAAATTGTGAGTTGTCATCTTGGGAACGGCTGTTCAGTCACGGCAATTCACGAAGGCCGGAGCATCGATACGACGATGGGCTTAACTCCCGTGGAGGGTCTGATGATGGGGACACGCTCCGGCTCGGTGGATCCAGGAATTTTGACTTACCTTATGCGCCAGGGTCACCTGGATGCTCAGGGCATCGACAAGATCCTGAATCAAGAATCAGGCCTACTCGGCGTTTCGGGCCTCTCGAGCGATATGCGTGACATCCTCAGCGGCATCCAGCAAGGTCACAAGAGAGCGAAGGTGGCATTCGACATCTATGTGCATCGTTTAAGAGCGGCGATCGGTGGCATGGCCGCTGTTTTGGGCGGAATGGATGTATTGGTGTTTACCGCCGGAGTGGGCGAGAACTCCGCCGAAGTGCGAGCCGCGGCCTGCCGTGGATTGGAATTTCTCGGCCTCCGACTGGATAACCAAGCAAATGCACGACCCTCTCTCGATCAGGATCTTTCTGCTCCGGACTCGAGGGTGCGCGTTTTGGTGATCCGTGCCGAGGAAGACTGGGCTATCGCGAAAGAGTGCTGGAAACTGACCCATAGTGGACGACCACAACAAATGTCGGCGACCGTCAGGGCGATGAGGGCAGAATGAGCGAAGGCTTGCCGATTGTCTACATAGCGCGTCATGGCGAAACAGCCTGGAGTGTCTCCGGACAGCATACAGGTCGTACCGATTTGCCATTGACGCGAAACGGCGAGATGAATGCTAAGCGGCTCGGAGAACGGCTAAAAGGGCTCACGTTTGCGAAGGTGTTTACGAGCCCGTTGCAGCGTACGTCTCGAACCTGCGCTCTGGCCGGATTCGGAGCTGTAGCCGAAGTGGACCCTGACCTGACTGAGTGGGATTACGCTGAGTACGAAGGCAGGACGTCAGTCGAGATTCGGAGAGAACGGCCGACCTGGGACTTGTTCCGGGATGGTTGTCCTGGGGGCGAGTCGCCCACGGACGTAGGTGAGCGGGCTGACAAAGTGGTACAGCGCATCCGCGCAGTCGCGGGAAATGTGCTGTTGTTTTCGAGTGGACACTTCATCCGTGTGCTCACGACACGTTGGCTCGCGCTTGGTCCCGGCTCGGTGGGCAGATATTTTCTGCTGAGCACAGCGAGCCTGAGCGCGCTTGGGTATGAGCACAGTCTTTCTCACCCTGTAATTCGGCTTTGGAACGACGATCATCACGTTCTTCCGTAATCTGGCTCACAACTATTTCTGGTATCGCTGGCAAGTATGTTGAATCAAAGAATCGAGGACGTTCAATGAGCACAAAGGGTGTCACAGCGCGGGAACCGGTCGGAGCAGTTTCGGAACCACCCTCACCGCGCGCTTTGGAACTTCTGAAACAGTACGGCTGCGGGCCGATTCCATTTGTTGGCTCCGAAAACGCTTTTTACGAACGGCATTTGGTCTTCGATCGCGTTATTGACCCAAAGGTTGCGACGGCTCGGGAACGCTTCGAGGCCGTTGCGCATTCGATTCGAGACGTGCTGGCGCAACGCTGGGTGTTGACCAGGAGCACCTATAACAAAGCGAACCCCAAGCGCGTGTACTACCTTTCGATGGAATTTCTGCTCGGGCGCTCGCTTAGCAACAACATCAGAAACCTTCTGCTTGACCCATTGGTTCAGCAGGCTGTTCAAGACAACGAAATCGACTGGCTCGAATTGATCGAACAAGAACCGGACGCGGGTCTCGGGAACGGAGGTCTCGGACGGCTCGCGGCTTGCTTTCTGGACTCGATGGCGACGATGGAATTACCGGCAACAGGGTACGGCCTGCGGTACGAATACGGCATGTTCAAGCAATCCATCGTGGATGGATGGCAAAAAGAAAATCCCGACAATTGGATCCGCAACGGCGACCCCTGGGAGGTCGTGCGACCGCCAGAGATGGTCGAAGTGAAAATGGGTTGCTCGCTTAAGCTGGTTGGCGGCAGCTTTCAGGTTCTACGGGGACAGCCGTCAACCCTGATGGGCGTTCCGTTTGATCGACCCGTGGTGGGCTACGGAGGAAAGACGATCAACACGCTCCGTCTGTGGGCGGCGGCTGCGCCGAACTCCTTCGATTTTCAGGAATTTGGTACTGGTGACTTTGTCGGAGCACTGGGGGACACCCTCGGGGCAGAGTCACTCACGCGCGTGCTGTATCCGGACGACTCGACGGCGATGGGCCAGGGTTTGCGATTCGTCCAGGAATATTTCCTGGTGGCCTGTTCCCTGGCCGATATCGTGCGGCGATTTCGACGGTTCAATAGTGAGTGGGAGAAGCTGCCTGAGAAAGCGGCAGTCCAGCTCAATGACACGCATCCGGCGATGGCGGTGGCCGAGTTGATGCGAATCTTGCTTGATGATGCCCACCTTGGATGGGATCAGGCGTGGGATTTGACCAAGAAGACGCTCTCTTACACGAATCACACGTTGCTGCCAGAAGCGCTCGAAAAATGGCCCGTCGAGATGTTCGAGATACTTGCGCCGCGACATCTGGAGATCATTTATGAGATCAACCGGCGGTTGCTAGACGAGGTTCGCGTCCGCTTTCCGGGCGATGCCGGGCGCGTGACACGCGTAAGCCTTGTCGAAGAGGGAGGCCAGCGCAAGATCCGCATGGCCAACCTGGCGATTGTGGGCTCACACAGTACCAACGGAGTAGCGGCAGTGCACTCCAAACTGCTGAGAACGACCACTGTCAAGGATCTAGCCGAACTATATCCAGAACGGTTCAACAACAAGACCAATGGGGTGACGCCTCGGCGGTGGCTGCTGCAAGCCAATCCGAGACTGGCCAGCGTCGTCACCGATGCGATCGGCAACAGATGGATTACGGATCTGGACGAACTGAGAAGATTGAAACCGCTTGCGAGCGAGAGCAGCCTCCAGGAGGCATTCCGCGCGTCAAAGCGGGAAGCAAAAATGCGGTTCGCGAGATGGCTGAAATCGGCGTCGGGACAGGATGTGGACCCGGACAGCATCTTCGATTGCCAGATCAAACGCATCCATGAGTACAAGCGTCAACTGCTGAATGCGCTGAGAATTGTCGTTTTTTATAACCGGCTGCGCGCAAATCCCAATCTCGAAGTTGTACCCCGCACGTTTTTCTTTGCCGGGAAAGCCGCGCCGGCGTATCACTTGGCTAAGTTGACCATCAAATTTATCAACAATCTTGCAGTGACGATCGACGGTGACCCTGCTGTACGCCGCAAAATGAAAGTCGTTTTCCTTCCCGAATACAACGTTTCTCTCGCCGAACGATTGATCCCTGCGAGCGATGTTTCGAACCAAATCTCGACAGCAGGATATGAAGCGAGCGGGACGAGCAACATGAAATTCATGATGAACGGCGCACTAACGGTGGGCACTCGGGATGGTGCGACGATCGAAATGGCCGAAGAGGCTGGCGAGGAGAATTTCTTCCTGTTCGGACTGACTGTGAACCAAGTCGAGAACAGTCGCGCCTGGTACAACCCGCATTGGCACTACGAGAATGAGCCCGAGACGCGGGGGGCGCTGGATCTTATTTTTTCCGATTATTTTAGCCGAAACGAACCCGGTGTGTTCGCAGCGATACGGGACACACTTTTGACCAGCGGCGATCACTACCTGCATCTGGCGGACCTCACGTCATATTGCAGCGCACAGGACGCCGTCACCGCCTTGTACGCAAATCCGGCCGAATGGGCGCGGAAAGCCATCCTGAATGTAGCGAGCTCGGGGAAATTCTCCAGCGACCGCACCATTACTGAATACAACCGCGACATCTGGAAAGCGGAACTATGCCCGACGCCCTAGGAACGCGGCCGGCGCCATCGCCGGCCAACAAGGACTGGATTTCGCCGCTAGCGGGTAAAGCAGCGCCTAAAGAGATGCTCGTGGATGTGGCGCGTCTGGAGCGGAACTATTTCGAGCGCCAGCCCGATTTGCAAGACGCGAACCAGCTGGTCGCCTTCGGCACCAGCGGGCATCGGGGCTCGCCGTTCCAAGGGACGTTAACGGAAGCCCACATCCTCGCCATCACTCAGGCAATTTGCGACTACCGTAGATCGCGAGGAACGGACGGTCCACTCTATATGGGCAAAGATACCCACGCGCTGTCCAGTCCCGCACAGCGCACTGCGCTTGAGGTGCTCGCGGGGAACAACGTGGAGACCATCATCCAGCAAAACGACGGCGTCACGCCCACTCCAGTTATCTCGCGAGCGATACTTGTCTACAACCGCGATCGCAAAAAACATTTGGCCGATGGCATTGTGGTTACGCCGTCGCACAATCCGCCGGAGGACGGCGGATTCAAATACAACCCGCCCAATGGTGGCCCGGCCGACACGGATGTGACCCATTGGGTCGAAATGAGAGCAAACGAATTATTGCGCGCGGGGAACGTGGGCGTGAAGCGATTGCCGCCCTACAAAGCGGTCGCGGCGTCCACTACACATCACGAGGATCTGATGTTGCCATACGTGCGTGATCTAAACGATGTTGTCGATATGGAGGCTATTCGTGAGGCAAAGTTGCGGCTTGGCGTCGACCTGCTGGGCGGGGCCGCTCGCCCGTATTGGGAGCCGATCAACACGATTTACAGGCTGGATATAACCGTCACAAATCCAGTCATTGACCCAACGTTTTCCTTCATGGTCCATACGCGATGGCCAGACTCGTGGCGATGAAAGATCAATACCAAGTGGCTTTCGCGAATGATCCAGATTCAGACCGACACGGAAGTGTCACTCCGGCAGGTGGTCTGATAAACCCGAACCATTACCTTGCAGTGGCGATACGGTATTTGCTCACGCACAGGCCACAGTGGCGCAACGAAGCAGCAGTTGGCAAGACGCTGGTGAGCAGCAACATGATCGATAACGTTGTGAAAAAACTCGGCCGCGATTTGCGCGAAGTGCCGGTGGGTTTCAAGTGGTTTGTGCCAGGCCTGTTCGCAGGCTCGTACTGCTTCGGGGGAGAAGAGAGTGCCGGAGCAAGTTTTCTGCGCCGCGACGGAACGGTCTGGACGACGGACAAGGACGGCCCGATCATGGATCTTCTCGCAGCGGAGATTACCGCCCGCACCGGCAAGGATCCAGGTGAGCACTACCGCGAGCTCACAGCAGAGTTCGGCACCGCCTACTACACGCGCATCGATGCGCCAGCCTCGCCACAGCAGAAAAGCAAATTGCAAAAACTCTCGCCAGATGCAGTGAAAGAGTCGGATTTTGCAGGAGAGCCGATCGCCGCCAAACTAACGCGGGCGCCCGGCAATAATGCCCCGATCGGAGGGCTAAAGGTCGTGGCAAAAAGCGGCTGGTTTGCAGCCCGGCCCTCCGGGACAGAGAACCTCTACAAAATTTATGCGGAGAGCTTCAAGAGCGAGCTGCATCTGAACTCCATTGTGGCTGAGGCCCAGGAGATAGTGAACAACGCATTGCGTTCATCCGCGGCGAGTCAGCAATGAGCACCAGTGGCGAGGTGCCTATGCGTCCGCCGTTTCCGTCCGAATGCCGCAGTTCTGGCATTCTGCTGCACGTTACCTCTTTGCCTTCGCCTTACGGTGTCGGCGATCTCGGACCATCAGCGTTTTCGTGGGTCGACCACCTCCACGACAGTGGCCAGGGGTGGTGGCAGGCCTTGCCGCTTGGGCCCACCGGTTATGGAAATTCGCCATACCAATCACTATCTTCCTTCGCGGGCAATGGCCTGCTCATCAGCCCCAAGTGCCTCATCTCGGACGGACTGATAGAGGCGAGTGACTGCGCATCCCAGTTTCCTTCCGATCTGGTCGACTACGATTCCGTTATCCCTTTCAAAGAGAAGCTGCTCGAAAAGGCATGGACGAAGTTCGACGCTGGCGAACGTAGAGATCTCCATTCCGTCTATCAGGAATTCTGCGCCACACAGGAGACCTGGTTGGAAGACTATGCGCTATTCCGAGCGCTGAAGAACAGGTTTGGAGGCTCATGCTATCTAACGTGGCCCGAGGATTTGCTTCAGCGCAAACCCGCTGCGTTAGCGAAAACGCGGCGCGAGCTTGCCAACGAAATTGATCGGTTTCGCCTAGAACAATTTCTACTGCTACGGCAAGCAGATCAGCTCAAGGAATACGCACATGCGAAGGGTGTGAGCCTGATTGGCGACCTCCCGTTCTTTGTCTCACCAGACTCCAGTGATGTTTGGGCCAATCCAGAGTTTTTCCTGCTCGATGAGCAGCGGCGAACACGTGTCGTCGCTGGAGTTCCTCCCGATTATTTCAGCGCTGATGGACAGCTATGGGGTAACCCTGTCTACAACTGGGATGCGCTTCGTTCCACGGGGTACCGCTGGTCTATCGATAGGATTCGCGCTTTGCTGAGTCACGTAGACGTCATTCGACTGGACCACTTTCGTGGTTTCGCGGCCGCGTGGCACGTGCCAGCCGGTGGCAACACCGCGCAGTCCGGCGAATGGGTACCAGGGCCAGGAGCCGGCCTCTTTCAGGCGATCCGGCAAGAACTAGGATACTTGCCATTTATCGCGGAGGATCTGGGCATCATCACTGCGGATGTCGCATCACTGCGCGATCAATTTCGAATACCAGGGACGCGAATCCTACAGTTCGCGTTCGATGGTCACGCTGATAATCCGTATCTTCCCGAAAACTTTGTCAGTAACACGGTCGCCTACACGGGCACACATGACAACCCGCCAACTCGCGAATGGTATGAACAATTGTCCGATGCCCAGAAACAAACGTTGTGGAGCTATCTGAAGCGCCGGCTGGTGAACAGTGAGGAAGCTGCGCCAGCGCTGATCGAACTAGCATGGTCGTCCGTAGCTGCCCTGACGATTTCACCGTTACAGGACGTTCTTAACCTCGGCGTCGGGGCTCGAATGAACGTACCTGGTCGGGCGAACGGAAATTGGTGCTGGCGTTTCACCGAGCAGATGTTGTCGACAACCGCTTTCGAATGGCTGCGCGAATTGACAAACAATTCGAACCGCTGCGCGAGCGCGAGGTCAACCGCTCGTCTGGGCAGGACAGCTGCTAGCCCATGACGAGATATGAAGCGCCGGCCGTTTCGCAAGTTCCATTGACCGCTCCCACGACTGGCGGTAGCTCTCCCATGGGGGCTACGCTGCTACCCGGTGGCGCCAACTTCTCAATCTTCTCCCGGAGCGGGGCCAGAATCGAACTGCTTTTTTTCGATCGGGTGGACGACGCTCGTCCTTCGCGTGTCATCCCTCTCGATCCAACAGTCAACCGCACGTACTACTATTGGCACGTGTTCGTGCCAGGCGTCGAAGCGGGCCAGATCTATGGATTCCGAGCCTACGGGCCGTTCGAGCCAGATCGGGGTTTAAGGTTCGATCCATACAAGCTACTGCTTGACCCATATGGCCGCGCAATCGTTGTCCCGAAAAACTATAGCCGTGACGCGGCGTGTCTCAAGGGAGACAACACCGCGACGGCCATGAAGAGCGTGGTTACGGACCCGCGCGCGTATGACTGGGAAGGAGACGTGCCCCTGAAGCGGCCGTGGTCACGCACGATCATTTACGAGATGCATGTGCGCGGTTTTACCGCGCATCCCAGCTCAGGGGTGGCGGAATCGAAGCGGGGCACGTACGCAGGGCTAGTCGAGAAGATCCCCTACCTTCAGCATTTGGGTATTACGGCGGTCGAGCTGCTTCCCGTGTTTCAGTTCGATGCACAGGATGCGCCGGCAGGCCGGACGAACTATTGGGGCTATTCACCGGTTTCCTTTTTTGCCCCGCACCAGGCATACAGCTCGCGTCGGGACCAGCTGGGTGCATTAGATGAATTTCGCGATATGGTGAAGGCGCTGCACCGGGCCGGTATCGAAGTCATTCTCGACGTCGTCTTCAATCACACGGCGGAAGGCGGACACGATGGGCCAACGCAGTGCTTCCGCGGACTGGATAATCCCACTTACTACGTTTTGTCTGAAGACCGCTCATACTACGCGAACTTCACTGGCACAGGAAACACACTGAATGGGAATCATCCAGTCATACGGCGCATGATTGTGGACAGCCTCCGTTACTGGGTTAATGAGATGCATGTGGATGGGTTTCGCTTCGATCTTGCGTCCATCCTTGCGCGCGATTCGTCGGGCGCCGTCATGGCGAATCCTCCGGTGCTTTGGGACATCGAGTCCGACCCGTCACTGGCCGGTACGAAGATGATCGCGGAGGCCTGGGACGCGGCAGGACTTTACCAGGTCGGCAGCTTCCCAGGAGACAGTTGGAAGGAGTGGAACGACCGATTTCGCGATGATATACGCGACTTCTTCCGGGGCGCAAATGATTCGGTGGAACGCGTAGCGGATCGTCTGCTTGGCAGTCCTAGCATTTACGGTCACAGGGAGCGCGAAGTCGAGGAGACTATCAATTTCGTAGCGTGCCACGATGGATTTACGCTGAACGACCTCGTCTCCTATAACTGCAAACACAACGAAGAAAACGGCGAAGCCAACCGCGACGGGCCGGACGACAACCGAAGCTGGAACTGTGGCTTCGAAGGTCGGACGGACGATCCCGAAATCGAAACTCTCCGCAACCGGCAGGTAAAGAACTTTTTCACAGCAGTCATACTGTCTGCAGGTGTGCCCATGTTTGTTATGGGCGACGAGGTGCGGCGTAGTCAACGTGGCAATAATAATGCCTACTGCCAAGATAATGATACGAGCTGGTTCGACTGGACTCTGCTGTCCAAACATGCCGACCTCCTCCGGTTTGTGAAGTTGCTGATTGAGCGCCGTGTGATGCGCGACGTGGAACATGAACGCCAGCGTGTGAGTTTGAGGCAGGTTCTCCGCGAACAAAAGCATGCTTGGCACGGCGTGAAACTCAATCAGCCCGATTGGTCCCCTATCTCGCACAGCGTCGCACTCGGCGGGGAACTGAAGAGCGAACGGATATTGGTGCACATTATCTTCAATGCTTATTGGGAAGCTCTCGAGTTCGAACTTCCGATATTGAGGGAGGGTACAGAGAAATGGCGGCGGTGGATCGATACTGCACTGGATCAGCCGCATGAGACTTCCGGATGGAATACGGAGAAACCAGTTCTGGGGACAACATATCGTGCTGGCGCACGGTCGGTAGTGGTGTTAATCGCAGGTGAAGGACCAATGGCGCGCATTTCAAATGGAGTTCAATCGGCGCCCGCGGAACCTTGCTCGTGCCAGGAATGTGTTTCCGCCAACTCATTCGATAGGCCGGTAGTCGGATAAAGTGACACAGTCATGACCTCATTCTCACAACTGACCTATACCGCAGTGCTGATTGCGGTGCTTGCCGAACAACTCTACCTGCCCATCCCGTCAGTCGTTTTTCTGATGGCCGCGGGTGCACTTTCGGCACGCGGGGAAATGCGCATGAGCATCATTGTTTCTCTGGGCATTTTAGCTTGCCTCGCAGCGGATTCAATATGGTTCTGGTTCGGCCGACAGTGGGGTTCTCAAACTATGCGGCTGCTCTGCCGCTTGACTGCCGACCCGCGAAGATGCTCCAGGAATGCGCATGAAAAGTTTAGCCGTTATGGTCTCGCTTTATTATGCGTGGCCAAGTTCTTTCCGGGACTGGGTGCCGTCCTTCCGCCCCTTTTCGGCGCGGAAGGAGTGTCGCTCGCGCGTTTCCTTGCCCTAGATACGTTAGGGGGCTTCCTCTGGTCAGGCTTCTATGTCGGGCTCGGCTATCTCTTCTCGAATGAACTGGACGTTGCCATTCGCTGGGCCAGACATTTTGGGACCGCCCTCGCTATCGCGATTGGGATTCCGCTTGGTCTCTATTTCGGCTGGCGTGGACTGGTTCTGGTGCGAATGATCCGCCGGCTACGGCTGCGCCGCATCAGCCCGCCGATGCTCGATCGCAAACTGAAATCCAATAGGAAAGTCGCAGTGCTCGACCTGTTGGACTTCGAAGAAGAAACGGACGGTGAAAGCCCGGAGGCTATTCCCGGCGCTTTCAGGGTAGATCCCGGTCGCCTGCGAAAGTCTCCACGTATCACTGTTCCGGATGATGTCGAGATTATTCTCTGTTCCTCTTCTGGAGGCGACACGTTAAGCGCGCGGGTCGCCGTGGCATTGAAACGCATAGGCGTTGACAAAGTATGGGTCCTGGAAGGTGGACTTAAGGCCTGGCGCGAACACGGGTTCCCTGTCTCTCAGTCCCTGGAAGCACCCGAAGTCGTTGCAGAGCGCTTTGGAGTTAGGTTGCCAAGTCCATAACTCACTCGGATGGGAACAGAGATGAACTGGGCAATGAAGCGCGTCGTGGCCTGCTCTTCTCGGTCGCAATGAATCGTGCGGAATGGAAAAGCTGATCAGGCCGGTCTCGCAGATTTGCTCTACCGAAGCTTCATTGAATCCCTTGCGTGCTTCCTTTTCGGCCGATTCGATGAGCTGGTCGCTGCTTTCCTGTCGCGTACGCTTTATGAATTGAAACAAAGGGAGAATTCCATGACGAATGCAAGTGCAGCTTTAGAAGCAAGCCCCCGCAAGCGGTCAGCCCAAGAGAACCCTTTTCACGACGGCGGCGGAACTGATCGAGGATATCTCGAACGCTAGCAAACAGGGACATCTCCAGGAGTCGCTAGCAATCTACACGCACCCTCACGTGCTGGTGATCGACGAAGTGGGCTATTTGACCTACGGCTCAGACGCCGCTAACGTCCTGTTTCATGTAGTGAACGATCGGCACCTAAGAAAGCGGCCCATGGTTTTTACGACCAATAAGCCGCTGACGGAGTGGGGCAAGGTCTCACACGACGAAGATATGGCGGCAGCCATCCTTGACCGCGTCCTGGAGCGAGGGCGCTTCATCCACCTCGATGGACCCTCGGGGAGAACGCGTCATCTCAACCTCCCAGAGGTCTTGCCGATGAATACAGAGCGTGCCAGAATTTCCGGAATTAGCGGGCCAGAATATCCGGAACCCACAAGCCTCAAAAACTATATAGTTTGTGGGTTGCGGCTACGAAGCGTTAGATTCAGATTCAAAGAAATTACATTATTTTCGCTCCAACAGGGCGTGCAACGCTAACTTTGGTGAGGATATGGCGCGCCGCTTTTCCAACGCGCTACTTGACGGTCGCAGGCCAGTTAAGGACCACAGAATAAGTTTCGAGAAAACCCTTGCGAGGTTCTAGCACCAGAAACTTAAGTCCATCCTCGGTGACCGCATACTGATTGACGGTAGGGTCTGGCACAAGTCCCGTGTCGAA
>Ga0210401_10001730_pt1 | contig 24920 bp, 16 predicted proteins | sample IncBWH32MmetaG_FD_150866 | JGI IMG/M metagenome (GOLD analysis project Ga0210401, IMG submission 150866) | Forest soil microbial communities from Barre Woods Harvard Forest LTER site, Petersham, Massachusetts, United States - Inc-BW-H-32-M | ecosystem: Environmental > Terrestrial > Soil >... | reverse complement strand
AAGCAGCCGTATCACTGCCTGCTAACCGCTATAAATGAAAAATGGATACCGGTCCACGGGCAGTGACGCGCGCTTCACCGCCAGGCACCAGGACTGTTCGCCGCGATTCTCCGTATCGTAGCCGCTGGCCTCCAGGAACCTCAGCAACGGCAAGTGAGAAGAATATTCGGCGATAAACGTCGTGAAGAGCTGCGTTACCTCGAATCCGGCCGCCTTTACGGCTGCGCCGAGTTCATACGCCGTATATTCGCGGACGTGTCCGATGTCCGGCTCTTCGCCTTCGACGGGCCGCTTATAGAGGAAAAAGATCTGCGGATTGTCGTGCCCGTCCAGGGTTTTCGCGACGCTGGTGATGCTGCCGACGTTGGGCGTCGTAACCAACAAATAACCGCCCTCGCGCAGTACCCGCCGTGATTCAATCAACAGATGCATCGGATCATAAATCAAGTGCTCGATGATCTCGCCGGCCACCACAAGATCGAAATGTCCGTCGGGATATGGAAAGCGGTCGCGCTCGGCATCGAAGTGGTCGACTTCGCAGGCGAACGCGCCGTCAGGGAACGTAACGTACTTGTGATCGACCCGGCCCGCGGCTCCGAAATAGGCGCCCCGGACTTCGCGATAGCCGCACAGCCGCTGAAGTAGCGGCGTAATCTGCATGTAGCAACCGAGCTCTAGCACCCTGCCGGTCGCTTGCGGCGGAGGAACCAGAGCCAAGGTCCGGGCCAGACGCGGGACGTGCTTCTCTAGATAGGCTTGCGCCGCGGCGTCCGGCATGGGCATGCTACGCAGCGCTTCCTCGGCCTGCCTCAACAGTGCCGGATTGAACGGCTCTGCAAATTTGGGTTGAGAGCCGGAATTCAGATGATAGTTCAGCTTGCGGAGCACGGTCCGAATAAAGCGCAGATGGGCCGGTAAGCGGGGCGTCATCCCAAAGTCTAGCAAGTGAGCATTGTTAACGTTTATAATCGCAGGGTCCGTCGCGCATGCTAAGCAGTGCCACCATCGCCAAATTCGATCGAGTTGACAAGCCTCTCACGGGGCGCCAAGTATTCTCAGCTAGCGCTTATGCGGTGATCATCGTCTGGATCAATGCCTACATATGCCGTGAGCTGTTCACCGCTCAAGCGGCTCACATGAACTCCATGCACGGATTCTGGGTGGCCCTGGCCAAACGTGGCAGCAACGCTTGGCTACATTCGAATTGGTGGCCGTTCTGGGACTGCGGCATACCGTTTGAGTTCACCTATGCGCCTCTGATCCCGGGCCTCATTGCGGCCTGGTCCAGTATGCGCGGGATCACGCACGAACTGGCCCTTCAGTCCATCACCGGCTTCGTCTATTGCTTGGCTCCCCTGAGCCTCTTTCTTATGGCGTGGTTGATGACGCGCGCTCCGGGCTGCAGTTTTCTGGCGGCGCTTCTCTATTCCCTCACCTCGCCGACGCAGCTCATTGTTCCGGACGCCGAATTCGCATGGCGCCACTTCTGGGATGCCCGGCGCCTGTACCTGGTCGCCGTCTGGGATGACACGCCCCACTTGACCGCGGTCGCTTTTTTGCCGATGGTAATCCTGTTCCTGACGCTCGCGATCCGGAAAAGGCGGCCCGTTTATTACACCATCCTGGTGCTCCTGATCGTGCTGATGGCTCTGGCCAGTAATTTTGGACCAGTCGAGGTGCTGACTGCCGCTGTATGCCTGATCGCTGTTTTTCCGCGCAAGGATTATTCCCGCAATGCATTACTCGTGATCTCGATCGGCCTCGCGGCTTACGCGATCGTTGCGCCATTTCTTCCGCCTTCCATGCTGGTTGCCATTCGCAAAGCGTCGGCAAATGCCGAGGGGGGATGGACTGCGGGCTCAGTAACCGCTCTGGGGATCGTGCTGCTGGGGTGGATCGTCCTTTGGCACGTCCTGGGGCGCTGGACCGCGGATTGGAGACTGCGTTTCTTCGCCCTCTTCGCGTACCTCACTAGCAGCGTGCCGGTCATCGCGTCCTATCTTCATCGCCAGTTCCTACCACAGCCCGGTCGCTACAAGCTGGAGATGGAGCTGGCCATCGCTCTGATTCTGGTCTTTGGAGCTCGATCGCTTTTTGAAAAGGCTCGGCTCTCGCTGAAAGTCGCGTTGCTGTTCTTGCTTTTGGCGCTGGCCGGCGAGCAGATCGCAAGTCACCGCCAGTTTGCGAAGAACATTCTCCAGCCCGCTGACGTTACTCAAACCATCGAATACCGCACCGCTACGTGGGCCAGTCAGAACTTGCCGGGCATTCGGGTCATGCTGTCCGGGTCAATTGCACAGTGGGCCAACAACTTTACGGACGTCTGGCAGTTTTCTGGAAGCTCCTGGAGCCAGGCCTACAACCAAGCCCAGCAGCGAGGTCTCGCGAGTATATACAACGGTGGCGACACACCCCAGCAGGACGCCCGCGTCGCGCTCGATTGGTTAGGAGCCTTTGGTGTCGGGGCTATTGCTGTGAGCGGTCCGAACAGCCAGGAATATTGGAAGCCTTTCACTCATCCGGCTAAGTTCGAGGGTCTTCTACCGGTGCTGTGGCGGGCAGACGACGTGACCATCTACAAAGTGCCGCAGCGGACGGCGTCGCTGGCGCACGTCGTGAATGAAACGGCTATCGTGAGCCACTCTCCCGCCGGACCGCGCGATACAGAAGAGATCGAGAAATATGTTGGCGCCTTGGATGACCCGTCGCTCCCGCCTGCGGATTTCCATTGGGCAGGGCCGAACAGCATTCAGGTCCGGACCATCGCCGATCCCGGACAGGCGATTTCGATTCAGGTCTCCTATCATCCGGGCTGGCATGCCAAGGCTGGAAATCGATCGGTGGATGTACACCGCGATGGTCTGGGCCTGATGTGGCTCCGGCCCGATTGTTCCGGTCTTTGTGAGATTCAGCTCGATTACGATGGAGGCTGGGAGCTGCGGCTGTGCCGATACCTGAGCTACGCGGCCATCTGCGCGCTTCTGGTCGCGATCATTTGGCGCAGTGTCTCCCGTGCCAGATTCTCACCCGGGCTGCCTTAAGAAGATCAGTAGACATTCATACTCTTTGTGCGGCAGCCGATCTGATAAATCAGGCAATCGGCGCAGATTAGAAGCTTCCGCAAATCGGGAGCGACAGGGTCCGAGCTCCGGCGTCAGGTTGCCGCGCTGGAGGAATGCCTCAGCCGGATCGAGATCCTTTCCTGATAAGAATATGGCTGCCACCCAAATCCTGGTCGTCGAAGACCATGACCTTCAATCCAAGCTGGTCCGTTACCTGCTCGAAGAAGCCGGCCACGTTGTCCGAACCGCCGTCAACGCGGAAGAGGCGCTCGAAATTTTACGGTCGTTCTTTCCGGACCTTATCCTCATGGACCTCCAGTTACCCGGCATGGATGGACTGGAGCTGACGCGCGTGCTCAGGCTCGACCCTATCCACGCCACCACCCCCATCATCGCGCTGACCGCATACACCCATCCATCTGATCTCCAAAAAGCTCGCGAAGCTGGATGCAATGGCAAGATCTCGAAGCCCATCGATACCGCTACCTTCGCGCGCCGGATCGGCCGCTTCCTGAATCACAACCAGGACTCTGATGCTGATGTTCCATGTGACAGCCACGACCTGCTAGCCGAGCTCCGGAACAATTTCCTGGCTGAAGGACTGGACCAGGCCAGCAGGATTCTGAAAGACCTCAAATCGGATCCGGGCTGCTCCACCGAGCTGATTGAAAGGGTGCTGCACCGCTGGGCGGGGATGGCCGCGACCTTGGGCTTTCCTCAAATCTCTGATCAATCACGGATAATTGAGGCCTTGATCACCTCCGATAACCCTGAATACCGGGACGTCGAAAACGCTATCAAAATCGCTGTGCGCAGATTTGGTAGCGCCGCGCGCCAACAGCCGAAACATCCGCTTGAACTGCTCGATGGCCTGTTGGGGATGCGAATTGGACTGGTAAATTGTTCCGATGAGGAAGAGAATCGGATCCGGAGTGTCGCCCGCCGCGCGAGTGCCGAAATTCTGATCGAGCACATCACTTCCATCGAAAACCAGTCTGATTACAACGCGCTCATTGTCAATCAATGCGACTCTTCCGGCCGACCTGCTCCTCAGGAGCCACAACTGTCCGTGCCAGCGGTCTTCATCCACTCCCGCGCCTCGCTGCCATCCCTTTCGAAGTTGCCTGCGCGCGCGTGCGATTTTCTATTCGCCCCCTGGGACGCCGAAGAACTTCTCATCCGCGTATGCCGGCTCATTGCGAAGACAGCGCCCCGCCATTCGGCCGCCGCCGAGCCGGATTCGAAGCGCCCTCGCGTTCTTATCGCCGACGATGATCCCGATCTAATTGCACTGGTCGCTGAGACATTGCGACAGCTTGATATGCACTGCGACATAGCTCGCAGCGGAGAACAAACACTGGAGGCCGTTCACCGCTGCCTGCCCGACGCAATCGTCCTGGATGTGAATATGCTCGATCTGGATGGTTTCGAGGTTCTCAAGAGGCTCCGCGGCAACTTGAACACCAGGCGAATACCAGTCCTTCTGCTGACCGCCCGAGGTCATCAAGAGGACATCACCCGGGGCTTCGGGTCGGGAGCGGACGATTATGTCGTTAAGCCTTTCCAGCCGTTAGATCTCGTTAAACGAGTCGATAAGATGATTTCCGTCCACCGCCAAGCCCTGGCCTCCGCGTCGGGCGAACTCCCCTATCAAAAGCGCTGACATTGCCGTTAAGAAGAATATGTCGCAGCCACACCAGCCCCATCCTCAACAGGCGATACTAGCGCGCCTTTCAGAGGCAGCCAGCCCCGTTCTGGGTTGGTGCAAATGGAAAGCGCGGAAACCGTCGGCCCTGGTCGTGGATGATGACCCCGACATCCCGCCGCTGGTCGAACTCGCCCTCGAACGCTATACGATTTCGAGCGACCACACTACCGATGGCGCCAGCGCTATGGCGCGGCTGCGCTCCGGCATTTACGACCTGCTGATCCTGGACCTTGGCTTGGCGGGGCTCACTGGATTCGACATTCTCCAAGCTCTAAAAAAAGACTCGAGACTCCGTGAAATACCGGTCATCGTACTAACGGGCAACGATAGCGAGGAAGCTCTGGCCCGCAGCTTCGGTTACGGAGCCGACGATTTTGTGCTGAAGCCCTTCAAGTCAACCGAACTGGGCATGCGCGCTTACCGCCTGCTTTATCCATTGACTACCCGCTAGCAATCTCCTAGTTCGACACTGCAATCAACGGATTATTCGAGTTTTGTCCCGCGATCGTAATCACCACCGGGTGATCCCCGGCCGCTACCTTCGGCACCGCAAAATTCGCCTGATATAGCCCGATAGAACCGGGCGTCAAGCCCAGATAGTTGACGGTCGCTGCCACCCCGCTTACCTTCACGGCGTAGTCTCCAGAGACTGGCGAAAGCCCGTTAGGCGTGGGAGCCCCGGTAACCAAGGGACCCGCGGCAGTCACCGGCCCGCCACCAGTGAAGTACGCCACCAGAATATCGCCCACCTTGGCTGGCGAAGTCGGAGAGTTCACGCTTCCATCCTGATTCACCACCACCGCCCGATTATTCCCGTACACCACGATACCCGGCGTTCCCGTGGCCGGGATACTGACAGCCACCGCATTGCTGCTGGAGGAGCCATTCTTCACAATCACGGTCGCTACGCCCGGTTCGATATCCTCGGGCATTTGCGCGTTGATCTGGCTCCCGGATACGTAAAACAGCGGCGCCAGCTCCCCGTTGATTGTCACCGTTGTGGTAAGCAGAGTCGCAGGCAGCGGGACCAAAGTGGCCTGCCCTACCTGGGTCGCCAAATTCACTCCGAAAATCGAAAAGACGCTGCCCGCCGGCGTCTCGTTGGGAAGGAAACTCCCCGCATTCACCACCGCCTGCCCGGGGTTGACGGATGCCGCGCGCCCGGCCACCGTAAAGAGCAACTGCGGGTTAGAAGCAACCCATTCAAAATTGCCCGCGGCCGCCCCAATAATCGACACTGTCCCAGCATACTTGTTATTCGCGGTATCGGTAAGAGTAAGGGAGCCAAGGCACGCTGAGCTAACCGAATAAGTTCCAGTTGCTGATACATTGACCGTCGGCGTGTTCGACGCCTGGGTCCAATTGGCGGTCACATCCCCTTGACCATCGAACTGCAGTTCACCCGCGATGTCGACCACCCCCGTAGTGGAGGCCCCGGCAAGCGAGTTGCCCGTTCCACTGAAAGGAAACTCGCCCGACAGCGTGCTGACAGCGCAGGCGCTCGGCTGCACATTGCCGCCTCCGTTGTAGGCGTAGTTGGAATCTGTCCCCACCAGCTGGAATGCCCGGGCCTGCTGGTTTGTCGCATTGACGGAAAAAGCTACCAGCGTGAAGGTAGCCGTATCTCCGCTGGTGATGCTGATCGATCCCTGGCAATTGGATTGGAGAGTGTACGTCCCTGAGTACATCACCTGCGTTCCGAAAGCCTGGCTTCCGTTGACAGCGTTGGATGTCAGGGAGAAGGTTACCTTGCTTGTTCCGTCGAACACCGCTGCGCCAGCCGCTGCCAGGATTTTCGTGGGGATACCTCCTGGAGCCAGGCGCCCATTCATTGTCAACTCATAGGTCCCGTTCAGCGTTGAAGCCGAGCAAGTTCCTCCGGTGGTGGCCTGCGCGGCCGCACCGTTTCCGTCGAAAACCAATTGTGGGCTTGAGACGGCCAGAGCAAAGTTCGGCGCGGTCGAATAGATGCTGATGGAGACCGCATATTTATTGTTCTGGGAATCTGTAAGCGTGGCTGAGGCTCCGCAGGTGGCGTTCACGGTATAGGTTCCCATGGCCGTGACGTTAGTGGTGGCCAGGTTCGCCACTTGGGTCCAATTCGCGGTTACATTGCCTTGCCCGTCGAATTGAAGCACACCAACCACATCCAGAACAGCCGTCACAGACGCGCCCGTAAGACCGCTGCCATTAGCGTTGAATTCGTGTACACCCGTTAATGTCGACGGGCAGGTAGCCGGCTGTGCGTTGCCGGTCCCGTTATAGGCATAGGTGGCGTCCGATCCGATCACCGCGAATGCCTTGCCTTCGTTGTAAGATTCCAGCGTAAACGTGCCGGTATCTCCGGTGGTAATACTGATCGATCCCAGACAATTTGATTGCAAGCTGTAAGATCCTGAATACACCAGCGCCGTTCCGAAAGCCTGGCTGGTAGTGACGGTGTTGGCGGTCATTGTCCATGTGACTTTGCTGAGCCCGTCGAAAGCCGCGGTGCCGACCGCCTGGAATAGTTTCGACGTTGCTCCCGTAGACGTGACCTGGCGGCCACTCAGAATAAATTCATAGGTCCCGTTCAGAGCCGACGAAGTGCAGGTGCTGCTGCCAATAGTGGTCTGTGCAAGAACCGGCGCAGCCAGGCAGAAAGAGATCAGGATTGTTGTATGTAGTCGCGTCATCGTTGGGTTGGTCTCCTAAACAATATACCTACTGGGTCTTGCTCACGCGATTTAGGCTCGATCGGGCCGTGTTCTTGTAAACTTTGCCGCCCTTCATCACGAACACCACATTGCGCACGGCCGTGATGTCTTCCAGCGGATTGCCGGCCACAGCCACCAGGTCAGCCTCCATGCCCGCGGCGATGCTCCCGATTTTGTCGCCCATCCGCAGAGATTCGGCCGCTAGCGACGTTCCGCTTATAATCGCTTCCATAGCGGGTTGGCCGCCGTCGCGCACGCGGTAAATGAACTCCTCAGCGTTGCGCCCATGCGATCCGGCCACCGCATCCGTCCCGAGCACGATCTTCAAGTGATGCGCCCGTGCGCGCTTCAGGACGTCGGCCATCATGGGAATACCTTTCTGCATGTAGGCAAAACCTTCTTCGTTGTAGTTGCCGATGCCCAGAAACTTGGGCTTGTTTTCCAGGTAGTTGTGGAGCACCAGGAAATTCGGATCGAAATAAGCGCCGTGGTCGGCTATGAGCTGCAATGTCGCGTCGTCCAAAAACGCCCCGTGCTCGATCGACGTGCAGCCGGCCAACACCGCGGCTCTTGCGCCACCTGGAGCATGCGCGTGGACTACGGACCGCAGCCCCAGCTTGGTCGCTTCGCTGCAGGTCGCCTGTATCTGCTCATCGGTCATGGTCTGTTTACCACCATCGCGGATGCTCGAGGTCGCGAATAGCTTGATCACGTCGGCGCCATCGGCCTTCATCTTGTCGACATAGGCGCGAATCTTGTCCGGATCTCCGGTGTTCTCGGTGACTGCGCGGAGGGAAGTGATAATACGCGGGCCCGGAAGCACGCCGCGATTAATCAAATCACGCAGGTCCTTATCCACCTCTTGGCCGACGCTCTGGATGGTTGTAAAGCCGCCCATCAACGTGGCATAAACGTTGGCTTCCGCGTATAACGCCGAAGCCGCCGGCGTTTCGATGCTGCCACGTCCACCCTGTTCCAGCCGATTCTCGCGATTGAAATACCAACCCGGATGCGTGTGCGTGTCGATCCAGCCCGGCATCACCGTCAGGCCGCTCAGGTCGTAAGCCGCGTTGCCGCCCGCGTCGGCGACTCGCGAAATCTTGCTTCCTTCAATCGCGATTTCTTTGTTCTTCAGGACGCCGCCCTTACCGTCCAGGAGGGTGGTGGTCTTTATCAAGATGGGCTGGGCGAGAGAAACGGCGGCACAGGCGCCGAGCAGGAAAGCAGCGACAGCATTCTTCATAGAGGCTCTAGTAGAGCCGAGTATACAATGACTCCCGGGCCGCAGTAATTCCCGGGCCGTGACTAATTCTCGGGTCGTTAGTAATTACGGCGTCACGTAGATGGTGTTCCCGCGGCGTATGGTCCCGGTCGCATCCAAGAGGCTGTTGATACCGTCAATGCTGATATACACGCTTACGGCGCCCGGAGGAACATTGGCCGGAACTTTGGCATTGACCTGCCACAACCCCACGAAGCCTGGCGCCAGACCCGAGAACTGAACGTCGGTGCTGGGCACCTGGAAACCATTGATAAAGACCAGGGGCAGCGGGGCTGTAATGAGTGGGCTGGAGGGTGCCGGTTGGCCGTCGGGCGGCATTCCGTTGATCACGCCTTGACCGGTACCGTATAGAGAAATATACGTACCGGCTTTAGCGGGATGACCGCCGTCGTTGATTGTATTGTCCTGATTATTAATCGCCAGGACCGGGCCGGAACCCGTGGCATTGACAGTGAATAAGCCGGGAGACACGGCGTCGATCCGGAATAACCAACTTGCCAGCACTTGACCGGTCGAAGCTTTCAGCACCTGGATTTCCTGACTGTCGCCGACTGGAGTAGCGCCGGGCACTTGGAAGTTGATCTGGCTGGGCGAAACATACAGCAGCGGCGCCGGAAGTCCGGCCACGGTAACCTGAACGTCGCCTAGCGTGGTTGGCACCGGAATGCTGCTATTGACGACCGTCTGGCTGCCGAAGCTTTGGCCCGGAAACGCGAAGATGCTCGATAGCATTCCCGGAGAGAAGCGCTGGAAATAATTGGCAGCGTTTCCCGAAAGTCGTTGCGGCACGCCGCCGGCCGAGCTGGTGTAGTCGATCGCCGGATAGAAGAACGACACACGGTTTGTCCCATTTTCGGCGATCACCGGATTGCTGAAAGGATCAACGGCAACAGAGATGGGGTTGAAGACCGAGGTGATCACGCCGTTGGGAGCTGGGTTGTTGATGACGTTGGAATATTTCGGATAGCGCAAGACCTGGTTGTTATTGGTGTCGGTCACCCAGATACCGTCGGTGGCCAGGTCTATAAAAACGTCATAAGGGCTATTCAGCCCGGTAATAGAAAATAGCAGCGGCGGATTGTTGCCGGAGACTGGGACGTTGGGTAGAATCGCGATTCGGTTATTGCCGCTGTCGGCCACGTATAACTGGTCGTCGGCGTCGATCGTGATGCCGCGCGGGAAACGAAATATGCCGGCTGAGCCCGAGATGAAATCTTTTTGCCCAATAACATTGCTCGCCGCCGCGCCCGTCTGAAAATCTCCACCTTTGGGTTTACGGAAGAATAGGACCCGGTGCGAGGCGACATCGGATACCACCAGGTCACCTTCGTTTGTGAACGCCAAGCCATACGCGCTGGACAGAGTCGACTGGCTGAGATCCTTGATCGGCTGCCCATAAAAGCTCGGCTGTCCCAGAACCAGGTTGGCCTGGGGCGGCGCGCCAGTGGGAGCCTGGGTGAACGGGGCGGGAAAGCGGAGCACGCGTGCGTTGCACCCGTCCGCCACATAAAGATTGCTGTTCGAATCGACGGCCAGGCCTTCCGGCGAACACAATCCCTGATTGTTGGCTTGCGTCAAAAGGTTGCTGGGCCAGTTTACCAGCGCTGTGAAGAAATCAGGCTGGCCGATCACCAAGTCGGCCTTGGTATACGCGTTCACTTGCCGGTAATCCATAAAACCGAGCACCCGATTATTCAAAGGGTCGGCGACATAGAGATGTGGAGGATTCGAGAGCCCATCGATCACCGCGGCTCCCCCCGATACGAAACCGAATTCACGGCCCTCAATCAGGTTGATCGAGTTGTATTGGAAATCATCTTGGCCTAAGAGGCGGTTGGCAGTGCTAAAGGTTCCATCCGACTGCTGCGGAAATACCAGAACGCGATTGTTCATGGCGTCGGCGACGAACAAATCCGTGCCCACAAATGCTCCGGTGACCGGCTGATTCAGGCTGGTTGCGTCCGGTTTCGCCTGGTTGTGATTCGCCTGGCCACTGATAAAATCGGGCTGTCCGATCTTTAAGTTGGCGGGCGGTGAAAAAGCGGTGGTCTCTGGTGCCCATTGATCGAACGGGAGATAACCCAAAATCCTCGAGTAGCCGGTATCGACAACATACGGATTGCTGCCGACGAAGAACACGCCTTGCGGAGGATGAGCGCCGAGGCTATCGACAAAACCCAGCGTGCTGGCGCTAATCGCGGGAGGCGTCGGTTGCTGCTGGGTGGGCAGGACGACGCCCATAATTCGGGAAGCCAGTTGCCCGCTCGAAAAAGGAGGAGCATAAACCAGCACCCGGTTGGCGTCGTCGACGACGAACAAACGGCCTTTGGGATCGAATGCCAGTCCCGAGGGCTGTAACAGATAATTCTTCTGGGTCGGATCTAAAGTGGTCGGCAGCGCAACGGTCGTGAAGTCGCTGTGCCCGAGTACCAGGTCGGCGGCCGGATCGTAAGGGGCGCCGCTTGTCAGCGCGCTCGGAGGATAGCGCAGCACGCGATTATTGCCGGGATCCGACACCCATAGATTGCCGGAAGTGTCGAATGCGATGCCGGCTCTTAAGGCTCCGGAACTGCCTGCCAGCGCCAGTGTGGTTCGGCTGGGCGCGGTCTGCCCTTGATTTGCGGAGCCGCCGCTCGTGGTCTTCTGGCCAAGAATGAGATCGACCGGCAGTAGAGAGCCCGTCTGTGAAAACGGCGTCGGATATCGGAGGATGCGGTTGTTCCCTGCATCGATGACGTACAGGTTACCGCTCGCATCCACCGTGGCGCCGACCGGTTGAAATAATCCGGTGCTCAGGTTGGAGCCGTTCGCCGCCGGGCCTTGCGGGGCGGTGGATAGGAGATCGCGCTGTCCTATCACCAGGTCGGCCACCGGCGCGCCCTTGGTAAAGCCAGATGCGTTTTTCCAGGCCAGAACGCGATTGTTTACGGCATCCACCACGTACAGGATAGGCGGGCTGACGGACGTATCGAGCGCGACGGATTGGGGTAGGTCGAACTCTCGCCCTTCCACCAGGTTAACGGCGGCGGCAGTAATCAGCCCCTGCTGCTGCAATACCGGTTGTCCCACGATCCGCGATGGCCACAAATTAAATTGTGTCTGGGCCTCCAGATACTGCGCGGCCGCAATAAAGACAGTACTAAATACAATAGATTGAATATGTTTCATCTGATCTCAAGAACCCCGAGACGCGCGCGGGAACACGCCCTGTCTATAGATAACATAGATCAGCCGGGGCGCGGAATAGAACTATTACTTAGTTAGTTTCTTCAGATGGAAATAGACTAACGAAATTGGTAGGCCGACCACATTGAAGTAACAGCCTTCGATGCGATCTATAAACTTCGACGCCAGCCCCTGGATTCCATAAGCGCCGGCCTTGTCCATCGGTTCCCCGCTGGCGGCATAATCCGCCAGTTCGCGCTCGGCTATCGAAACGAAGCGGACCTTAGTCACTGCGGCGTCGATTATCTTCCTATCCTCCGTGCGCAGGCAGATGCCCGTGATCACCTGATGCTCTTGTCCCGACAGTAAGCGCAGCATGCGCAGGGCGTCGGCTTGATCGCGCGGTTTCTCCAGGATGTGTTCCTGGAGGACTACGACTGTGTCGGCGGCCAGGACGATTTCACCCGGCTCCATCGGGACGGAAAAAGCTTTCTCTTCGGCGAGCCGGCGTACGTAATCGAAAGCGCTTTCGCTGGGCCGGCGTTGTTCGGAGATGTCGGGAACCCTGCTGACGTAGGGAACGCCCGCCGCGGTGAGGATCTCCTTGCGCCGCGGTGAGTTGGATGCGAGCACTAGCATAATAAGGGCCAGCTACATAAGGGACAGCTACACTCAAATATTATGCGCGTGGCAGTGCTCGGACGAGGGTTCATGGGAAGAACGCACCTCGAAGCGCTGCGCCAGATTCCGGATGTCGAGGTTGCGGCCGGGCGCGAGATCGCCCAAGTTATCGCGGACCCCGATGTCGACGCCGTCGACATTTGTCTCCCAACCAATCTGCACGCGCCCGTCGCGCTCCAAGCCTTGCAGGCCGGCAAGCACGTTCTGGTCGAAAAGCCCATGGCGCTGGATGTTGAAACGTCGCGGCAAATGATCGAAGCAGCCAAAAAGCATGAGCGCGTGCTTATGGTAGCCCAAGTCCTGCGGTTCTTTCCGGCGTACTTGGCATTAGGGGAGATTTTATCCTCTGGCCGGATTGGCTCACCGCGCTCAGCGATGTTCCGGCGGCGCTGCGGAGCGCCTGCCTGGGGCGCTTGGCTTAGTGATCCCAAGCAGAGCGGCGGAGGGGTCTTCGACTTACTCATTCACGACATCGACTTGTGCCTGCACCTGTTCGGGAAGCCGGAAACGGTATCGGCCACCGGCTATGAAGCGCTCGCCGATGGCGTGGACATCATCACCGCGGCACTCCAGTACGGTGGCGCGTGGACTGCCGTCATAACTGGCGGTTGGCACCATCCCAAGTCGTATCCGTTTTCGATGGAGTATACCGTGGTCGCGGAAAATGGCACTGTGGAATATAGTTCGCTCGGGCGGGCGCCAACGCTATACCGCGCCGATGGCGAAATGGAGATGCTCCCCCTGCGAGAACAGGATGGCTATCGCGCCGAGATCGAATATTTTCTGGATTGCTGCCGGCGGGGCGAAAGTCCCAACCTATGCCCGCCTGAGGAGTCGGCCGATGCGGTCGCCCTGGCGCTATGCATTCTCGAAGCACGACAACGAAACGGAGAAAAGATTCGGTGCTAACTTCGACTGAGCGCGAAATCGGAGTGATGTTCTGGGCCGGCCGCGACAATCTGCAAGAAATCGCGTCGCTCGGCGTGCGATGCGGACAGTTGGGGATTCCAGGCGATCTGGATCTAAACGCAGACCTGGCGCGCGAGTGGAAATCGGCTCTGGAGCGGGCCGGTTTCACTGTGGTGACCGTGTTTGCCGCTTACCAAGGCGAAGACTACGCCGACATCCCAACCGTGCAGCGCACCGTGGGATTCATACCGCACGAAACGCGCGAGAAGCGAGAGCACCGAACCTCCCAAGTCAGCGACTTTGCTGCAGCGATTGGTGTCAGAAGCGTCGCCACCCACGTCGGATTCATTCCGGAAGACGCCACGCATCCCGATTACATTACTGTGCGCGAGATGGTCCGGCGCGTCGCCGATCATGCAGCCAGCCACGGGCAGACCTTCGCGCTGGAGACCGGTCAAGAACCGGCCCATGTGCTGCAGCGGTTCCTCAAACACGTGAGCAGACCGAACATCGGCATCAACTTCGACCCCGCTAACATGATTCTTTACGGCACAGGTGATCCGATCGAAGCACTGAGCACGCTTGGGCCGCTGGTTTTATCGGTCCATGTGAAGGATGGCGATTGGCCGCCTCGGGATCATCCGCAAGCACTCGGTAAGGAGAGACCTCTGGGAAAGGGATGCGTCGGGATTCCGCGCTTCATCGAAAAGCTCAAAGAAATTGGCTTTAAGGGCCCCTTGAACATCGAGCGGGAAGCAGAGAATCAGCAGGAACGCATCGCGGATATGCGCAACGCCGTGGTCTATCTAAAAAACATGACTACTTCGGCTTGACGTCGACCTTCACCTGAGCGGTGGTCCAGCAGCACTGGAACCCCCGGCCGCCTTCACCTGACCAATCGTTAGCGGCGACCTCGATGATGTAGTCACCCGGCTCGCTGAACGTCGCGGTGGTCGTCGCTTTGCCCATAAAGTTTGCCGGCGGCGGGGCTTTCCACTCAGTCTTCTCGGCCGGCGGCTTGTTCTTGTCGAATGTAACCGTGCCGGGCCCCCGGAACTTAGTCCAGGTGACGACTGCGGCGGGAGTCTTGGGCGCATTGAGCGCGCCTACCGGCACCTTGGCGTCATCCGATACCCAGACGGTGAGCGGAAGCGGCTCGCCCACGGTTGCCGTAAGCGACTTCGCGAGCCCGTGCGGAGGGCCTTGCAACGTGGACGCGCCGTCGTCAAAACTGATCACCGGTGGAGTGTTATTTTCCGCATCCACGAACGGCGCCACCACCCATAAAGGATCGATATCCACCGGAATCGTATTGGTCTTGCCATTGACGGTGATCGACCAGGTAAGCCTTTTATCTCCGAAATCCTTGGGCACCGTGATGGTGAAGACCCCCCATTGCCGACCCGGCAGGAAGTGCGTGGGCTGTCCTTGATCGGGTCCGCCAGGTTCGATCTTATTGTTCGGGCCGACCGGAATATCGAGATCCTGTTTTAGATTCCGATTGTAGTACCCGATCAGGATATTGGCGGTGCCGTCCGGATTCTTATACCAACCTTCGAAAGCACCCGTCACGCCTTGCCCCGAATCGTGCTTGGGTTCGAGCGGCAACTGCCCAAAGAGGACGCCGCTGGAAAGGATGAAGGCGGCAGACGTAGCCGCCATTCTCCATCGAATTGCTTGCATATTACTGCCGGTTAGACGCGGTGGCCGAGCGCTGCGGCTTGTGCGTGGCGGCCCATTCCTTGTAGTCTTCATCGCTGATGTAGGTCACATTTACCCAGGCGTGCGCCATCTCATCCACCGTGCGATCGCCCCATCCTACCCACTGGTTCGGATCCGGATTGTTGCGATTCGCGGTGGTGTTGTCGTGCCACGCCGTCACATGAATAATGGTGCCCTTGGGTAGCACCGGCGCTGCATCGTCGGTGTAGATGTAATTGTTCATCCAGTTGAAGTTGAAATGATCGACGTAGCTGATCATCTGCGTAGTGCCGTCCGGCAGAATGGCTTCGAGAGCCATGGCTTTGCCTCGCAGGTGCATGTGCGGCTGGAAGTTGCCCAGAATGGCCGGCGCCTTCAGAACATGGAAGCCCTGGGTCTCTTTGATCGTGTTGGGTTGAATGTCCAGACGCGTGCCGACATTCGAGGTCGCTTGGAAACCAGTCAAGTAAGTCCGGTATTTCGGCTTTTCGTCCTTCGGATAGAGCCACACGGCCAGTTCCACGTGATCGCGAATCGTCTCGCCGACGGCATGATAGTGGATGTCCCACCAGATCTTCGCGCCCGGCAGCAGCAGCTTGCCGGTGTTGGGACGATAGATGTCGCCGGTCTTCCCGACCGCCCATTCCATCAGGACTCCGCCCTGCGCTGCGCCCGGACCCGCGTCGTCATCGGGACCATTCTTTGCGGCTGGATCGGTATCGTTCTGGATAAGATGAGCCAGAGCGTGATGCGTGATCTTGCGGCCGGCCGGCGTCCCCGGGCGCATCTCGACTGCTTTCACCCAGCGAGGCTCAGTCAGTTTCAGATCGACTGTCGGCTTCCACCATTGGTCCTGGCTGACGGCCTGCATCGTATACGGATCCGACTTGATGATCATGTCGGGCGGCCGGCCGTACACCTTCTCGAGCTGCCAGGTGTTGTCATCGGCGAACTTCTTCGGTGGCGGCATGTCCTTTAGGTCGCCTTGCGGCGCGCCTGCGTCCACCCAGCGTGCGATCGTTTCCACTTGCTCGTCGCTCAGTGACCGATCGTTCTGGAAGTGTTGGACGCCCACCGTTTTGTCGAGATGCCATGGCGGCATTTGGTGCGTCACGACGCGTTCCTTGATCGACCGCGCCCACGGCCGCGTCTCTTCGTACGTCACTAACGACATCGGCGCCATCGAATCCTTGCGATGGCAGTCCTGACATTTTTCCTGGAAGATCGGTACGATGTCCTTGGTGAAGGTCACCGGTTTATTGGCCGCTCCCGCGACGGTGCTGGCCGGCTCGCCAGCAATTAGTACGACACCGCTTGCCAGCACGCCTACTCCAATGCAGCGCAACATTAGACGCTGCAACTTGGCATCGATCATAGCCCGCTCCTTGAATCCTCTGCTGGTCTAAACCACCTGTATATATGTTACTCGAAATCGAATTAATTTTACAGTCCGACCGGTCGGATGGCCGAACATTGGACTCGTCCCGTAGCGCTCGCACTCTTGCGTGCCGCGTTGGCATTCGTGCCAACGCCTGTCTACTTCGCCGCCGTGTGAGTCGCCCCCGCGTCTTCCCGTAAGAACTTCAGTAGCGCGGCATTGAATACCTCGGGCGCTTGTATATGCGGGACGTGGCCCAAGCCCGGCAGCAGAGCCAATTCCGCGCCTGGAATCGTATCGGCGATATGCTTGGCGCGTTCCGGAAAGTCCGGACCGTCCTTGTCGCCGCCCAGCACCAGCGCTTTCACCTTGATCTTCGCCCAGTCGTAAACCACCGGATCAAGATAAGTAATCTGCTGCAGGATCGCGCGCACCATCGCGAATCGCGGCCAGTCGCTACTGAGCGTCGGTGCATAGAGGATGCGGACGTATTGCTCGTAATCGGGCTTCCACGCGCCTGGCGTCGGGAAGTAGCGATGAATCGTCGCGGAGAATTGCTGATAGAGCTGATCGTGCGTGGCTTCGACCATCCGTTTGTAGCCTTCGTCGGCGGTATGCCAAGGCTGTTGATACCGCACATCGGTGAGTCCGATTGGATTGTAGATCACCACTCGCTCGGTGATGTCGGGATATGAGGCGGCAAACCGCGCAGCCAACATCCCACCCATGGAGTGCCCGATGATGACAGCCTTCGTGACACCCAGCGACTCGAGCAATTTGTGGCTGTTATAGGCCATATCGTTAAAGTTGTACGGGATAATGGGCTTCGAAGATCGGCCGAAACCGATCTGATCCGGCACCACCACGCGGAAGCCTTCTTTACGCAGTAGCTCGATCGGTCCGGAGAAGTAGAATCCTCCAAAGTTCATGCCGTGAAACAATACCGCGGTGCGGCCGTTGGCTTGGCCGGCCGGCGGGACATCCATGTATGCCAAGCGCACGTCCTGGCCGTAGAGTGTGAGCGGCAGGAACTGCACCGGATATGGATAGGCGATCTCTTCATAGGTGATGCTGCCGGGCTTGACGTCGGTGGGCGCGTGAACCATCGCCGTGGAAGCTTGATTTCTTTCCTGAGCCGGCGCGGTAGCGGCAGCCCAACAGCTCAAAACCGCAATGAGGACAAATATTTTTGTCATATGCAGAAGACCTCCGTGCCCCATCATAAACCATGATACGTGCGAGGCCCCCCGGCATAATCGCAATTTGGGAGCGAAGGAACGCTATTTGCTTGTCGCCGGGGCTTCGGCGTTGTTGATATCCTGGACGGCTTTCCATGCCCCGTCCGCTTCTTTGCGAAAGATTGTGACAAACCGGCCCTTCTCTGTGACCGGCTTCTTGCTTGCCGGATCGGTGGCAATGAGCACATAGGTTCCACGGGTGTATCCCAGATCGCCGCCCTTGGAGACTTCCACCTGCACTGGCTGCAATGCAAGCGACCAGTTCGGATCGGCCAGGGCATCCTTCAACCCTTTTCCGATAGCGTCCTTGCCGGTCATTACCGGCGAATTCGGGATCATGAGGCTCCCGTCATCTGCATAGTGGGCGGCAATGCCGTCCGCATCCTTGCCACCCCAGTCCTTGACAAAGGTGGTAACCTCGCCTTCGCGCAGAGCCCGGGCATCCGCCTCGCGGCTATCGGTTGCCGGCGACTGCGAGCAACCGGTCATAATCAGAAATCCCAAAGTACAGAATATGGACGAGTGGCGCTTCATTTCATTTTCTTCCGACGAGCTGTCTCTACATGCTATCGGACTGGCGGCCGCGCCGCTGCGTCGTAATCGGGCTCGGCGCTATAATGCCGCATTAGTGGTTTCGTTACCGCGTTCGATTCCGCGCCTTTTCAACACTCTCCTGTTCCTCGCTTTTTGTTGCCCAGCCTGGTGCCAGGTCATCACCTCCATCGCGGGCACGGACTGGCTCTTCCCCGGCGATGGCAGCATCGCCATCCACGCTCCGATAGGCGGTTCGCTGGGACTCGACGTCGCCGCCGGACCCGCTGGCAGCTTCTACATCGCGGACGTGGACAACCAAATGGTAATGAGCGTCGGTGCGGACGGCATTTTGCACGTCGTCGCGGGCAACGGGTTCGTCGGTCATTGGGGCGATGGTGGGTTGGCTGTGAACGCCGCTCTGTTCAATGCCAATGGCGTGGCGGTAGACGCCGCGGGCAATGTTTATATCGCTGAATACGGTGGCAAAAACTATGGTGGCACGATCCGCATGGTCACACCCGACGGAAATATCAACACCATCGCGGGCACGGGCGCATTCGGATCCGCAGGCGATGGCGGACCGGCCACATTGGCGATACTCAATCGTCCGTTCGACGTCGCGGTCGATGCGAGCGGCAGTGTGTATTTCACCGAGCAAGGCAGCAGCCGGATTCGAAAGTTTACGCCCGGCGGCTCCATCAGCACCATTGCCGGAGGTGGACAAATCACCGGTAGCAAGGCCGATGGCGGCCAGGCAACCAACGCCGCGCTCGGTGGATTGACGCGGCTGGCGGTGGACGCGGGCGGCAACGTCTATTTCATTGACAATGATTTGACGGTGCGCAAAGTGACGCCGGGCGGTATTCTTTCGACGGTTGCCGGAGGCGGCCAGTCGACCGCCGATGGCGTTGCCGCAACCCAAGCTCTAATTTTGCCGGCCGGAATCGCCGTCGATGCGGCAGCGAATCTTTACGTCGCCGATTACTACGCTAGTTCGATTCGCAAAGTGACCAACGGCGTTATTACCACGATTGCGGGCGGCGGGCGGGGCTTCATGGGCGACGGCGGTCCCGCATTAATAGCATCTTTCAACTTTCCGGTAGGCGCGGTGGCGGTAGATGCCAGCGGCGATGTGTTTGTGGCCGACAACGAGAATCTGCGGATTCGCGAAGTTAGCGCCGGCCTCGTCCAAACCGTAGCTGGGAATGGACTGTATCGTCTGGCCGGCAACGGCGGGCCCGCGTCCAGCGCCACGATCTACTACGCCGAAGGAGTCCGGACCGATCCCGCCGGGAACACCTATTTCACCGAAGGCACTCTAAACCGCGTGCGCAAGATTGCGGCCGATGGGACGATTTCGATCTTCGCCGGGAACGGTCTCTTCGGATACGCCGGAGACAATGGTCCCGCGACTTCAGCGCGCCTGGCGTTTCCGGCGTTCCTAGCCACGGATACCACCGGCAACGTATATGTCTCCGATGCCATTAATAATGTAATCCGCAAGATTGACACTAATCAAATCATTACGACCATCGCAGGTATCGGGTTTTCGGGCTACACGGGTGACACAGGACCGGCCAAGCAAGCCAGGTTGTACCAGCCTGCGGGTCTCGACCTCGATGGCGAAGGCGACCTCTGGTTCGCCGACAGCTTAAACAACGCGATTCGTGTGATTCCGCCGAGTGGCGACATATTTACGGCTGCAGGGAACGGCGCCGCCGGTTTTTCGGGCGATGGCGGTTTGTCGTCCACGGCCCAGCTCAATTTCCCGCAAGGACTACGCATTTTCGCTCCCGGGACCACCGAGGAGTCGCTCTACTTCAGCGACACCGGAAACAATCGGGTGCGGCGCATCCGTTTCGTTAATAGCCAATACGTCATCGATACCGTTGCGGGCAACGGCAAGGCTGCCTACTCTGGCGACGGGGGCCAGGCGGCCAGCGCATCGCTGAACCAGCCCGTAGGACTTGCGTTCGATTCCTCGGGAGTTTTATATATCGCGGACCGCGGCAACTCAGTAGTCCGAGCGGTCACCCCTCAAGGCGTGATCAGCACGGTGGTTGGGAACGGCCTCTACAGCTTCAGCGGTGATGGCGGGCCCGCGCAAAAGGCATCGCTCGAAGGACCTTTCGATCTGACGTTCGATAAGAGTGGAAATCTGCTGATAACGGATTTGTATACGAACCGGATTCGCGAGGTCTTGACGACCAAGCCTTCGATGCAGGCCAATCCAGCCTCATTAGCATTCACGGCTCCGGCTGGTTCGCGCGCGGTCCAGCAGACCATTTCCGTGACCGGCTCGATTCCGAATTTCGTCTTCGGCGCGGCAGTTGCCAGCGGCAGCAGTTGGCTGAGCGTGACGCCGGTATCGGCGAATGCCCCCGCCGGCATTCAAGTGACCGCCGATCCATCGGGGCTCGCGCCCGGACCATATAGCGGGACGGTAAACATCCTGGCTCCCAACGAAAATCCGCCGCTAATCTCAGTTCCGGTGACCTTCACCGTAACGCAGCCAGGGGCTCCGAGCGTGGCCGTGATGCCCACGGCGCTCCGCTTCCAATTCGTCGCGGGCGTGGCCGCATCATCACAGACCTTGTCGATCTCGAACGCGGGTGGCGGATCCCTGCCGTTGAGCGTCCGAACCTCAACCACCATGGGCACATGGCTGTCGGCCAGCGTTGCCGGCGTGAACGTCGGAGCATTCGGCGCAACACAGATTCAGATTCAGTCCAATCCGGCGGGCCTGGGGCCCGGCGCTTATTCCGGCACGATTACGATCGCCAGCACTAATCCGCCTCAGAGCGTTCTGGTTCCGGTCACGATGATCGTGACGGCGGTGCCGCAAACGATTCTCATCCCCCAAAACGGGTTGACGTTTTTCGCGGTGCAATCGGGCGGTCTGCCCCCTCCGCAGACCTTCAACATTCTCAACGCAGGCCAGGGGCAGATGAGTTGGAACACCTCGGTCTCGACCTTGTCCGGGGGCGATTGGCTGGCCGCGTTTCCCACCAATGGCGTAACCGACGCATCCTCTCCGAGCGTTCCCCCGCAGATTCGCGTGAACGTCGTCCCCGGCACGCTGACGGCCGGGATCTATTATGGATCGGTGAAAGTGACATCGCCGGGGGCGAGCAACAGCCCGCAATTCGTGTCGGTTGTGCTAAACCTGTTGCCGCCCGGGAGCAATATTGGGCCGTTAGTACAGCCGGCCGGAATGATTTTCGTGGCGTCGGCCAACGGCGAGTCGCCCTCCTCGCAGACGGTGTTGCTGCAGAGCCTGAACACTGCGCAGCTGACCTTCACTTCTGGAATAAGCACATCTTCGGGCGGGAATTGGTTGACGGTATTGCCGCCTGGCGGGACGCTGACTGCGGGCCAACCGGCGGCGATCGTAGTGCAGCCGCAAGTGAGTGGGCTGTCGCCGGGCGTCTACCAGGGGACGCTCACGCTATCGTTCTCCGACGGCAGCATACGCAGCGTCACAATCGTTTTTGTGGTGACGGCCGGTGCGCTGGGCGGGCCAGTTAACCAGCCGGCCGTTGATGCATCCGCCGCGGCATGTCCGAGCCTGCTGAAGGTGGTATTCACCGCGCTCTCGACTGGAACCAGCGTTTCGGTCGGGTTCCCAGGTCAAGTCACGGTGAAGGTGGTGGACGACTGCGGGTTGCCCCTCGTCACCGGGAGTGTTACGGCGAGCTTCTCCAACGGTGATCCGCCAATCTCATTGACGCCGCTGAACGACGGGACTTGGGCCGCGACCTGGACCCCGCAATTTGCCGCCGCGCAAGCCGTCGTTACGGCCGCGGCCGCGGATGTGACCCGGCGGTTGACTGGGACAGCCCAGGTAAGCGTGGGTTTTCAGCAGTTCGCCCAACCACCGGTAGTGGGGTCGGGAGCGGTGGTAAACGCGGCCAGTTTCGCTCCTCAGGCGCCCTTGGCGCCGGGCACGCTGATCAGCGTATTCGGATCGAAATTGGCGCAGAACCAGGCCGGCGCAACTTTGCTTCCCCTGCCGATGGATCTCGGAGGCAGTTCGCTGTTCATCGCGGGAGTTCAGGCTCCGTTGTTGTTTTCGAGCGACGGCCAAGTCAACGCGATGATTCCCTATGGAATCCAGGTAAACGCCGGCCAGCAGATTGTAATATCGCGAGGCAGCAGCTTATCGGTCGCGCAAAGCCTTACGATGGCAGCGGCCGCGCCGGGAGTATTCAGCACCGATGGATCGGGAACGGGCCAGGGGCACATCTATGTCGCGCATTCGGATTCAACGCAAACCTTGGCGGACGTCGGGCATCCAGCGACGGCCGGGGATTACATCGTGATCTACTGCACGGGATTGGGAGAAGTGACGCCGTCCGTCACGGCAGGCATGCCCGCGCCGTTCGATCATCTCACTTCGACCGTGAATCCGGCGACGGTGACCATCGGAGGAGTTGCGGCGCAGGTGCAGTTCGCGGGTCTCACGCCTGGATTCGCGGGCTTGTATCAAGTGAACGCGATAGTGCCGGAAGGCGTGACGCCTGGCGCGGCGGTGGTCTTATCAATTGCTCAGGCGGGGCAGTTGAGCTCGCCAGTGACCATGGCCGTGCGGTAGCGGAGTCTTTAGCGCGCCCCTGGTCTGGCGATCCACTTACGGCTCTTGGCCGCGAGAGTTTCGACGGAGAGCCGTCTCTGATCCCCACACCGGTTTAGATTCAAGTTGCGATGCCGACTTCCGGGGATGTATTTGGCCAATCCTCTCATACCTTTGGACGAGTCGGCGACGATTCACCCGGAACGGCTCAGAGCGCTTCCGCGCGGGGGGTAGGCTGTGACAGCTCGTACGGATAGCAGAATGGACCGAGCAACCGTACATGGGTTCGATGCCACTCTCGTGTACGCCTAACGCCCACGTCGTCTGGTCTCTTCCTCAGCCCGATGCTTCGTGATCGCTATGGCGGCAATGTGTGCTGAGATATCGATCAACTTCAGATGACTACGGTTGGGGAGGCCAGGCGCGCGGAAGTACATGGCAAACGTCCCCAGTACACGCCCCTCCGAATCGAAGATGGGAGTGGACCAACAGGCCCGCAAATCGTTCTCGAGGGCCAAAGCGCGGTAATCGTTCCATAACGGATCAGTCGCAATATCCCCTACGATGACCGGCTTTCGAGTGAACGCTGCTGTCCCGCAGGAACCGGCTTGCGGGCCAATAGAGAGCCCATCGATAGCGCGCACATAAGATTCAGGGAGGTCGGGAGCCCCGCCGTGCCGGACGTGAATGCCATCCGGGTCGAGCAAGAGGATCGAAGCAAACATCCCTGGGCACTGCAATTGGATTACCCTCAATAACGTGTCAAGCACCTGGTGAAGGGACCCACCCCGGGCTATCAGGTCCCGCACGAGGTTTTGACCTTCAAGCAAGTCGCCTAGTTCCCAGGGGCCTTCCGTGTTCATTCGATGCGACTCTTTCATACCAACTAAACAGAACTCTACCAGAACCGGCGTGCAAATTGCGATCCCGATCAACCAGGCGGTTGCGGAAGTGATGCCGATCGCTGTGGACGGACGACGGCGCATCCGGAAGTTGTTTCTTGCCAACCGGATCGGCTGGGACCAGATCTAGGTTATGATGACTTGTCGAACTTCGGCAAGCTGGACGCGGATGGAAGGGCGATGATGGTTTGATCCGGCCTGATGAAACCGCTGGACCGGCAGTAGAGCGTCTGTTAGCGTCGAAGAGCTACGATTGTGTGGTAATCGGAGCAGATGCCCGCTAGCCACGCCGTCACCTCGCATTATTCGAAGTCGTTATCGATTCGTAAGGCGGCCCCAGGCGCGGCGATTGCCTGCAATACACGACCCGATGGTAGTGCCGACGCTGCCGTCTGATGGTTGGCGGCTGGAAGCCGCATTACGTAGTCCGGCATCCAAAAACCATGGTGGTCAGGCTCAAAGCTACCCGCCGTAAAGAAGTGGATTGGTCCTGAGTGACGCGCCCACTCGGAGAAAGCCGACGCTGCGCGCCCAGAACGGGATCAGGAATGACAAACGCGCTTCGCTCGTTGATTCGCTGTGGCTGCCTATCAGCGATCGATCCCATCAAGAACCCCGCAACCGGCTGGAAAAATCCCGCGCGGTCACGAGCGCCAAATCTTTTTTCTACCGTTCCTCCTCATCCACTTCCCAGCTTCCACCCCGTCGCGCCCCACCCACGCAAGGTAAAACCAAATTGAAGGAGATATCAGATGCCAGATTCAAAAGTTCCCACTGCCGATCCCGCCATCCATCGCGCCGAGGTGAATAAAGCCAACGCCCAGAAATCCACCGGACCCCGCACCGCAGCCGGTAAACAGCGCTCCTCCCTCAACGCGTTGCGCCATGGATTAACAGGTCAAACCATCGTCCTGCCCTCCGAGGACCTCGCCGCCTACCAGCGCCACTCCCAGTCTTTCCTCGCTGAATACCAGCCCAAAGGCGCCACCGAAACCCAGCTCGTCCAGTCCCTCCTCGACACCGCCTGGCAAGTCAACCGCGCCGCTGCCGTCGAGACCAACCTCTTCTCACTCGGCATCACCGAAATGGAG
>Ga0210401_10001729_pt1 | contig 24938 bp, 18 predicted proteins | sample IncBWH32MmetaG_FD_150866 | JGI IMG/M metagenome (GOLD analysis project Ga0210401, IMG submission 150866) | Forest soil microbial communities from Barre Woods Harvard Forest LTER site, Petersham, Massachusetts, United States - Inc-BW-H-32-M | ecosystem: Environmental > Terrestrial > Soil >... | reverse complement strand
CGGCGCCAGGTCGAACTCCGCAATCTCCTTGGCACGCTGGGATTCGGCGCCTGCACGGTGATCGGTGGCGATCGCGACATAGACCGCGGGCAGCACGAACAGCGTGAACAGGGTTCCGATCGACATGCCGGCAACGACGACAAGGCCGATCGAGAAGCGGCTTGCCGCGCCCGCGCCCGTGGCGGTCAACAGCGGCAACAGGCCCGTGACCATCGCCGCCGTCGTCATCAGGATCGGGCGCAATCGCACCCGCGCCGCCATTTCGATGGCGGAGCGACGGTCAAGCCCCTCGTTGAGCTGCAGCTCGTTGGCGAATTCGACCATCAGGATGCCGTGCTTGGAGATCAGGCCGACCAGCGTCAGCAATCCTACCTGGGTGTAGATGTTCATCGTCGCCATGCCGAAGAACAGCGGGATAAGAGCGCCGACGATCGCCATCGGCACGCTGATCATGATGACCAGCGGGTCGCGCAGGCTCTCGAACTGGGCCGCCAGCACCAGGAAGATGATGATCAGCGCGAAACCGAAGGTGATCGCGAGCTGATTGCCTTCCTGCACGTACTGGCGCGAGTCCGCGAGATAGTCGTGGCTGAAGCCGGCCGGCATCTTTTTCGCCTCACCCTCGAGGAAGTCCACCGCCTGGCCGACGGTCACGCCCGGCATCGGCACCGCCTGGAAGGTCGCGGAGTTGAGCTGGTTATAATGGGTCAGCGCGTTCGGGTCGGTACCGGTCTCGATCGAGACCACGGTCGACAGCGGCACCTGCTGGCCGGTCGAGGTCGGCAGGTAATAACCGCCGAGCGATTCCGGCGACAACCGCATGCCGCGCGGCACCTGAGGGATCACTTGATAGGAACGCCCCTCCAGGTTGAAGCGGTTCACATAATTGCCGCCGAGCAAGGTCGCGAGCGTGCTGCCGATCGTCTGCATGGTGATGCCGAGATCGCTCGCCTTGGAGCGGTCGATCTTGACCCGCACCATCGGCTGGTTGAACTCGAGGTCGCTGTCACTAACGATGAACAAACCGCTCTTGCGCGCGGCGTCCTTCAGTTTCGTCATCTGCTCGTAGACAGCCGGAAAGCCGTTGGTCGAGTTGATCACCATCTGCACCGGCAAGCCGCCGGGCCCGCCCGGCAGCGGCGGCAGGTTGAAGGCAAAGGCGTTGACGCCTTCGATCTTGCCGAGCTGCGCCTGCACCAATGGCTTCAGCGCGATCGAGGAGCGCTTTCGTTCGTCCCACGGCTTGAGCAGCATGCCGGCGATGCCGTTCTGCGGGCCGTTGATGCCGTTCAGCGCAAAGCGCAGGTCGGTTTCCGGGAAGCTCGCAAACACCTTGTCGAGCTTTTCGCCGTAGAAGTCGAGATAGTCGATGTTGGCGTATTTGGGGCCCTTGATCACCGCGAACACGATGCCCTGGTCCTCTTCCGGCGCCAGTTCCTTCGAGGTGTGGAGATAGAGGAAGCCGACCAGGCCGAGGATCGTCAGCGCGAACAACCCGGTGATGGGGCGATAGTCCAGCGAGCGGTCGAGCTGCCTGCCGTACCAGCGCGTTGTCGCGCCGAACACCTTATTAACCAGTCTTGCAAAACGTCCCTCTTCGGCGCTCTTGAGGAATACCGAGCACATCATCGGCGACAGCGTCAGCGCAATCACGCCGGACACGATCACCGAGCCCGCCAGCGTAAAGGCGAATTCGCGGAACAGCGAACCGGTCAGACCGCCGAGGAAACCGATCGGGGCATAGACGGAGGCCAGCGTGATCGTCATCGCGATGACGGGGCCGACGATCTCGCGGGCGCCCTGCAGCGAGGCCTGCACCGGCGGCTTGCCCTCCTCCAGATGGCGGTGGATGTTCTCGACCACCACGATGGCGTCGTCGACGACGAGGCCGATCGCCAGCACCATGGCGAGTAGCGTCAACAGATTGAAGGAAAATCCCATCATCAGCATCAAGGTGCAGACGCCGATCAAGGACAGCGGAATGGTGACGACGGGGATCACGACGGAGCGGAACGAGGCCAGGAACAGGAAGATCACGACGACGACAATCAGCACGGCTTCGCCGAGCGTCTTCTCGACTTCATCGATCGAGGACTGGATGAATTTTGTGGAATCGTAGGCCACCTTCATCTTCATCGAGGGCGGCAGGTTGCGCTCGAGCTCCGGAAACAGCGCGCGCACCCCCTTCACCAGCGTCAGCGGGTTGCCTTGCGGCGTCGCCTGCACGCCGATGAAGATCGCGTGCTCGCCATTGAAGGCGACGCTGGCGTCGGTGCTTTGGGCGGCGAGCTCGACGGTCGCGATGTCCTCGACGCGGACAAAGCCGCCGTCCTTGGACTTGATGATCATCCGCTTGAACTGATCGAGATTCCTCAAATCGGTGTTGGTCGAGACGTTGGAAACGATGAAATAGCCCTTGGCTTGGCCTGCAGCCGCCTGGAAATTGTTGGCGGCGATGGCGGCTGAGACATCGTTCGGCGACACGCCGCGGCCTGCCATCCGCACCGGATCGAGCCACAGCCGCATCGCAAAAGTCTGACCGCCCAGGATGTCGGCCGACGCCACGCCATCGACGGTCGACAGCACCGGCTGCACGACGCGCGTCAGATAATCCGAGATCGCCGATCCCGAGAGCTCCTCGCTGGAGAAGCCGAGATACATCACCGCCGTGGTCTGGCCGGTGGTCTTGGTGACGACCGGGTCGTTGGATTCCTTCGGGATCAGATATTTGACCGAATTGACCTTGGCGAGCACTTCGGTCAGCGCCTGGTTCGGGTCGAAGTTCAGCTTGATGTAGACCTGGATCGTAGAGGTCCCCAACACCGAGGAGGAGGTCATGTAGTCGACGCCTTCGGCCGACGCCACCGCCTGCTCGATCGGCGTCGTGATGAAGCCCTGGATCAGGTCCGCCGACGCGCCGGGATAAGAGGTCGTGACGTTGACGACCGTGTTCGACAGCTTTGGATATTGCCGGATCGGCAGCACGGTCGCAGCCCTGAGGCCGATCAGAAGGATCAGCAGGCTGACGACGACCGACAGCACCGGGCGCTTGATGAAGATATCGGTTAAGACCATCGTTATCTCGGTTTGTCTATTGTTGGAGCATGATCCCGCAGATCGTGCTTCTCGCGTCCGTCAGTACCTCGGCGGATTGGCCGGAATCGGCGGCAACGGATCGGTCGAGATCGAGACCGCCGCTCCCGATTGCAGCTTGAGCTGGCCGACCGCCACAACTCGGTCGCCCGGATTGAGGCCTTTGAGGATCTCGGCGCGGCCGTCGACCCGATTGCCGGTCTGCACGAAGGTGCGCACCGCGGCGAGGCTGGTCTTGCCGTCGTCCGCCTTCTTCTCGGCGATGAGAAACACCGAATCGCCATAGAGCGTGTAATCCACCGCGGTTTCGGGGACGGTGATAACGGACGGCTTTTCCGGCAGCACGATCGTGGTGGTCGCGAACATGCCGGGCTTTAGGATGTGATCCGGATTGGCGATCGTGGCCTGGATGCGGATGTTGCGGGTATCGGCTGAGATCTGCGGCTCGATGGTCGTGATCTTGCCGTCGAAGGTACGGCCCGGATAGGCGTCGACCGCGATGCGGACGGTCTGCCCGACCTTGAGCTGCGCGCTGTCCTTTTCGGTCGCCGTCAGGTTCGCGTAGAGCGTGGACAAGTCGGTCAACGAGACGATCTGGGTACCCGCGGTCAGATATTGTCCGACCTCGACATGACGAACGCCGAGCTCGCCTTCGAACGGCGCGCGCACGAGTTTTTGCGAGATGATCGCCTCGGTCTTGGCGATGCCGGCAACGGCCGTGTCATAGGTGGCCTGCGCGGCATCGGCGGTCGCCTGTGGCCCGAACTGACGCGCCGCCAGTTGCTTGGCGCGGTCAAGCGCAAGCTGTGCGCCGGTCGCCTGCGCCTTGAAGCTGGCGAGATCGCCCTGTTCGGGACCGTCGAACAATTGTAACAGCGGCGCGCCCGCCGCGACATGCGAGCCGGCCTCGAACAGGACGCCGGTGATGCGGCCCGAGACATCGGAGGTGACGTTGACCTGATGCTCGGCGGCGAGGTCGCCGACCGCGATCAACAGGTTCGGGATCACCTCGGACTTGGCCTCGACCACGCTGACGCTAGTCGGCGGCGGCTTATTGTTGGCGAAGAACTGCGCGATCATGTGGCTGCGGAAGGCGTTGAAACCGACCAGGGCGCCGACCAGGAGCGCTAACGTGAGCCCTACAATGATGAACCAGCGCACGGGGCGCACGGGGCGCGTGCGCGCCGCCTCAGTGATCGGTTTGCCCGAGATATGGGATTCGGTCACAATGTTCATGTCATGCGCTTTCTGAAGTTACCGGCTGTCCCTGCGCCGGCGACCATTCGCGGTCCAAATGAGAAGCAATCGCGGCCTCGTTAAGTCCGATCCCGCGCAGCAGGAATTCGCAAAGCTGCCGTTCGACGTCGGAGGCATTGCCGTAAGCTAGGCACGGAATGGCCGGAAGCCTCGATAGCGCCGCCATCAGCACCGTATGATGCGCAAACCAGAACAAATTCAGCGGCTCGTTGCCGATCCGCGATGCGTCGCCCGACACCACGGCGCGATCGAGGGAAGCGACAAATACCGTCCCGATCAAATCCGCGACCTTGGCGTAGAGCAGGCGCGCGAACTCGCCGTCGTCGAGGTGGCTTGTCGTCATCAGCCGCAGGCGCTGGGCCTCCTCATCGTCCGGCACTTCGGATATCTGCATGAAATGCCGGACCATGCCCTTCATCAGCTCGACCAGCGTCCCGGTCGACGGTTCCTGACCCAAAAGATGCGCCAGCTCCGGATCCGCCTCGCATTCCTCGGCGAGGATCTCGGCGTAAAGGGCTGCCTTGGAAGGGAAATGCTTGAACAGAAGCCCTTCGGAAATCGCCGCCGCCGCCGCGACGCTTTTGGTCGTGGTCCCGGCAAAACCGTTGCGGGCAAAGCACCGCCTGGCTGCGCCAAGGATCAGCTGCCGCCGCAGGTCGCTGGTCATGCGAAGGGTGCTCATGCTTGTGAGTAAGCACTCACCTTACCAAATGTCAAGGTATCTATTGCAGCGCACAAGCACCCGCTGTTCGTCATGCCCGGCCTAGTGCCCGCCTTCGCCAAAGCTTCGGCGGACTGGCATTGAGCCCGGCGAAGCCTAGGCGTAGCCGGGTGCCGGGCATCGACGTCCTAGCGGGTCCGCCGCAAGATAAAGGCGTGGATGGCGGGGACGAAGCCCGGCCGTGACGGAAAATGAATCATTCTCAAGTTGGTCGGCGGGCGCCTGAAAATGCTGGTCGTGCGGGTTTAATGACGCAGCAAACACAAGGCGCTAGATCGGCTGGAACCCGAGCGAACCGCGCAGGCGGTTGACGATGAAGGTGCCGTCGCGGTTGGAGAGCACCCGCTCGAGATTGGCGCCGTCGATCTTGACGTTGGCGAAACGCGGCCCGGCCGTGACGTCGGCAAGCGTCGAGGCAAAGGCCTCGACCTCGGCCATGGTCGTCATCGCGAAGGAGTCTCTAATCCCGCACGCCTTGGCGACGCCGACGAGGTCGGCGGTCCCGGCGGTGTGGCTCACCTGTCCGCCGGTCTCGCCATAGCACTCATTGTCGAGCACGATGATGGCGAGGTTGCCCGGCTTTTGCAGGCCGACGGTGGCAAGGCTCCCCATCCCCATCAGCATCTCGCCGTCGCCGGTGATCACCACCACCGGCAGTTTGGGTTGCGCCAGCGCCAGCCCAAGCCCGATCATCACGGCGCCGCCCATGGCGCCCCATAGATAGAGATTGCGGTCATGATCGCCGGCCGCCGCGATGTCGTAGGTCGACGCGCCCAATCCGCCGACGGCGATAGTGCCCTTGCGGTTCGCCAATAGGCTCGCGACGACGGCGCGGCGGTCGAGCAGATTTGGCCTGGTTTCCTTGCTCATTTCACGAATACCTTGATGCCGATCAGGCGTTGCGACAACAGAACCGCGGTCGGCGTGCAGGCGTTATAGGCCTGACCCGCCGCGGCCTCCATGACCTCACCCACTTCTTCGGGATGCGAAGCGCGCAGCACCTTGACACCGGCCAGTTCGAGCACGCCTGGTGTGCTCGAACCCATCGGCACCTGCCAGGGATTGAACTCGCCCCATTCGCCGCGCATCGTCACCAAAGTGAGGAACGGAAAGCGGAAAACTTGCGTCAGCGACAGCATGTTGATGCAATTGCCGACGCCGCTCGACTGCATCAACAGCACGCCGCGCTGGCCTCCCGCCCAGGCGCCGGCCAAGAGCGCCACGCCCTCCTCCTCCGTGGTCAGCACGATGCCGCGCATCGAGGACGACCCCAGCACGCGCTCGATGAGTTGCGAATGCCCGGCATCCGGCACGTAAGGCACCTGACGGACATCGAAGCGCTGCAGAATCGCAAAGATCTGCTCCGGCCAAATGGCCGCAGTTTCGGCCGCCTGTTCTGAGGATACGTCGGCGCGGGCGTGCATTTGCATTTCCGATCGAGTAGCGGGAAAATCGTGCGAGACTGTAGACGGCGCTGCGTTTCGCGAAAGAGCAAAAACGGCATATCGGTCTTCATCAAAGAGTATGGCAAAATGGATGCGGATGCGCGCGAGCTGGCGGCAAGCTTCGACCTTGAGAAGCTGACACCCGAATTCTATGCCGACCCCTATCCGACTTATCGTGCACTGCGGCAGAACGAGCCGGTCAAGCGCATGCCGAACGGATCGTACTTCCTGACGCGCTACGACGATCTGGTCGCCGCCTACAAGAACACAAAAGCGTTCTCATCCGACAAGAGAAGGGAGTTCTTGCCGAAATACGGCAACTCCCTGCTCTACGAGCATCACACCACGAGCCTCGTGTTCAACGACCCGCCCGCGCACACCCGCGTCCGGCGGCTAATCATGGGCGCACTGTCGCCGCGGGCGATATCGGGCATGGAGCCCGATCTGGTGGCGCTGGTGGACCGGCTGCTCGATGCCATGGCCGCGAAGGAGTATTGTGAGCTGATCGGCGATTTCGCCGCCGCGATTCCCGTCGAGGTTATCGGCAATCTCCTGGACGTGCCGCACGGAGAGCGGGAGCCGTTGCGCGGCTGGTCGCTGGCGATTCTAGGCGCGCTCGAACCCGTCATCGGCACTGAGGTTTTTGCGCGCGGCAACAAGGCGGTAGGGGATTTTCTTGAGTATCTGGAAGTGCTGGTCGAGCGACGGCGCGCCAAACCGGGTAACCCTGAACGAGACGTGCTGACGCGCCTCATCCAGGGCGAAGACGGCGACCGGCTGAGCACAAAAGAGCTCCTGCACAATTGCATCTTCCTGCTCAATGCCGGCCATGAGACCACCACCAATTTGATCGGCAACGCCCTGGTGGCGCTTTTCGAACATCCGACCGAAAAGAAGCGGCTGATCGAACACCCCGATCTGATCAAGACCGCGGTTGAGGAGATTCTACGCTTTGAGAGCTCGAACCAGCTCGGCAATCGCATGACCATGGAGCGCGTCGAATTTGGCGACGTCACGCTGAAAGCCGGCACGCCGGTGACCTTGTGCATCGGGGCTGCCAACCGCGATCCCGCGCAATTTGCCGATTCGGAAAGCCTCGACATCGCCCGCAACCCCAACCGGCATCTCGCCTTCGCCACCGGCGCGCACCAATGCGCCGGCATGGCGCTGGCGCGGCTCGAAGGCGCGATCGCGATCTCGCGATTTTTGGCGCGTTTTTCGCATTATGCGCTGAACGGCGAGCCCGTGCGCGGCGGCCGCGTCCGCTTCCGCGGATTCTTGCGCGTGCCATGCGTGACGAATGTGTAGGGTGGGTTGAGCGACTTGTCCGCCGTAGCTCAAAGAGCGAAGGCGGAAGCGTAACCCACCATCTTGCGTCGAAAGTGGTGGGTTACGCCGGAGCCTGTCATCGGGCCGCGCGTTGCGCGGACCCGTTGGGCTAACCCACCCTACGATTCGATTTAATGCAATAGGAGTGCCGAAGATGGTTCGATCAGTCACTGATCTGCTCGCGACGGAAGCCCGCCTTGGCACCTACAATTACGAGCCGATCGGCGTCGTTCTGTCGCGCGGCGAAGGCATCTGGGTGTGGGACATTGAAGGTAACCGCTATCTCGATTGCCTCTCCGCCTATTCCGCGGTCAATCAGGGCCACTGCCATCCCAAGATCCTGGCCGCCATGCTGGAACAGGCCGCGAAGCTGACGTTGACCTCGCGCGCCTTCCACAACGACCAACTGGCGCCCTTCTATGAAGAGATCGCGGCGTTGACCGGCTCCCACAAGGTGCTGCCGATGAACAGCGGCGCCGAGGCGGTGGAGAGCGCGATCAAGTCGGTGCGCAAATGGGGCTACGAGGTCAAGGGCGTGCCGGATGGGCAAGCCGAGATCATTGTGTGCGCCGACAATTTCCACGGGCGCACGCTCGGTATCGTCGGCTTCAGCACCGATCCTGCGGCGCGTGATCATTTCGGACCGTTCGCGCCGGGTTTTCGGATCATCCCCTTCGGCGACGCCAAAGCGCTCGAGGAGGCGATCACCCCAAACACGGTCGCATTCCTGGTCGAGCCGATCCAGGGCGAAGCCGGCGTCATCATCCCGCCGTCGGGGTATCTCGCCAGCGTGCGCGCGATCTGCACCGCGCGCAACGTGATGCTGATCCTCGACGAGATCCAGACCGGGCTCGGCCGCACCGGCAAGCTGCTCGCCGAGCAGCATGATGGCATCGAGGCTGACCTAACGCTGCTCGGCAAAGCTTTGTCCGGCGGCTTCTATCCGGTGTCGGCCGTGCTTTCGAATACCGAAGTGCTCGGCACCCTGAAACCCGGCCAGCATGGCTCGACCTTTGGCGGCAATCCGCTCGCCTGCGCGGTGGCGCGGGCCGCGATGCGCGTGCTCGTCGAGGAAGGGATGATCGAGAACGCGGCCGCGCAGGGCAGCCGATTGCTGGCCGGCCTGAAGAGCATCCGCGCCAACTTGATCCGCGAGGTGCGCGGAAAAGGCCTGATGTTGGCGGTCGAGCTTCACCCGGAGGCAGGCGGCGCGCGCCGCTATTGCGAGGCGCTGCAGAAGCGAGGCATCCTCGCCAAGGATACCCATGTTCACACCATCCGCATCGCCCCGCCGCTCGTGATTATGGGCGATCAGGTCGACTGGGCGCTGGAGCGGATCGAAGCCACGCTGAAGCAGGATTTGTCGTGATTGGAAATGCTTAGAGCATGATCCGGAAAAGCATGCCCTCGGGCTACGACCCGATGGGTGGACACCGGTTTTCCCTCGCGACAAACGCGGAACGCGTTTGCGCGGAGATCATGCTCAAACAAAAAGATAGAGCGGGATGACGATTCGAAGCAAGTCATCCTGCTCTAGCCGGCCGGGATAGGCCCGCCGCAATGAAGCAATAGTCTATTTATTTCCAGGTGGCTCCGTACGGAGACATCCATCCTGCAGCAAGGCGTCGCTCGAGGCCGGCATTGGCGCTTTCGGAGCGGGAGGAGATTTCCAGAGGTATTGCGGCGCATCAATCAGGCCCGATCAATAGCCGAAGTGCTGGGTCGCTCGCCTTCAACGGTGAGCCGGGAGATTAGTCCCACGCAAATCTGACGAGCCGAGAGTGGGGCGTTGGGGTGGGAGCGCGCCTGCGCGCGGCGCGTGCCATCTCCGGCTGGATATATGGGAGTTGCCGATTGAAGGAGACACCTGCGCGGATCAGAATGCATGCAGAGCCATCATTCCGAATGGCTCGAGAGGGGAGACGCAAGCATGTGCAAACTGTGCCAACAAGGAATGCTGCAGAACCATTTCGGCTCGCGACGCAATTTCCTCAAAGGAGCGGCGGCGGCTGGGGTTGCCGCGGCAGGTCTCAATCTGTTCGCATCGCGCCCCGCCGCAGCGCAATTCACGAACCCGGCGGACCCGCCCGATGACACCGGCAGGCTGAACCGGCGTTACGTCATTCGCGGCGGTTCGGTGATGTCGATGGACCCCAAAGTGGGAGACTTCGCTGAGGCCGACGTCCTGGTCCAGGGCAAACATATCCTCGCCGTCGGACCGAACCTTGCGGCAGGCACCGCCGACGTGATCGATGCGCGCGGGCGCATCGTCATGCCCGGCTTCATCGATACGCACCATCACCAGTTCGAGACGGCGCTCCGCAGCTTCCTCGCCGACGGGGTTCTCATCAATGATGGCTCCGGCACGCCGAGCGGGAGCATCACTTATTTCGAGTATATTCTTAACAAGTTCGCCCCCGTGTACCGTCCGCAAGACGTGTACATCAACGAGCTGTTCGGTGCTCTCAGCCAGCTCGACGACGGCGTCACGACCGTGCACGACGTGTCGCAGATCCATCACACGCCGCAGCATTCGGACGCCGCCATCCAGGCCCTGTTCGATTCCGGACGCCGCTCGGCCTTCGGATATTTCGAGGGCGCGGGAAGCAACCCCGCGAACTATGCATATCCGCAGGACGCGTTCCGCATCAATAAGCGGTTCTTTTCCTCGAGCGACCAGCTCGTCTCCATGATCATGGGCGGCGAGGTCTACCTTGGGCCACAGATCTACCAACAATCCTGGACGATCGGGCGCCAGCTCGAACTCCAGATCGCGGCGCACATCCTGTCTCCGTTCGGGATCCGCCCGATCCTGGACCAACTCGCCCAGGGCCAGGGGGGCGTCGGCCCGAACGGTCAACCTCCCGGCAAGCTCAAGGTCGGGCCCGACAACCTGTTCATCCACATGACCGGGATGTCCGATCAGGGCTGGCAGGCGGTTCATGACGCCGGCGCGCAGGTTTCGATCGCCTTCCCGATCGAGATGAACATGCGGCATGGCATGCCGCCCATCCTGAAGTTGCAGAGCCTGGGCATGGAGCCATCCCTGAGCGTCGATGTCGAGTGCACGATGACGGCTGACTTTTTCACCCAGATGCGCGTCTGCATGAATCTGCAGCGCGCTATCGTGAACCAGATGATCCTCGATCAGGGCTTTCCACCGAACCCCGTCGATTGGGGACTTCCTCCAGGCGCAGCCGGCAATCCGTGGCCGACGCCGCCTGCTGGCATACCGGCCCCGCTCACGACGCGGGATGTGCTGCGCTATGCCACCATGAACGGCGCGAAGGCCCTGAGGCTCGATGGCAAGACCGGTTCGCTCACGCCTGGCAAGGAGGCCGACATCATCATCCTCGACGCCACCAGGATCAACGTGGCGCCGCTGAACCAGGTGCCCGGCGCGGTCGTGTCGCTGATGGATCGCACCAACGTCGAGACCGTGATCGTCGCCGGCAAGGTGCGCAAGTGGAAGGGGCAGCTGCTCGACGCCGACCTGAACCGGCTGCGTCAGCAGCTCGAGGCCTCGCGCGACTTCCTCTTCTCTGCCGCGGGCATCCCGCAAAACCTGTTCAGCAGTCAGTAGCTGAGGCGGCATCAGCAGGATGCGGGGCGGCTCCGGCTGCCCCGCACGTTCGTTGGCGGCGGGCTGGCGTCTGGGACCAGATCATGGATGCACTGACCGGGATGAACCCGGCCATGACGGAGCAATATCAGGCCGTTTCCCGTGGCACCTGTCCCATTTTCGGAATTTCGGAATTTCGCTTGACGACGAGGCCAAATCAACATTATTGATTCGGCCATCCCGTCCCAGCCGAGGGGCGGCTCGCGATCGTCACGAAACGCGGGGCGGGATGCGGTGGACGCGGGCGGCGCCAAGGACGAAGGCGCTATCGCCGCGGACGGCCAAGGCGTGTGGTCCTGGCTTCGCGATGCTGGAGTCAAGTCTGCGATAAGAAGCGCAGGCGACGGTGGCAAAAGAGCCGGTCACCGGGGAGAGCACGTTATAGGCGTTAAAACCATTGCGCGGGGAATGCCGGGTGATTCCCTGACCGTGGTGACTTGCTCGTGTGCTTTTTTATTTCGCACGCGAGGCTGCGGGTGCATTGAGCGCCCGGTATTCCCTGCGCCCTCTGATCGCTCAGGGGCAGGAATTCAAAGCAAAACTCGCGCGAAAGGCGCGGCGAGGTCGCGAAGCTGTGCCGGCGCATAGCGGGCTGTTTGACAGGTGAAGTCCAGCAAGAGAAGCGCGATGCTTAGAATATCGCAGATGTGGTCCGCGTGGATGCGTAGGATGGGTTGAGCATAGCGAAACCCATCACCTTCATCGGATGCCATTGATGGGTATCGCTCCGCTCAACCCATCCTAGGCGCTACGCGCGCTTTTCCGGGTCATGCTCTAGCCCCGTTCTCCCCTTGCCGTCCGCTCCAACAGCAGCGTCTGGACGCCGCAGGTGCCGCTCCGCACGGTCACCACCCGCGTGCCCGGCTTGCGGCCGGTGCGCACCTCCGACACGTCGATGCCGGCAGCCAACAGCCGCGCCCGCGTCGCGTCGATATCGGCGACGCGCCAGCTCAATCCCCATAATCTGTCGTGCGCCTGGTCGGCTCCCGCGACTGGTCGGCGCACCACCTCGACGATGAGATCGCCGCAGCGGAAAAACATCAACTGGCCCCAGTCCTGATGCGAGCGGTCGAGCGCCATGTCGAGGCCGAGCCGGGCGCCGTAAAGTGCCGCTGCGCGCTCGGGGTCTTCGGTCGACACCACGACGTGGTCCAGCCCCGTGATCGGCGCCGCCGAGGTCGTGACCGAGCGCGGCCGCTCGGTGGCCAATTCGAGGAAGAAGGTCCGCACACCCCGCGTCAGCTCGCTCGCAGCTCGGGTGCGCTTCCAGCGCGAGAGCGCGCCGGACAAGGAATCGCGGCTCTCGACCTCGATGATCGGATCCGGCTTTAACGCCAGGCGATCGAGCCTGCGATGCATTTTCGCGATGTCGGCAACTCGGAAGCAGATGCTGGCAAGGCCCTCGCCCGAAGTCTCGATCACATTGCGGATACGGTCGGCGGCCACGCTGAAACCGCTCGGCGCCATCAGCTCCAGCGCCATGTTGTCGAGCGTGAACAGCACGCGATTGGCGCCATCGCCGCTGTTTTGCCAGGATGGCGCCCGTGCCAGCAGCGTCTCATAGGCCGCCTGGCCCGCGGCGATGTCGCCCACGAGGACGACGACGTGATCGAGGCCGGTGATCACGGAAACAGCCCCCGCGTCTTCTTGGCCGCGCGCACTTTCTCGACCCCGATCGCCATCGCCGCGGTGCGATGCGAAATCTTGTCGGCTTTGGAACGCGCCACCATCTGGTCAAAGGCGCGGTCGAGAATGTGATACTCGCGCTGCGTCACCTCCTCCTCTTCCCAAAACAATTGCTGGAGGTCCTGCACCCATTCGAAATAACTGACCACCACGCCGCCGGAATTGCAGAGGATGTCGGGGATCAGAAAAATCTCGTCCTGGCGTTTTTCCAGCACCAGATCGGCGTCCGGCGTGGTCGGGCCATTGGCGCCTTCCGCCAACACCCGGCATTTCAGATTATCGGCGACCTTGGCATCGATCACCCGCTCCATCGCCGCCGGCACCAGCACGTCGCAGGCCAGCGTGAGGATTTCCTCAGGATCGAAATGCAACTCGTTGGAAAAGCCGGCAATGCTGCCATGCGCGTCGGCGTGCCGCATCAGCGCGGGTATATCCAATCCATCGGCGTGATGCAGCGCCCCGGTGTGATCGGAGACCGCGATCACCTTGAGGCCACAATGATGCAGCTGGAGCGCGGCGTAGGAGCCGACATTACCAAAGCCCTGGATGACGGCGGTGGCGTTGTTGAGGCTGATCGAGAGTTCCTTCAGCACCCGCTTGGCCAGATGCGCGACGCCGCGGCCGGTGGCTTCGCGCCGGCCCAGCGTGCCGCCGGAGGCAACCGGTTTTCCGGTGACGATCTCGGTCACGGTGCGCCCCTGATACATCGAGTAGGTGTCCATGAACCAGGCCATCACCTGCTCGTTGGTGCCCATGTCCGGCGCCATCACGTCGGTATGGGGACCCACGAACGGGATCATTTCCTGCATGTAGCGCCGCGACAGCACTTCCAGCTCGCGTGGTGAGATCTTGGAGGGATCGACATTGATCCCGCCCTTGGCGCCGCCGTAAGGAAGCCCCACCAGCGCGCATTTCCAGCTCATCCAGATCGCCAGCGCTGCCACCTCGCCGATGTCGACGGAGGGCGAGAAACGCGTGCCGCCCTTGGTCGGACCCATGGTGAGGTGGTGCTGCACGCGATAGCCTTCGAACACCGCGACCGTGCCGTCGTCACGGTGGATCGGACAGGACACCGTGACCGCGCGCTTTGGCATCAGCAGGCGGGCGCGCTCGTCCAACGGAATTTCAAGGTGATTGGCGATGACATTGAACTGGTTCGCCGCCATAGCGAACACCGGACCGGCATAGACGGTCATTGCCCCCCCTTTTTGTCGCGCCATTGCGGAACTTGCCGCGGCGGCCGCCCGTTATCGACAGCTTGCTAATGGTCGTTCGATTCTACCGTTCGCAAATGCGCCGGCCGAAACCGGATGCGTCAGAATCGGATCGCTAGATGCCCCGTGAGGTCGTATTCCGACCGCAAAACCATCTCAAGCGTTTAACGCGCGGGTTTGCGAATAAATTGGGCAAAAATCCACAATAACCAGTGCTAATACGGGGGTGGAGTCACCAGCCCACGGGAAGCGAATGCAGGCTCTCTTCATCGGACAGACCTATATCGACGTTACCTTCATCACCGACCACATGCCGACCGGCGACGAGAAACACGTCGCCTCCGCCTATGCGGTCTCGTTCGGCGGCAACGCCGTTACCGCCGCGTTCTGCTGCGCGAAACTCGGGATCGTGCCGGACCTGATCGCCACCGTCGCCAACGACTGGCTGGGGCGGATGTTTCAGGACATGAGCGCGAAGTATGGAATCTCGATCCATCCGCGCAAGGTCAATTCCTCCTCGCTGTCCTTTATCATGCCGAAGGACGGCAAGCGCGCGATCGTCCGCTGCCGCGACGACACCCACATCCACCCGTTCCCGCTCTTAAATCTCGGCAATTGCCGCGCGCTGCATATCGACGGCCACCAGCCGGATGCGGCGATCCACTATGCAAAACTGTGCCGCGAGGAAGGCATTTTGACCTCACTCGACGGCGGCGGCCTGCGCACCAATACCCATGAGCTCCTGGAATTCATCGACGTGGCCATCGTCGCCGAGCGGCTGTGCGAACAGATGGACCTGACGGTCGAAAAAATGCTGGACTATCTCAAGAGCCGCGGCTGCCGGGTCGGCGGCGTCACGATGGGCGAACGTGGGCTGCTCTGGTATGATGAGACCGGCGCGGTCCACACGCTGCCCGCGCTGCCGATCCCGCGCGAGCGCGTGCTCGACACCAACGGCGCCGGCGACGTATTCCACGGCGCCTACGTCTATTCCTATCTCGCAAGTCCCGGCAAAAGCTGGCACGACCATTTCGAATTCGCGCGCGCGGCGTCGACCTACAAGATCCAGCGCCTCGGCAATGAGGCGGGATTGCCGACGCTTGCCGACATCGAGGCGGTCAGGCAGGAGTTCGAGGTCAGGGTTTAGATGGCCCCTCTCACTTACCCCAGCGCAGCCTTCAGATCGAAACCCAAATCTGCTGCCTGTTCCGGTTCGATCGACCGGTCCATGCCAAACAGTCTGCGGCCGAACATGTGCTCGCCCGCCCGGTTGATCGACTCGATGCCGACAAGCCTGCCTTGCTTGTAGCAGAATACCGAGAAGGCCTTCTGGGCGGGATCGCCGCGGATGACGACCTGATCGTAGCCGGTGGTGAGGCCTGCGATCTGCAGCTTGTCGTCACCCTGGTCGCTCCAGAACCACGGCTGGCCGTCATAGGTCTTGGCCTCGCCCGTCAGCCGCGCGGCCACGCAGCGCGCATGGTCGGTGGCGTTTTGCACGGATTCGAGCCGCAGCGATCCGCCAAAGCGCGGGCTTTCAAACAGCGCGCAGTCGCCGATGGCCGAGATATTTGGGTCGGAGGTCAGGAGTTGCTCGTTGACGATGATGCCCGAAGCAACCGGCAAGCCCGCTTCCGCCGCGAGCTCGACATTGGGCAAGACGCCGACGCCGACCACGACGAGGTCGGCCGGGATATGACGACCGTCGCTGAGACTGAGGCCGGTGACCTTGCCGCCCGCGCCTTCGATGCTGGTGACCTGCACGCCCAGATGGATGCGGATACCGGCCGCGCGGTGTCGTGCTTGAAAATATTCCGAGACTTCCGCGGTCACCGCGCGCGCCATGACGCGGCTTGCGAGTTCGACGACGTCGACCTCGAGACCCTTGATCCGCGCGGTGGCGGCGAATTCAAGCCCGATGAATCCGGCGCCGATGACGACGACGTGTCGGCTGGCCGCGATGCGTCGGCGCAAATCCTCGCTGTCATCGAGGATGCGAAGGTAACGCACATTGGCCAAATTGGCGTTGGGAATATCGATGAGGCGATTGCGCGCGCCGGTCGCGAGCACCAGATGGCCGTAGTCGAGCAGCGAGCCGGACGCGAGCTTGAGCTTGCGCAGCTCCCGGTCGATCGCGACCGCGCGACCCGAGATCAGCTCGATGTTCTGGTCGCGGTAGAATTTGTCGGGGCGGAACATCAGGCTGTCAGGGCCGCCGGTTCCCTTGAGGTAGGCCTTGGACAGCGGCGGCCGCTGGTAGGGCAGATGCGCCTCGTCATTGATCAGGCGGATAGATTCGGCAAAGCCGTGCTGGCGCAACGAGGCTGCGACCTGAAATCCCGCGTGACCGGCGCCTGCGATCAGAACTGGTCCGAGCGTCATGCGTCAGGCCACAGTCACGCGCAGCGGCAGCCTATCGAGCCCGCGCAAGGTGTTGTTCAGCCGCCGCCTCGGTTCATTCGTCAGCTCGAACGAGACGACGCGTCTGGCGAGCGCGCCGAACACCGCTTCGCTTTCGAGCCGCGCCACCGCTTGGCCAACGCAGCCATGGATGCCGGTGCCGAAGGTCATGTGCCCGGTCGCACGGCGCTTGACGTCGAAAGTGTCGGGCTTGTCCCAGCGGCGCGGGTCGCGGTTGGCGGCAGCGAGGAACAGCAGCACCTTTTCTCCCTCATTAAGCTTGACGCCGCCGACATCGACGTCCCTGGTCGTAGTTCGGAAGAAGGTCTGCACCGGCGCCTCGAAGCGCAGGACTTCTTCGAAAGCGAGCCGGATCAGGGAAGGATTTTCGCGCAAGATCGTCCATTGCTCGGGGTATTTCGCAAAGCAATACAGCGCATTGCCGAGCCCGTACACCGTGGTGTCGATGCCGGCCGACAGGAACGAGCGCACCAGCATGCCGGCCTCAGTCTCCGTCAATTCGCCGGAATCGACCGCGGCAAAGATCTGCATGCCCAAACCGTCGGGCGCCAGCCCCGCGCGGCTGCATTTCGACATGATCCAGTCGCGCACCGGGCCGGCATTGGCCATCGCCTTGTCGAACAGGTCGTTGCGCGGGCCGAACGAGTTGAACACCATGTTGCCATAGGGCAGCAGGTTCTCACGTCCTTCCTCGGAAATCCCGACCGCGTCCGGAAACACTTTGAGCGGATAAGCTTCGGCGAGATCGGCAATGCCGTCGAATTCGCGCCGCTTGACCAATTGGTCGACCAGCGCTTTCGCCTCGCGAGCAAACCTCTCGCGCAAGATGTTGATCGCGGCCGGCGACAGGATCCGGGTCAACACCGCGCGCGTGCGCGTGTGCAGCGGCGGATCGGCCTCCAGGATGATGCTGGGCGGACGCCACGGCGGCTCCTTGCGGAAGTCGCTCAGGCCCACCCCCGCCCCCGAACAATAGGTCTGCCAATCGGTCAGGGCGTCGCGGACCTCCTGGTGCCGGGCCATCGCCCAGATGCCGTAATGCTCGAGCCACACCACCGAGCCAGCCTCGCGCATCGCTTCGTGATGCGGATATGGATCGCTCAGGAAGGCCTGCGAAAACGGATCGATGGTGGTCACCGGACGCTCGGCCGTCGTATCCATGCTCACCGCGCTTGCTCCCGGTTCCGGCCCGTTGCCGGCATTTTGCAGGCTTCGCCGCGGATTGTCACCCCTCGACATCTGCGATTTAAATGGCGCACGATGTTCTCCTTGCCGGAGATTTCAAAGATGTCGACAGCCCTTCAAGCAACCGCCTCGCTTCCCGACGATCCCGCATTGCTGCGAATCGAAGGCCGCATCGCCACGATCACGCTCAATCGTCCCGCCGCCTTCAATTCGATCGATCTTTCGATCGCAAGGAAACTCGAGGCGCTCAGCGCCGAGGTCGAGGCCTCGGACGACATCACGGTCTTGGTGATCGAAGGCGAAGGCCGCGCGTTTTGCGCCGGCGGCGATTTGCAGACCATTGGCGCTGCCGCCGCCACCGACACCATTGCCCCCGCGGTCGGCGAACTCCTCCAGCACTACCATGCTTTCATCTCGACCTTGCGGCGGATGCCAAAAATCGTGCTGGCGAGCGTGCATGGCTCGGCGGCGGGTGCGGGCCTGTCGCTCGCTTTCGTCGCCGACCTCTGCGTTGCCGCCGAGGATGCCCGCTTCACGCCTGCCTATGCCAAACTCGGCGTATCGCCCGACGGCGGCGGCACCGCAGGCCTTGCGGCGAGCGTCGGTGCGCGGCGGGCGTTGCAGATATTCCTGGCCGAGGACAGTTTTTCGGCCGATCAAGCCTACCAATGGGGTCTGGTCGCCAAAGTCGTTCCGGCGAGCGAGCTCAAAACCGCGACCCGCGAATTGGCGCTCCGTCTGGCGCAGAATGCGCCCGCAGGGCTGGCTGCGACCAAAGCGCTGATCCACCGCGCCGGTGCGACGCCGATCGAGCAGCAGCTCGAGGCCGAGCGCGACGCCATCATTGATTGCATGCTGACCGACGAGTTTCGCGCGGCAGTCAAGAAGTTCACGAGCAAGGGGAAGTAGTCGTTATTTCGGGCAGATATATCCGGTGCCCGCCGGCGACTTGAAGCAGCCGACCGATTCCGGGATGACGTGCTTGGGCAGCCACAGCACGACATTCGGAAAATAGATCGTAAAGGTGATGGTGATCAAAAACACCCCATAGATCGGAAATGCCGCGCGCAGCGCCTTGCCGAAACTGACGCCGACGAATTTCGAGGCCATCAGCAAGACGAGGCCATAAGGCGGCGTGATCAGCCCGAACGCCAGGGTCGCGATCAGCACCACGCCCATATGCACGCCGTTGATATCGCCGGCCTGCGTCAGCGCATTGACGAGCGGCATGAAGATGATGATGGTCGGCACCGGCTCGATGAAATCGCCGATCACGGTGAACAGCAGCACCATCAAGAGCATGATGTAGTGCGGATCGTTGCCGGCGATCGAGGTGATCCAGTCGGCGATGACGATCGCGCCGCGCAAATAGGCCAGCATCCAGCCGAAGGCGTTGGCGGCGCCGATGGTGATCAGCGGCAGCGAAAATATCAGCCCGGCCAGGCAGAAGTCGTAAGGGATCCGCCTGATGTGCCCGCGATTGAGCGCGGGGATCACGACCAGGATGATCCAGATCACCGCGACCACGCCGGCTTCGGTTGGCGTGAACCAGCCGGTCAGGATGCCGCCGAGCAGGATCACCGGGATCATCAGCGGCAGCGCCGCATCGCCGGCGGCGAAAACAACCTGGCGCAGCGGCGCACGCGCCTTGCGCATGCCCGAGGGGCCGAAGAAATAGCAATAGATCATCAGCCCGAAGCCGATCATGAATCCCGGCACGACGCCGGCCATGAACAGGCCGGCGATCGAGACGTTGCCGACCGCGCCATAAACGACGGCGGTGATGCTCGGCGGCACCAACGCCGCGATGGTGGACGCGGAAGCGATGATCGCGGCGATGAAGGCCGGCGTGTAGCCTTCCCGTTTCATCGGGCCGCCGAGCGCGCGGCTCATGACCGCGACGTCGGCGGTGGTCGATCCGGACATTTCGGAGAAGAACATGCTGAAGACAACGACGACCTGGGACAGCCCGCCCCTGATATGGCCGACCAGCGACAATGACAGGTTGGCGATCCGTACCACGACATTAGCCGAGCTCATGAGCTCGCCAACCAGGAGGAAAAAAGGGATCGCCAGCAGGGCTTCGGAATCGACGCCATCAAAAATCTTCTGGACGATCGCCGCGAGCGAAACGTCTGCGAGGAACGCGCCGATGAAGACGCCGCCCAATAGCGAGAACGGCACGGGCACGCCGAGATAGCCGAAGAACAGGAAGCAGAACGACATCAGCGCCAGAATGACCGGTGCGCTCATATCCCTGCCCTCGTCTTCATCGAGGCGCCTTCAGCCGGCGGGATCACGAGATCCTCGTCCGGCGACTGCGGGTGATCGAACCCGTTGCGGATGCCGTTGACCAGTTGCTCGATCGTGAACAGCGCGATCAACGCGCCGGACAACGGGATCACCGCATAGAGCGAGGCGATCGGCGTGCCGGAAGGCAGGCGGAAACTGCCAAAACCCCTGATGTAGTTGAGATAGCCGAACCGGATCAGGCAAAGCGCCACGCCAAGCACGATCAGGCGGATGATGATTTCAACGATCAGGCGCGGGGTGCCGTGCATCGCCTCGGAGATCGCGGTCAGATACAGATGATCGTTGCGGCGGGTGGCAACGGCCGCGCCGATGAAGATCGCATAGATGAATAAGGTGGAAGTGACCTCCTGCAGCCACAGCCAGGGATGGCCGATGGTGCGCGTGACGATGTCACATGTGACCGACAGCGAGAAGCCGAAACACAGCACGCCGCACAGTATCATCAGGCCAAGTTCGAGCCGGTCGAATGCCCGCCATTTCAGGTGATGCTGCCGTTGCAGCACCAGTTTGTCGGCAATGGCCATCAAATTCTCCGACGTCCCCGTTGCCTCATAGCGTCGCTTCCGTTCGCCTATGCCCCGGCCATCCACGTCATTGATACAGCTGAAGAGGAAGAACGTGGATGCCCGGCACCCGTCTACGCCAAGGCTTCGACGGGCTCAATGCCAGTCCACCGAAGCTTTAACGAAGGTGGGCGCAAGGCCGGGCACGACGATTTCTTGGCTGGCTCTAATTGATCGCGCGGATCAGGTTCTTGATCTTCTCGGCATGCGGGCCGAGCTCCTTGGCGAGCCTGTCGAGAAGAGGATCGGCGACCGCCACGAAGCCGGACTTGTCGACGTCGGTGACGATCTTCACCCCGATCGATTTCAGCTTGTCCTGCGACTGATGCTCAAGCTCGATCGCTCTTGCCGGCTGCTTCTTGTTGACCTCGTCGGCCGCGGCCTGCACCCAGCCCTGCTGCTCCGGCGTCAGGCTGTTCCAAACCTTGTCGCTGACCCAGACCAGGCTGTTATTGGCCTCATGCTCGGTCATCGAGAGCACCGGCGCCACTTCATAGTGCTTGTTGGCGAGATAGACGTTAACGCCGTTTTCGGCGACATCGACCACGCCGGTCTGCAGCGACGTATAGACGCTGCCGAACGGCATGTGCACGATCTGCGCGCCATAGGCTGGGAACGTGGTGTCTTCCGTCGGCGTCGCCTGCACCCGCACCTTGAGGCCTTTGATGTCGCCGATGTTCTTGATCTCGCGCTTGGAGTACATGCTGCGCAAGCCCAGCGTCGAGAGCGCTATGACGCGAGCGCCCTGCACGGTATCCGATATCATCGCCTTCACCGCCTTGGCCACTTCGGGATCGGCGATCGCCTTGACCAGATGCGCCTCGGAGCGGAACAGGAAATGCATCGACATCACGCCGGCCTGCGGCGACAATGTCGCGGCATTGGCGGATGAAGAGATGCAGAATTCGACGTCGCCGGATTTGACCAGTTGCAGGACCTGCGGCTCCTGCCCAAGCTGCGCGCCCGGATACTGGTCGATCAGCATGGTGCCCTTGCTCAGCTCCTTCAGCTTGTCGCTGAAGATGTCGCCGAGGATCCCGTAGCCGGTAGTCTTGGGCTGATCGTAGGCGAAGCGATAGTGTTTTGCCTCCTGCGCGGTTGCGCTTGCAGCCATCATGATCGCGGATGTGACTATAACCGCGCCGAGAATCCTTTTCAGATTGTTCATGGTCCCTCCCCCTCTAGTGCTTTTCTTTCATCATCCCATTGGGGGTGTTTGATTGTCAATTGAACGAGGGGCGTAACGCACGTGCGAAATGGCGACAACGCTTATTTCATCGTCATTGCGAGGAGCGACAGCGACGACCCGCCGTCGCTCGCTATGCGAGCTATGGCGGGCTTGGAGTCTGCCGAAGCGCCCTAGCGCGTAGGCGGAAGCAATCCAGCCTGTGGCGCCATGGATTGCTTCGCTCGCGCTCGCAATGACGGGGCAGCGGCGTCGTTTGACGCTACCCCTTCCCTTTTCCTCGCATGAAATCGAAATCGCAGCCTTCGTCGGCCTGCAAAACGGTCTCGTGGAAGAGATGCGCGTAGCCGCGGCTCGCCCATTGCGGCGTCGCCACCGGCTTCTCCGCCGCGCGGCGCTTTTCGAGATCAGCGGCATCGACCAACAGATCGATGCTGCGCTTCGCGACATCGAGCCGGATCATGTCGCCGTTCCTCACCAGCGCCAAGGGACCGCCGGCGGCGGATTCCGGCGTGATGTGCAGCACGATGGTGCCGAACGCCGTGCCGCTCATTCGTGCATCCGAGATCCGCACCATGTCCTTGACGCCGGCGCGCCCGAGCTTCCGCGGGATCGGCAGATAACCCGCTTCCGGCATGCCCGGCGCGCCCTTCGGGCCGGCGTTGCGCAGCACCAGCACATCGTCGGCGGTCACATCTAGATCGGGATCGTCGACCCGCAGCGTCATATCTTCGATGGATTCGAACACCACGGCGCGGCCGGTATGTTGCAGCAATTTGAGACTCGCCGCCGAATGCTTTATCACCGCACCGCGCGGGGCGAGGTTGCCGTGCAATACCGCCATCGCGCCTTCAGGCTTGATCGGATTCTTACGCGAGCGGATGGCATCCTGCCCGGGGACTTCCTCGGCACCGGCGACGACGTCGCGCAGCGTCTTGCCTTCGATCGTCTTGGCATCGAGATCGACGAGATCGCCGAGCTGCGCCATCAATTTCGGCACGCCTCCGGCATGGTGGAAATGCTCCATGTAATGCTCGCCCGAGGGTTTCAGGTCGACCAGCACCGGGACTTCCCGGCCGAGCTTGTCGAAGACTTCGAGATCGATGCGATGCGGCGTGCGGTTGGCGATGGCGGTGAGATGAATGAGACCGTTGGTCGAACCGCCGATCGCCTGCAGCACCACTTGCGCGTTTCGGAACGACGATTTCGTCAAGAGCTCGCTGGGTCTTGGCCCCTTCGCGACCGCCATGGCGGCGGCGACTTTGCCGCTTGCTTCCGCGAGACGGAAACGCTCGGCATGCGGTGCCGGTATGGTCGCGCTCATCGGCAACGAGAGACCCAGCACCTCGGTGATGCAGGCCATGGTCGACGCCGTGCCCATTACCATGCAGGTGCCGACCGACGGCGCGAGCCGCCCGTTGACGGCCTCGATCTCGTTGTCGTCGATCTCGCCGGCGCGATATTTCGCCCACAGCCCGCGACAGTCGGTGCAGGCGCCGAGCACCTCGCCCTTGTGATGGCCGACCACCATCGGCCCAACCGGAATGACGACCGTCGGCAGATCGGCAGAGACCGCGGCCATGATCTGCGCCGGCAGCGTCTTGTCGCAGCCGCCGATCACGATCACCGCATCCATCGGCTGGGCACGGATCATTTCTTCGGTATCCATCGCCATCAGATTGCGCAGATACATCGAGGTCGGATGCGAAAAACTCTCGGCGATCGAAATGGTCGGGAACACCATCGGCATTGCGCCGGTCAGCATCACTCCGCGCTTTACCGCCTCGATGATCTGGGGGACGTTGCCGTGACAGGGATTGTAATCGCTATAGGTGTTGGTGATGCCGACGATCGGGCGATTGAGCGCATCGTCCGAATAGCCCATCGCCTTGATGAAGGCCTTGCGCAGGAACAGCGAGAAGCCAGCGTCGCCGTAGCTGGTCAGTCCCTTGCGAAGTCCGTCGGCCATTTTCTTATTTCCCGTCGCGATATCTTGTCACTAAAGAAGGCTGCGAATTTATTGTCAATGTTTGATGCAAATTGGATTAGTCCCGAACGCCAAGAACCCGCTATACCCGATCCACGGAAGGATCGTAGGGGATTGCCCCATGAAACGCGCGCTTGTGCTGCTGTCGTTGACGTATCTGGTATTCGGCGGGAGCTCAGTCGAAGCTAGCGATTCCAGAGCCGCGCAACACGTATGAGCCGTGGACCAAGATTTGTCTCGGCGATTCGAGTTGCTTCGTCGCAACGGGTGCGCGCGGTAAATGTGATCCATCCGGCGGCGGCCTCTCGATCAACGTGCTCGCCGGCAAGAACCTGAGCCTGTCCGCCAGACTCATGACAAGGCGCATACTTGAAGGGCCGATCAACATTCAGATTGATCAGATCAATCCGATCTTGATTCCCAATCCGGAATGTCGGGGGCTTGGCTGCCGAGGCAAATTCGAGATCGACGGCGAATTTATCGAACGCATGAAGCGCTCGCGAACCATCACCATCGAGGCCACTGATGCAGCTAATCAAAAGCTTACCCTGTCCTTCTCCCTCGCTGATTTCGCTCAAGTCTATGATGGACCTGGAACCGAGCAAAAAGTGTTCGAAGAGTCGCAGGAAAAACTGAAGGAACTGTTGCGGCCTCGGGCGGAGAAGGACCAGCCGCCGCCGCAATGCGAAGATTGACTACTTTTCCCAGTCGATGATCCGGCTCATGTCGCCGTCGAACTCCATGCCGCAAAACGCGCCGCCCTGATAGAAATCGCCGACCGGATCGGGCTTGAGTTTTGCCTGCTCGGCAAAAGCGTGTTCGCGGAAATCCTCTCCGCGCCCGGTTGGGCGATAGCCGAGATCGTAGGCGCGGTGATTGTCCCACCAGGAGCGTTCATTGTACGAGGCGCCATAGA
>Ga0210401_10001728_pt1 | contig 24945 bp, 19 predicted proteins | sample IncBWH32MmetaG_FD_150866 | JGI IMG/M metagenome (GOLD analysis project Ga0210401, IMG submission 150866) | Forest soil microbial communities from Barre Woods Harvard Forest LTER site, Petersham, Massachusetts, United States - Inc-BW-H-32-M | ecosystem: Environmental > Terrestrial > Soil >... | reverse complement strand
CGCGCCTCTGGCATTGGCCCAGGCGGCGGACGCCCCCCGCCTTTTTGTTGCAAATGCCAACCTCAATGCGGTCGCGGTCTTTGATACGAGCGCATGGACCGAAGAACAAGAGAAAGAACGCGCTCCGTTGGGTTTCATCCCCACCGAGTGGTATCCGAGCGCCGTCGCGGTCCATGGAGACGATCTCCTGGTGGCGACCGCCAAGGGCCCCGGCAGCGGCCCCAACAACGGATGGGACACGATCGCCTCTACCCGCAGGCATCGCGAGCATCCCTACATCCCGACGCTGATCTATGGATCCTTCGCGCGAATCAACTACAAACAAGTCGAGACCCGGCTCGCGAGCCTGACCCGCCAGGTGGAAGAAAGCAACCGGCTCCACGGAGCTGCGCAAACCGTCCGATTCCAGGCCGGCGCGAATCCCATCAAGCACGTCATCTACATCATCAAGGAAAATCGCACCTACGATCAGGTCTTCGGCGACCTGAAAGTGGGCAACGGAGACCGCTCGCTCACCCTTTACGGCCAGGACATCACTCCTAACCAGCACAAGCTGGCATTGCAGTTCGGCGTGCTCGACAATTTCTATGACAGTGGCGAAGTCTCCGGAGACGGCCACGTCTGGTCGACCGCCGCCATCACCAGCGATTACAACGAAAAGACCTGGCCCATCGATTACCGCAGCCGCGAACGAACCTACGACTTCGAGGGCATGGTGGCGGATGAGTATCCGCTGGAAGAGGGCATCGCCAACGTCGACTCACCCCAGACTGGCTACCTCTGGGCCAATGCCGCCACCCACGGCCTTAGCCACCGCAACTACGGAGAATTCATTGCCACGGAATTTTGCGTCGGCCGCGCCGTCGAGCAGCCCTCTCCAAAAGAAGGAACTCCGGCTCCTCCCGGAGGCACGTGCGACCCAAAAACCGTGACGAAGGGCGAACCTCTGCCCGCGGTCAACGGAAAGAAGCCCGAAGCCAGCCCCTATCCGTGGGAGATCCCTCTCATCAAGCGCAGCGTGCCGACGATGCCAGAGTTGCGCGATCACTCCGATCTGAACTTTGCCGCCTTTGAAGTGGACTATCCCGATCAATTGCGTGCCGACGAATTCCTCAGCGAGTTCGAAAGCTTCGTCGAAGCTCGGCGCGCTGGCAAGGACAACGCACTCCCGAATCTCATCATCATGCATCTCCCCAACGATCACACCGGCGGAACACGTCCGGGCAAACCGTCACCCGCGGCCTCGGTGGCCGACAACGATCTCGCTCTCGGACGAATCGTCGAAGCCGTCTCCCATAGCCCTTACTGGGACGACACTGCCATCTTCGTCCTCGAAGACGACGCCCAGGACGGCGCCGATCACGTCGATGCGCACCGCTCCCTGGCCTTGGTTATCAGCAAGTACGCTCCCAGGAAGACGGACCACCCATTTCTCGATCACGATTTCCACACGACCGTCAGCCTCATTCGCACCATGGAAACCCTGCTCGGCCTGCCGCCAATGAATTTGAACGACGGCTATGCGCCGGTGATGGCTGCCGAGTTCTCCGGGGCAGGAAACCAGCCCGCATTCACCGCCGACGTACGCAACCGTGAGAACGGCCTGATCTATCGAGCCAATCCACAAGGCGCGCCGGGTGCCAAACAATCGGAGCGTATGGATTTCTCGCGTCCTGATGCGGCCGACGCGCGCCTGCTGAACGCCGTCCTGTGGCGCGACCGCAAGGGAAATACTCCGATGCCGGCAGCGAAGCACAGTGTCATCCCGGCAAGCTCGCGTTCCGACGATGATTAAAGCTGTTTCCGCAAACCTGCCTCTTGGATGATTCCTCCCGGAGGTTTACACTGCCGGGCGCGGCCGTAACGAGTCTCCGGGTAATCCTCAAGAATTCAAATTTCTTTCCGACATAAGTGTGCTATGCGAGCTTCTCGAAGATGTCCCCTGCTTCGCCCTGTCGCAGCATTGATCGTTGTTCTCGCAGCCGCCTATGTGTGCGCCAATGTCGATCCCAAGAAAGGCCGTGTCACAGAAAATCCCACCAGCGGTAACAGCTACACCATCGAGCAGGAAGTCGAACTCGGCCGTAAGGCCGTTCCTGAGGTCGAAAAACAGCTGCGTCTGCTCCCAGTGGACAATCCAGTCTCCAAGTACATCGATTGGCTGGGCCACCGACTCGCGGCCAAAGCACCCGGCTACAAATTTCCCTACACTTTTCGCGTAATCGACCAGAAGGAAATCAATGCCTTCGCCCTCCCTGGGGGACCGATTTATATGAACACCGGCACGATTGCGGCAGCCAATGAGGCGGAGCTCGCCGGCGTCATGGGCCACGAGATTTCCCACGTCGTCATGCGCCACTCCACTCGCCAGGCGTCGCGCCAGACCAAAGCGGCGGTTCCTCTCGCGATTCTGAGCGGCGTACTCGGCGCGAGTGTCGGCGGTTGGGCCGGATCCCTCGCCCAAATGGGAATTTCTATCGGTGCCGGTTCGGTGTTCACGAAGTACTCCCGCGACGCGGAGACCGAAGCCGACATGGTGGGCGCGCAGATCATTTACGACGCCGGATACGACCCTCGCGCCATGGTCACGTTCTTTGAGAAGCTCAAGGAGCAGCAAGGTGGAGGCGGCGGGCCCAGCTTCCTCGCATCGCACCCCGATCCCGGAAATCGCGCCAGCAACGTGGCCAGCATCCTCTCGAGATTTCCCGCCAGGAAATTTCAGCAAGGGGATAGCGATGAGTTCACTGTCGCCAAGTACACTTTAACCGCTATGAACGCCGGCAACGCCGCGCCGGCTGCCGCCCAGATCCCGGTCCTGGGCTTGCGCCGACTCTCTACGGCTGAATTTTCTGCCGCCGACTTCCAGTCCTATAGCCACGGAGCCTTCCAGGTTTCTTATCCGGGGAACTGGCAGGTTACGAGCAATCTCAACTCCGCCCTCACCATGTATCCTAAGGGAGGCGCCGACCTCGAGACCGTTGCCTACGGTGCCATCATCAGCGGCTTCACCCCCAGCAGCGGCGGGAAAGAACTCGACGACGCCATGCGCCAACTGATGTCCTCCGTTCGCGACACGAACCCCGGATTACGAGCCGCCGGCAACCCGGTCAACATCATGGTCGGCGGAAAAGCCGCGAAAAGCGTTGAAATGTTAGGGAATTCCGCCATCCGCGAGAATGGCCAGCCCATTGCCGAACGCATTCGACTGGTCGCCCTTCGGGGCCAAGGCAATGTCGTTCTATACATGGCGTTCGTCGCTCCTGACGCCGATTTCGACAAGCTGCGCCCAACTTTCGATCGCATTATGCGGAGTTTTACAGCACGCTAGCCCAAAGAGCTGCGGCTTCACCTGCAACTACCACGAAATCCACCGGCTTAGCTCACCTTCACAGATAACCCTTCCTGCCCTTTCGGCGTCCAAGCCATAGAGAATCATTGGTGGTCCCACTTCCACCCGGGCGTATAATTTTCGTGTGTGGGGCCCGGGGTTCAGGGCAGGAGTCGGTTATGAAGTTTCGCCTCGCGTTGGGAACGGTCGCTCTATCGGCGTTATTGTTCGGCTCGCCTCTCCTTGCCCAACAAACGGATAAGCCAGACACCAAGACCCCGCAGGACCAGCAAACCCCTTCCGCCCAGCCGCCAAGTTCGACGCCCGCCGATTCCGGCACTGCCGCGCCTCCAGGTTCGACGCCGCCCACACTTCCGCCGACGACCACCAAGCCGTCCGATTCGGATCCAAAAGCCGACTCGAAAGACGATGCCTCAAAGGGTCTGCCGCCGGTCGTCGCACAGCCCGATGACAGCAAAGTCAAACACGATGGCAGCAAGAACGATGTGAACGCTATCGGAAATCGCAAGGTAGGCGGCCGTGGGCTTGGGGATTGGTACTCGCTCGAGGGCGAGATTCGCATGGGCAAGCAGTATGCCCAGGAAGTCGAGGCCACCTCGAAGCTGATCCGCGATCCCGTCATCACCGAATACGTCAATCGCATCGGACAGACGCTGGTGCGCAACTCTGATGCCCAGGTGCCCTTCACTATCAAGGTGATTGATTCCGACGAGGTCAATGCATTCGCGCTACCCGGCGGATTTTTCTATGTAAATTCAGGATTGATTCTGGCTGCTGACGAAGAGTCGGAACTGGCCGGCGTGATGGCTCACGAGATCGCCCATGTTGCGGCACGCCACGCCACCCGGCAAATGACGCGGGGGAATTGGGCGAACATCGGCACGATCCCCCTGATTTTCGTTGGAGGTGGCATCGGTTACGCCGTGCGATCCGCGGCCGGTCTTGCTTTGCCAATGAGCTTCCTCGCTTTTTCGCGCAACTTCGAATCTGAGGCCGACTATTTAGGGCTGCAATACATGTACAAGGCCGGCTACGATCCCAATGCCTTCGTGCAGTTCTTCGAAAAACTGCAAGCGCGAGAGAAGAAGAAGCCGGGAACACTGGCCAGGGCCTTCTCCACGCATCCGCAGACTCCCGATCGGATCAGCAAGTCGCAAGAGGAGATTTCGAAGATCCTTCCTGCCCGCCCGCAATACATCGTGACCACATCGGAATTCGCCGATGTCAAGGCGCGCTTGGCAAGCATTGAGAATCGTCGCAAGGTCGTGGATGACAAAGGCGGCAACAAACCCAGCCTGCGCCGCACCTCGACCGCGGATAAGTCCGGGGATAAGAACGGTGACAAGGGTGGAGATGACGATCGTCCCACGCTGCATCGCCGCGACGACTAGCGCGAAAGCTCTCAGGAACTAGGGCGAAAATCCTCACAAAAGCAGAAAGCCGACAGCCTCAAGCTGTCGGCTTATTTCTTGATCTGGAGAACGCTTTAAGACGCTTCCTTCGTAGCCAGCGCGCGCATGCCCGCTGCGTGGGCGCGAGGGTCGGTGACGACTTTCATCTCTTGCCAGTCATAAGCGAATTCCTTGCCACAATCCAGGCAAACCACGTAGGTGCCAGTCAATGAGGCCGCGCGGCTGCGCCGCGAGCCCGCGCGTACAGTAATAGGAAAGCTGTAATTGGCGTGCCAGCAGCCAAATAGGGCATCGAAAAACTTCCCAAGCATACGTCCTCCACAGAACCCAACCGCCAAGTAGTGCAAGACTGCAACCAAACTCCGTACATTACCCTTAGATTCCGATGCCCGAGAAAAGGTTCGATTTGGGCAGGGATGCGCCTCTGCCCAAATCCGGGCAACTGAAAACAATTGCATACTATGAGCTTGTTTTTGACAGCTGGCGGTGAGTCTTTGGAGGGTTGTTGCTTAGAGGCTCTCCTGCGTCTTCTTACGTTGCTGGCACTTCGACATGATCGCGGAACGAAGCCGTGTTCGCAGGTCGTCTGGCAGTTCGTAAAGTTCTGAGTCGCGATAGATCTCGATGGTCTTCTTCGTCGTATCGCAGACTACATAGCAGTTGTGGCACCACGCCAGGTGATCCTCAAGTTCAGACTTGGTCCGATCGTCGAGGGCGCCGTCCAAGTAATTGGTCAGCTCTTGCAGGAACTCAGAACATTTCACTTGTCACCATCTCCACTCTCACGCTTCTTGAAGTACCGGCTCAGCCGCTCGCGCAACTGCAACCGCGCCCGCAGCAATCGGGATTTTACTGCTGGAATGCTGAGGCCTAATGCGTCAGCCGTTTCCTCGGTCGAAAGACCTTCCACATCTCTCAGGACAAAAACCGTCCGGAAACTTGGAGGCAACCCTTGGATGGTTCGCGTCAGAATATCTTTCAACTCCGCTTGCTTGTAGAGTTGCTCAGGATTCGGACTCCAGTCCGCGATTTCGCGCGGCACAGAATCCTCTTCCGTCTTGACGTCTTCATCCAGCGAGACCGTACGCTCGGGGCGGCGCCGACGCAACTTCATCAGCGCCTCGTTCACCGCAATCCGCACCAGCCAGGTGTAAAACTTCGACTGGCCCTGGAACTGTTCCAGGTTGCTGTAGGCTTTCAGGAACGCGTCCTGAACCACGTCTTCGGCGTCTTCCCGGTTCTGCGTGATATGCTGCGCGATCCGAAAGACGTTGCGATCGTACCGCTTGACCAGCTCTTCGAACGCCGAGACGTCGCCCTTTTTGGCAGCCTGAACCAGCGCCAGCTCGTCGCTAACGGGCTCTCCTATCTTGGGTTGGATGGCACTCATTCTCGGTCCGATGCAGTATTTTGAGCAGTCCCCACTGGGGCGAGATTGTTATTCTACTTGGTGCCACAGCTTCTGACGAGTGATTTGGCGTATCCATGCTGGCCGCTTTGCGCTAAATTTTCAGAACATAGGACTGTTACCAAGGGAACACGTCCTAAAGGCACTCCGAAGAGTTTGTGCAAGTACCGTATAATCAAGAGTTAGCTGAGGCTTCCGCGGGCACCCCGAACCGAGGCAACCCGAACCTTCATGGCAGACAGAAATGACATCGTTGAACGCGCAGTAACCCAGGTTCTGCAGGGTCACGTAACACAGCTGCGTGAAGAGTTGGTGCGGCGTGTCCTCGAAGAGCTTCCCCAAAGCGGCTCCGATGCAACCGTGTCTGAGACGGCCACAGCCACACCGGCTGATCTGCTGCGCGGAATACTCGGCATCCATGCCGGAACAACCCAGAAAGAAATCTTGCGCGCCCTGCTCGACAGCGTTTCCCATCATTGCGGGCGCACCGCACTGTTTGTGATCAAGGGCGGAACCTGTAGCGGCTGGCAGGGACGCGGATTTGAAGACAACGATGCGGTCAGAGATTTTCCGCTCGATGCATCGCGCGGCCTGCCCGAACGCGTCTTACAGGAGAAGGCTCCGTTCAGCGGGCAGATCATCGATATGGATCCGCGCTTCGTCGATCATTTCGGCAGTCCCGCCGACGAACACATTGTGATGTTGCCTCTCCTCTTGAAGGATAAGGTCGCGGCCCTCGTCTATGCCGACAGCGGCTTGGATCAAAACAAGCTCGACACCGCTGCTGTCGAATTGCTCGTAGTTTCGACCAGCGCGTGGCTGGAGTTGATTTCGCTGCGCAAGCAAGCTCCGCGGGAAGCCGCGCCTTATGCGGAGGCGCCCGTGCCCGCTGCTCCTGTGCAAGCCGCGTCCAGCTTCAGCGATCCTTTTTCCGGGCACTCTCCCAGGCACAGCATGGCTGCTGCAACTCCCGCATATGAGGAGACTGAACCGGCGCAGGCGGAAGTGGTATCCGCCGCTGCGGCCGCTGCCGGTGTGCACCAGGGTGGTGGACAGGCAACGGCAACCCTGAGCGAGGAGGATGCTGACGTCCATCGCAAGGCCCAGCGCTTTGCGCGCCTGTTGGTCGACGAAATCAAGCTTTACAACCAGGCAAAGGTAGCAGAAGGCCGCAAGAACAAGGACCTCTACGATCGTCTGAAAGACGACATCGATAAGAGCCGCGCAACCTTCAAAAAGCGCTATGGCAACACGGTGGCGGCCAGCGTGGACTATCTTCAGGCTGAAGTGGTGCGCAGCCTGGCTGAAGACGATATTTCCGTGATGGGTGCCAACTTCCGGCGATAGATTGCGAGCTGTGCGGTTTTCCCAAACATTGTTGCTCTGGACCGTGGTCGGAGTCGTTAGCGGCTCCGTATGCGCGCCTGCGCGCACAGTCGCTCAACAATCCGACAGTACGGCTTCCGGTACTTCAACCAAGAAACCTGCTCCCAAGACCACTACCAGCAAGACCGCCAAGTCAAAAACAGCACACACCACTGCGGCTAAGAAACGGCGCCGTCGCGTCTCCCCGCGCGTGCAACGCATTCATCAGGCCTTCGTCGCCTCCACCAGCCTGAAGCCCATGGCGCAGCAACTCCTGCAGGAGCGCACGCCTGCTGCGTACGCGGGCGTCGTCGCGTTTGCTCAGCGCCATGCCAAGGAAGACGCGGGAGCTCTGGCTTGGCTGGTCGCCGGCTACGCGCACGTGCTCGATCACGACTACGTTAAGGCCATCGACCCCTTGAATCGCGCGCGCCCACGCGCCGGAGATTTGGGTGATTACGTCTCGTACTACCTGGGAAGTTCGTACCTGCAGGCGGGCCGCAATGCTGAGGCGGTTGCGACTCTGGCCAACTTCGGCGAGACGTATCCCGATTCGTTGCTCGTCAAAGACGCTCACGTCGTGTACGCCAGTGCTCTGCTCGCTGAGGGACGGGCTTCCGACGCTGTCGCTTTATTGGAGAAGGACCGGGTGCCGGAACGTGCCGACGTCGAACTTGGTTTAGGACGGGCCTACGCAGCCACAGGGCAAACTGCCCAGGCCGTTGCCGCGCTGCGCAACATCTACTACCGGATCCCGACCAGTTCAGAGGCAGACACCGCCAACGCAGAGTTGCATAAGCTGACCGGCGGCAGCATCACACCCGTCAGTCTGGCCGATCAAAAAACTCGCGCCGATCTGCTTGCCAAAGGCAGGCGTTACGCCGATGCCGCCACCGAGTATCGCGATCTCCTCGACTCTGTTTCCCCCGGCGATCGTCCGGCGATGCAGCTCGCGCTGGCCGGCGCTCTCCTGAAAAGCAGCCGCAGCAAGGATGCGAAACAGGTTCTCGGCTCCGTCCCAGACAGCACGCCCGATGTAGCGGCGCAGCGCCTCTTCCTTCTGGGTGAGGCGGCGCGTGCCAGCGATGACGACGATGGCTTCCTGCGCCTGCAGGCGGAGTTGCGTCAGACTGCTCCCGAAAGTCCGTGGCTGGAACAGTCGCTGCTGGCTGCGGGCAATCTGTATCTCTTACGGCGCGATTACGATCACGCGATCGACTCCTATCGTGAGCTGCAGCAGCGCTTCCCGAATGGAGGGCGCGCGTCCTACGCTCACTGGAAGGTGGCGTGGCTCAGCTTGCGCCAGGGTCGCAATGATGAGGCGAAGCAGGAGTTCGAGCAGCAGATCGCCTTGTATCCGGCCTCCAATGAGATTCCGGCGGCGTTGTATTGGCGCGCGCGTCTGGCGGAAGAAGACAACGAGCCCGCCAAGGCTTGCGCCTATTACGAAAAACTCTCGCAACGGTTTCGCAACTTTTACTATGCGGAACTGGCGCGCGTGCGGCTCAAGGTCTTGAAGCCAACCACCGATCCAGTGCAATACGCGCTTCTCGATCGGATCCCCCCGCTTGATACCGCGAAGATTGCGACAACCGATCCCCCGGCCGACGACCTGCACGAGCAGAAAGCGCGCCTTCTTGAGAACGGCGGCCTGGTCGACTTCGCCGTGCGCGAACTGCAGGCCGCCCCCGCCGATCCGGAAGGCAATTGGTCTCTGGCCGAAACCGCGCGCCTCTACCAGGACAGCGGCCGCTATGACCGCGCCATCGAAGTCATGAAGCGCGGCGTGCCCAACTACTTCGCCGTCGATGTTCCTGAACTCCCGCGTCCCTATTGGGAAGCCCTGTTCCCGAAAGCCTACTGGGGCGACTTGAAACGGTTCTCCACGCAAAATGAACTCGACCCCTACCTCGTGGCCTCGCTGATCCGGCAGGAGTCGGAATTCAACCCGAATGCGCTTTCCCGCGCCAACGCAGTCGGCCTCATGCAGTTGCTCCCGGTAACGGGGAAGAAGGTCGCGAAAGAAGTGAAGATGCATCACTTCACTCCCAGCCAGCTGTACACGCCAACCGTGAACCTGCAGCTGGGCACGCGCTATTTCAAAAGTATGGTCGACAAGTTTGGATCGTTCGAATACGCGCTGGCTGCCTACAACGCCGGCTCCGACCGCGTGGAAGATTGGCTTTCCCAGGGGAAATATCGCGATCCGCAGGAGTTCGTGGAATCGATTCCGTTCACCGAAACCCGTGAATACGTCCAGGCCATTCTGCGCAACGCGAGCGTCTACAAGCAACTGTACGGAACACCGTAGACGGGTCTCAGGTGTCAGGCCTTAGGTCTCAGGCGTGAACCGTCGACGTTTCGCGAACCTTCTCAGCGCTCATTTCCCAGATAACGAATCGGAGCGTTAAGCGCCAGCTCAAACGCCAGGGAGTGCCCTTCCTGAGACCTGAGACCTAAGACCTGACACCTAAGACCTGGCACCTAAGACCTGACACCTAAGACCTGACACCTAAGACCTGGCACCTAAGACCTGACACCTAAGACCTGGCACCTAAGACCTGAGACCTGCTCCGTCACCTGTTCCCGCTAACCTGGCTCTCCGCCGTCTTCACGAACACAATCTCGTAGACCAGCAAACACGCTCCCACCACGATCGCACTATCGGCGACGTTAAACGCCGGCCACTGATACCTCCCGATGTAGAAGAGTAGGAAATCGGTGACATGCCCCGCCGTCAATCGGTCCCACAGGTTGCCGATCGCGCCTCCCAGAATCAGCGAAAGCCCGACCCCGGTGGTCGAAACCGTGTGGCTGTTCTTCCACAGCAGCGTCGACACCACTACCAGTGCGACTACGGAGAAAAGCACCAGTGTGCCGATCTTCCACGGCGACGGCGAATCGGCAAACAGTCCGAATGCGGCGCCCCGGTTCTCCAGATGCGTGAGCCGAAAGAATCCTGGAATAATCTGGATGCCATCATGCAGCGGAATTTTGTACTCCACCGCCAGCTTGGCCAGCCGGTCCAGCACGACAATGAAAAACGCGATCAGAAAATGAAGTTTGCGCATGAAGTCCGCACCGACCTCGGCCAAAACCTAACCCCCGCCATCGATCTCTCGCAGGGCGGCGCTGCATCGTTCACACACCGTCGGATAATTTTTATTCTCCCCGACGTGCGTCGAATAATTCCAGCAGCGCTCGCACTTCTGCCCGTCCGCTTTCGCCACCGACACTGTCACCGATCCCGTGCCGTTCCCGGATGCCTTCGGTTCCAGAGTGGCCGCCGACACGATGAACAGGTAGCGCAACTGGTCGCGATACGCATCCAGCACCGAGTACACCGGGTCCGTCGCCGTCAACTTGACCTGCGCCTCGAGCGACTTGCCGATCAGCTTGCTATTGCGAGCATTCTCGAGTTCCTTCAAAACCTGCTCCCGCACAGCCAGCAGCGTCGCCCAGTCCTGCGCCTGCTTGGGATCGTCACCCACGTCCTTGCTCCCGAGAATTTCTTCCCGCGTGGGAAACAAAGCCGTGTGCACGCTCAGCGGCCGATTCTCAACCTTCGGCAGGTATCCCCAGACTTCTTCGCAGGTGAAGGTCATGATGGGCGCCAGCAATCGCACCATGGCTTCCAGTATGCGCCAGATCGCAGTTTGCGCCGCCCGCCGCGCTGCAGAATTTGGCGCCGACGTGTACAACCGGTCCTTGAGCACATCGAAATAGAACGCGCTCAGATCGACCGCGCAGAAGTTCAGCACGCGCTGGTAGATCTTGTGAAACGCAAACTCGTCATACCAGCGGACGACATCACCAGCCATGGCTACGGTCTGCCGCAGCATGTATTGGTCCAGTGCCTGCAACTTCTCGAATGGCACCGCATGCTGCGCCGGATCAAAGTCATAGAGATTGCTCAAAACGTAGCGAAAGAGACTGTTGCGGATCGTGCGGTAATTCTCCGCGACGTTCTGCATCAGGCGCTCGGAGCCAACTACATCCTCGCGGAAATCGACCGAAGCGACCCACAGGCGCACGATCTCAGCGCCCAGCCGGCCAGCGATGTCGACCGGGTCCACGTCATTGCCGCGCGACTTCGACATGGCTTGGCCGTTTTCGTCCAGCGTCCAGCCCTCCGTCGCGACTTGTTTGTAAGGTGCGTGGTTCTCCGCGCCCACCGTGCAGAGCAGGGAAGAGTGGAACCAGCCGCGATGCTGGTCGCCGCCTTCCAGATAAAGGTTCGATGCGGGCGGGTACTCGGGCTCGGCCGCGCGTAATGCCAGGTAGCTCGATCCCGACTCAAACCACACGTCCAGAATGTCCATTTCTCTTTTGAATGATGTTCCCTGGCAGTGCGGACACTTCACGCTTTTCGGAAGCGCGGCGTCGGCTTCGGATGTATACCAGGCATCGGCTCCAGCGCGCGCGAACAGCTTCTCCACTTCGCGATTCACGGCAGGATCCATCAGCGGCTTGCCGCAGGTTGCGCACAAAAATACCGCGATCGGCACACCCCAGATACGCTGCCGGGAAATGCACCAGTCGGGACGAGTCGCAATCATGTTCGAGATGCGGCCTTCGCCCCAGGCCGGATCCCATTTGACCTTGCTGATTTCCTCCAGCGCTCGCGAGCGCAAAGTTCCGCACGCCATCGGTGTTTCCATCGAGATGAACCACTGCTCGGTGGCGCGGAAGATGATCGGGTTATGACAACGCCAGCAATGCGGATACGAGTGCTCGATCTTTTCCGTGTGCAGGAGCACGCCGCGCGCCTTGAGCAACTCCACGATCGCCGCATTGGCCTCGAACACCCGCTTCCCCTCGTATTCGGGCAAGCCTTGCCGCAGGATGCCGGCTTCGTCCACTCGCGAAGTCGCGTCCAGGCCGTACTTCAGCCCGGTAACGAAATCGTCGGCGCCGTGCGACGGTGCGGTGTGCACCACGCCCGTGCCGGTATCCATCGTGACGTACTCCGCCAGCACGCCCAGTACATCGCGATCGAGGAACGGATGCCGGAAATTGATCCTCTCCAGCTTGCGGCCGGGAAAGCGCGCGATTTCCTCGGCGCCAGTGAGGTTTGTCTTTTCGATGGTCGCATTCGCCAGTTTCGCCCCAACGATGTAGACCTCGCCGCCCGATTCCAGCGCGACGTACTCTTCATCCGGATGAAAGGCCACTGCCATCGAAGCAGGCAACGTCCACGGCGTTGTGGTCCAGATGATGGTGAAAACTTTCTTGTCACGCAGCGCAGGATCCAGTGCCCCCGGATCGTCGACCATCGCGTACTTCACCCAGACCGTTGTGCTGGTGTGGTTCTCGTACTCGACTTCAGCCTCGGCCAGCGCGGTCTTGTCGTAGATGCACCAGTAGACCGAACGCAGTCCCTTGTAGACGAATCCGTGCTCCAGGAACGAGTAGAACGTGCGCAGCACCACCGATTCGTAGTCGGGCGTCATCGTCGAGTACGGACGGTCCCAGCGGCCGAAGCACCCGATGCGCTTGAACTGTTCGCGCTGCAGGTCCAGAAACTTCTGCGCGTACTTGCGGCATTCGAGCCGCACTTCGCTCGGATTGAGCTGAAGCTTCTTCTTCCCCAGTTGCTGATCGACCTTGATTTCGATCGGCAGACCATGGCAATCCCAGCCCGGAACGTAGGGCGCGTCGAAGCCGGCCATGCTTTTCGACTTGACGATGAAGTCCTTCAGGCATTTATTCAGGGCGTGGCCCAGGTGCAGCGCTCCGTTGGCATACGGCGGACCATCGTGCAAAATATAGGCGGGCCGGCCGCGTCGTGCTTCCTGGATGCGCTCGTAAATGCCCGTTTCTTCCCAGCGAGCCAGGATTTTTGGCTCGTTTTGCGGCAGATTCGCCTTCATCGGGAAGTCGGTTTTCGGAAGGTTCACGGTCGTTTTCAGTTCGGGCGGCACCAGGGTAGTTTTCTCCTAAATGGTTGATTTTTCATTATAGGGAGCGCAGGAAACTACGTCCATTGGACCGGCGTCCCGGGACACCGAAGTCGTTGGTCAACAGGGTCTTTGAAATGTACTGTCGATTCCTACAAAAAAGAGTGTACAATTTTCGTCGAGATCGTTCTCTGCTGCATCCAAGCGTCTGAAACAATTAGACCAGGCCCTCCTCCAAGGTGGATACGGAATTGCACACAGTGTTTTGGAGGAGCAGGCAACTTGCGGTACGTAAGGGTCATCAGGGTAGAGAAGTAGTGAACAGGAGTTGATCCGGGCCGGCGTAAGCGAAAAAGTAGCCAGCATTTTCCGCTATGGCACCAGATATTCAGAATCCCGACAGCCGCGAGCCTCAGTTGGATTTGCTTCTTCCCAAGGGCACACTCGATGTCCCGCTGTGGAAGTCACTATTCGCGAGCATTGATGCCGCTCTGTTCCCCAAGAAGCTTCCGCCGCTGGTTCTGACTTCAAAGCCGGTTGACCAGGGTGAGCTTTGGGGAGAGCGGCTGACCCGGCCGTGGTGGCAATCGGTTTTCAGCAATCTGCGCGATGTTCTTTTCCCGCCGAATTTGCCTCCGCTTCAGCTGACTTCGAAACCGGTGGAAGGTGAAAATGCGCTGGACGATGATCTGGCGCTGCCCTGGTACCGGTCGCTGTTCACCAACGTACGCGAGGCATTGTTTCCCCAGAAACTTCCGCCGCTCGAACTGACCTCGAAACCGGTCGCCGTTCGCGACATCTGGGGCTTCTACAATTACAAGAAAGACGGTGCGCTGGCCTCGACCGGGGTGCACGTTCTGCTGGTTGCCCTGCTCATTGGCGGCACCGTGTTCGCGCGCAGGCAAGTGACCGCGGCCAAGGTCCAGGGACCCGTCATGCCGCTGCTTTCCGATGCCGATATTCCTCCCTTGCCGCCTTCGAAGACGCAAGTCGGCGGTGGTGGCGGTGGTGGCGATCGCGACAAGCTTGCCGCGAGTAAGGGGCGGCTGCCCAAACTGGCCATGGAGCAATTCACGCCTCCCATGGTCGTCGTTCGCAACGACGCTCCCAAGCTTCCGATGGAGCCGACCGTAGTTGTTCCACCGCAGATCAAGCTGGCCATGAACAACATGCCGAACCTGGGCGATCCCATGGCCGCCATTCCGAATGGCCCGCTCTCGAACGGAACGGGTTCTGGCGGCGGCATTGGTTCCGGCTCCGGCGGTGGCGTCGGCTCCGGCGAAGGCCCCGGTGTTGGTCCCGGCAAAGGCGGTGGCATCGGCGGAGGAGTCTTCCACGTCGGCGGTGGCGTCTCTGCGCCCCGTCCGGTCTTCTCTCCCGATCCGGAATACTCCGAAGAAGCCCGCAAGGCCAAATATCAGGGCACGGTCGTCTTGGGCCTGGTTGTAGGTCCTGACGGTCGTCCGCGCGACATGAAAGTGCTGCGCAGCCTCGGCTTGGGCTTGGATGAAAAAGCCATCGAGGCTGTCAAGAACTGGCGCTTCGATCCTGCCGTAAAAGATGGAAAGCCGGTCGCCGTCTATATCAGCGTGGAAGTCGACTTCCGCTTGTACTGAGGCGATCCACGCAGGCTACCCGAACCCTGGGACGTTCCAAATCCATTCGACGTTCTACGCACTGTTCCCGGGGACAGGCGGCGTCATGTTGTCCGCACTCACCCTTTTCACCGGAAGCGACCCATACCAGTCGATTCCCCGCGTGAAGTACATCGCCGCTGCTACCGCCAGGAAACTCGCAATCGCGCCGACCAGCAATGCATTGTCCTCGAGCCGCAGCAGCAGGTAGATAAGCACATACAGCAAGCTAAAAATCACGAACGCCCTGAATCCTTGCACTCGACTGGAGAATATCCATCCCGCATTCGCCGATAGCAGGATCACCGTGGCAGCGCCCGCGAGCAAGAAGCCGGGGCCGAAGCCCACTCTTTCCGCGAGTGATAGTAGGAGCAGATAAAAGATAATCTGCGCGATCCCTACCAGAATGTATTGTGCAGGGTGAACGCGCTTGCCAGCCGTGGACTCGAAGATGAAGTAGGAAAGGAATACCAGGCCCAGAAACAGCGGCAAGTACTTAAGAGACCGGTTGACAGATTGATAGGGATCTGCCACTTCGATGAATGACACGCCCAGCGCGGTGGCGTCGATTCCGGTTATAGTGTCGCTCGACCCTTCGGCGCGCACGCCGCGTGCGATAAATGGTACAGACCACTCCGCGGTGAAGCCGTTGCCGGACACGGTCCTCGCAATTGGCAGGAATCCCCCATCGAATCCCGGACTCGGCCAATCCCCCCGGACCGCAACGTGAGTTGTTTTTCCATAAGCCAGCACCGCAATCCGCTGAGCGCCCGAAAATCGCAGAGCGGATGTCACGCCGAATTGCGCGTTCGGCTTGGCAATTCCTTCCACTTTCGCCCCAAATAACGTGAGCTTGAGCTGCGAGCTCTGATCTCCGTTGAAAGAAATGTTTTGACTGATTTCTGCCGGCACCAGGGTCGAGGTTTTTCCGTCTGTCGTTATCGTTGCATCAGCCAGCGCTCCCCGCGCATCGCTCACGCCAACGACGATTTCGGATCGGCTCCAATCGAACTGGGCGTCTTGCGGAGCTGCGCTCGGCGCTCCGGTCAAATCAAAGGTCCCCGCGAGTTTCAGATCCGACTGAAACACTGGCACCTTAAACAGCGAGCGTCGCCGTTCCTCGGTTGCGGTCTTGACCTCCGCTGTGGCTTTTGCCGGGAACACCAGGTACACACCGTGCTTGGTCGATTCCAGCGCAGTTCGAGGAGGAATGCTGTAGGGAATCGCCAACACCGGTCCGAGAAATGTCTGTGGACCGCCTACGTGGTCGCTGATTTCTTTCACCACTTCCGCAGCCCGGTTGGTCCGGTCCTCGACCAAAGCCCAAACGAAGAGCGCCGGGATGGTCATAATCACGGCCAGTCCGCATACCACGATGAGTTTCAGACCCATTGACCGCGTGTTGAATTTGGACTGCAGAGCCGGTTGCAAACTGGACAAGTCGATCACGGTAATTTCTCCTCCGCGCCTCTTGCTTTGCTGTGCAAAGTAAAGCAGCAAAAAAAATCAGGCCCGCGCCGGGGTAAGGCTGCGCTCCAGGCTGATGGCAGCTTCGTCCTTCGTTACTTTCGCAGCATCCCGCATCACCTGCTCCAGCGTTGAAAGATAATCGAGATAGCGCTTGCGGCCCGAACCTGTGATCCGGCAGATGGTTTGCGGACGATTACGGTCGTGTCCCTTCACGACCTCGACCATCGCGCTCTTTTCCAGGACCGTCAGATGCCGGCTGAGATTACCGTCTGTGAGAGAACACAATCGCTTCAGATCATTGAACGCCAGGCCCTTGGGATTGGTCACCAGAGATGTCAGCACGCTGAGACGAGCGCGCTCGTGGATCACTCGATCGAGTCCTTCGTAAGCGAAACGCCCTTCGCGGGTCGACCCTTTAGCTCTCATCACCACTCTCCTGCGTGGCAAACAGAAGGATTCCTGCAACCAGAAGTTGTCCGGCTGCATACGGAATGCCCATAGCCCAGGGCGAGAGTGCTCGGATGTCTCCGAGCGAGATACAAAACAACGCCGTCAGCAAATACCACGCTCCGGCCGCAAGCATTGGCCGCGGCAGAAAACGACAGGATGAAAATATCCCCATGCTGAAAATGAGCTGCCAGATTCCGGGCAGCATCCATAAAGCGCCCGGTACGTAACGCAGCAACACAATCGTAATCAGCAGGCAGGCAAACACCGATGGCAGGAATTGCTCGACCGCCATCAGGATCATCTCATCCGACATTTCCGAATGCATGCGACGGCTGCGCTTATACATCTGTGCCCCTGCCAAGCTCGCTGACACGGCGGCCGTCGAGAGCCAAATGCCCAGATATCCCGTTATGTGGTTCGCCGGGTCAGGCAGCAACACACTTTGCCCAGCCGCCGCCAAAATTGCGAAAACCGCCGTAGCGGCGAGAGTAGCCGGACCGTAGCCCCGAAACTGCGTGCTCCGGGCCATCTGCCGGCGGATACTCCGGATGTCGTCCAGCGCTTTGTGGATGTCCTGCATCGCGGTCACTTTACACCGCAAAGTAAACGATGGACCGGTACTTGTCAACAGCGACAATTTCCGATGAAAATTGCGCTGGCATCCTGGTGAACGAAGAAGGCCTGAACCCGCCTACTCCTTCAGGTCCACATGCTCGACCGAATTTACGGGGTGGCCTAAGAAGTTCGGCCCCATCCGCCGAAATTTTTCCACCGAATCGGTGGCGAAGAAGCGCAGCGCCGGTTCTCGTTCCTCTTTCGCTCCCTCTCGCGGGCCCAACTCCTTCACCTTGTCGCTGACGGCATGAGCGGTCGAATGTGCCGAATCCACGATGCTCACGTGCCCCGGCGCGACCCGCCGCAGCAGAGGCTTGATCAGCGGATAGTGGGTGCATCCCAGCACCAGCACGTCGGCCGTTCCGAAACCATCGCCGAATGCATCGTTCAAATAAATTCGCGCGACCTGCTCAGTCACTGGATGATCGACCCAGCCTTCCTCCACCAGCGGAACCAGCAGCGGGCAAGCTTTTTCGCGGGCCTCGACCCCGCGACGCTCGAGGGCCTTGAGATAGGCGTGGCTGCTCACCGTGGCTTCCGTCCCGATCACCACCACACGGCGGTCCTTGCTGGCGGCCGCCGCTCGCTCCGCGCCAGGTTCAACCACGCCCACTACCGGAGCGTGCGCCGCGCCCGTGATCTGGTCGAGCGCAAGCGCCGTCGCCGTATTGCAGGCGATGACCAGAAGATTCGCGCCCTGCGCCTCCAGAAAGCGCGTCGCTTCGACCGCATAGCGCGCCACCGTGTCGACCGATTTCGAACCGTAAGGCAACCGCGCCGTGTCGCCGAAGTAGAGGTAATCCGCGTTCGGGATCTGGGCGACAAGCTCCTTGAGCACAGTCAGCCCGCCAAAACCCGAGTCGAAAACGCCGATTGTAGGTCGAAAGATATCGAGACTCATTGCTGCACTTCATGATAATAGAAACCGAAATTCACACATGTGGCGGCGATGGTTCAGTGATGGCGGACGAAGGCAAGGATTAACCGGGCAGGATGGGACGCTGCTCACCTTAGACTTTCCGCGCTGCCGTCATCAGATAGTCCTGGCGCACAAGATTATCCTTGTAATACGAAGCGACGATCCCTTCGAACTCAGCCCGGAACGAGGCGAGCTTCCCCGGATCGGTGGCCGAAAGCATTTCGATCAGCTTGATCACTGGACCAGCGGCGCGCTCGACGTTGGTTCGAAAATGCGCCAGGCTGAGTGCCCGGCACGAGCATGGCGGCCCGCTGGAACTTGATCTCTTTTACGCCGCTGCCGAGTCGTTGCTCCACAATTTTGGGGTCGCCCCAAAGCATCGGCGGCGCAACGCCCAAAGGCGGTGGAGGAGAATAACGCGCCGCGAGCGCACCCGTTTGTCCGACGAGAAATTCCGGCGGCCAGGTCGAGAACGCAATCGTTCCCCCGGGTTTCAACACTCGCAGCATCTCGGCAACCGCAACTTCCGGGCGCGGCGCGAAGATGTGTCCGAACTGGCTGACCACCGCGTCAAACTGGCCATCGCCGAAGGGCAAGCTTTCGACGTCGCCTTCGTGCCATTCGACCTGCACTCTCGCCAGGCTGGCATTTTGTTTCGCGCGCTCTAGAAGCTCCGGCGTCAGATCGAGCGCAGTCACAACCGCGCCCAGTCGCGCCGCGGTGATCGCCACCACTCCTGTACCGCAAGCCACATCGAGCACCTTCATGTCCGGAGCGATCCCTGCGTGATGAACCAGGCGAGCCGCCTCCGGCGTCGTGATCGTCTCGAAGGGCACAAAATTCACCCAGCTCTGCTTCTGCATCTGCTTGAATTGCGCGATTCCGTCCATCGGATTCCTTTAGAGGAAAATGACATCGACATCTCAGACAGATGTGTTTCTGCGGGCGCAGGATTCGCATTATCCGCGTGTCAGTCGTGTCGCGCCGGAGTGGTCTGGGTCAGTTCTTCAGCTGAAAGCTCGAGACGACTTGCTCCGCAGCAGGGTCCAGGAGGAATGGGCGCGCCATGCGGGCAGGTTCGAGGATGTCCCAGGAACGCGCAGATCTTGTCGGTCGCACCGGGCGAGAGGATGTGCTCGAACTTGCAGGCTTGCTGCTCGATCTCGGTTTCGCTGTCCATGGCAAGGCTATCGGTGAAAAGGCGCTCGGCCAGGCGATGACGACGAATGACGCTGCCGGCCTTGTTGCGCCCACGAAGCGTAAGGGCCACTACCGCGCTGCCGTCCCGCACAAAAAATCCCTCGGGCCGCATGGCATCGTGACAGGGATTCACAAAAGGCCTGTGATCGTGGCTCTCGGCAGGATGCGGTTGCGTCGTCACCAGACCGAGGTCCGTCATTTTTTCGACCGCGATGCTGACGGGCAATACACCATGCGTGTCCATGCGCGCGAGTTCGGCTCGTTCGCCATGCTCTTCCATCACCCAGAGTTCTTCCAGAATCTCGTCAAACTGTTCTTCATCCGCCATGGCGAAGACTTCCTGCGCCGCGATTTTGCCGTGATGCAATTCGATGCGGCGATCGGCCAGCCGCGCGACCACAGGATCGTGCGTGACCATCACAATCGTCCGTCCCTGCTGGTGAAATTCGCGCAGCAGTCGCAGCACGATTTCCTCGTTCTGCGCATCCAGGTTCCCGGTCGGCTCGTCGGCGAGAATGATCTTCGGATCATTGATGAGAGCGCGCGCGATACACACGCGTTGCTGCTCGCCGCCGGAAAGTTGCGACGGAACATGATGGCAGCGGTCTTTGAGCCCCACGCGCGCCAGCGCGTCAAGCGCTTCTTTCTCGTCGGTCATGCTGTGGAAGTATTGCGCTAGCATGACGTTTTCGACGGCGGTCAGATAGGGGATCAGGTGGAACTGCTGAAAGACAAAGCCAATCTTTTCCGAACGAACGCGATTCAGTTCCGACGCGGAAATGGTGGAAACATCCTGGCCGTCGAGCCAGATCTCCCCGTCAGAAGGGCGGTCGAGGCAGCCAATGAGATTCACCAGCGTCGATTTCCCGGAGCCCGACGGGCCCATGATCGAGACCCACTCGCCCGGAGCGACGGTTAACGAAAAGTCGTCCAGCGCGCGGATGGTGCCGCCATTCTCTTCGGCCTTGGCCGGATACAGGCGGCTCACGTTCTTGAGCTTGATCACCTTTACTCTCCCTTCAAGATGATAGCCGGTTGCACGCGTCGCAGCAGCGACATGGGCACGATAGCCGACAATAGCGCAACCGCAACACTTCCCGCCAGCACTACCGGCAGCACGCTGAAGCGAGGCACGACTGGAGCATTGAAGTTCACTCGTCCAATCCAGGCTGCAATGCCGATGCCGATAACAAATCCGAGCACCGCGCCAACGGCGCCCAGGGCAGCGGCTTCCGCGGCGAAGAAGCTGCTTACCAGCCGCTCCGAAGCGCCCAGCGCTTTCATGATGGCGAAGTCCTTGCGTCGGTCGAAGACCCACCCAGTCAGAGTTGCAAGCACGCAGAGCGCTGCCGTCAGCACGATCAGGATCGCGGAGGCGTAAAGGGTCGCACGGGTTTTCCCCAGAACACGGGTTTCGCCCTCAACAATCTGTCGCACCGGCCGAACCTCAGCGGCGGGCAGAATTTCCGAGAGCCGCGCCACCACTGCGTTGACGTCCTCGGCAGAACCGTTGGCGGCAATCTCAATCGTGGAAGGTTGGACGCCGCTCCAGGCGCGGAAATCCGTCATCGGCAGGTATACCCGATTGTCTTCCGCGGCGCCGGTCTGCAAGGTGCTCGCTACACTCAGGTGAACCAGGTGTCCCTGAAAGCTCAGGTCAAACGCCTTGCCATCGGGTGAGACAACCGGCAGAGCACGCATGCCAACCAAAGCCTCTCCTGGCCCGGAAGGCCATGCGCTGACCGACCACCAGCGATCCAGCTTCTGCACTCGTTCGAAATCCGTTCCGGCCACGACCACGGACTGCCCATTCGCGGTTCGGGCCACGACGTAGGCAAATGGAACCGCCAACCCGCGTCCCCCGAGGGCAGTCTCGACCTTGCCGATGGCGTCCGAAGGCAGGGAAGCGCCATCTTTGCCCACCACCACTACGTTTGCACCGTAGCTGCGGAATTCCTTGCGCAGCTTGGCCTGCACATCAACGTACAGATTCATCATGGCCGTAGCGACCGCCGCAGCCACGGTCATCGCCAGCAGGGCGGAAGCCGCTCGTCCACGCCGCAAGACGGCAGCTCGTACCAGCATGCGCAGGAACATGTTTGTGTGCGGCACAGCAGCCCGCCGCTCCCCCACGCTCACCGACCTTGGCGAGGCGCTGCTCATGCGTCCCCCCGCAGTGCGAAGACAGGGTCAAAGCGCACCGCACGCCGAATGGCGGCAGCGCTGCCGGCGAATGTCACGATCACGGCAATCGCCATGATCACCGGGAAGAGCACAGGTTGAATCGTGATTTGCGCGTCGAAGATGGACCGGCCGATGCGGTGCGCGAGCCACGAACCCGCGAAAAAGCCGATCAATCCGCCAAAAAGCGCCAACAGCGTGCTTTCCGCGAAGAACAGCACCGCGACCGCAAAATTGCCCGCCCCCAGCGCTTTCATCAGGCCGACTTCGCGCCGGCGCTCAAAGATTGCTGTGGCCATGGCGGCAGACACGGCCAAGGCAGAAGCGAACAGCGCGGCCAGCGTGACCAGCAGCATCAGGCCCTTGATGCGCGACAACACGGTTCCTTCATTCTGCGCAACCTGGCGAATCTGCTCGGCGTGCGAATGCGGGATGGCTTCCTGCAACTGGTACGATATCGATTGTACGTAAGGCGAGCAGTACCAGCGGTCCCAGAGTTCGCCGCTCATGGTTTTTGGATCACGACGCGCCAGAGCGTCTTCCGGCTTGGTCAGTGCGCTGACATAAACGCGCCGCACCGCGTCGGGCTTCCCGAGGATCTGTTGCGCGATCCCGAGCGGAGCGACAATCTCCTCATCCTCGGGCCCGCCGGTCGAAAGAATCCCCGTCACCTTGCGATGTCGGCCAGCGATGTCGATCGAATCGTTAGCCTGCAGCTCGAGTTTGCGGGCAAGGTGATCGCCAACAAGAACATCCTGCGAATCATCCGCCGGCCACGCTCCGTCCACCTTCCACCAGGGATGCGTGTTGTGCACCCCGGTGGTGAACTGGTCCTTGCCGAACGTCAGCTTCTTGGCGAAGTAAGTGCCAAGCAGGGTCACGTCCTGCGAACGTCCCGCGGCATTGACCGACACATTCGCCGGCAACATCGGCGAAAAGCCGAGAATATTGTTCCGCCAGAAAGTTCCCTTGATCTTGGGGAGATCGGCTTCGCTGAGGAAGTTGCCGTCACTGGGCGGCTTCAGATTCACGCCACCAATCTCGACGTCAATCGTATCTTCCTGCGGGGTGATGAGCAGGTTTGCTCCGTAGCTGCGCAGTTCACGATTGATCTTGTCACCGATATCGGTCGCGACTGCGATCATCGCGGTAGCGACCGCAACCCCTAAGGTGATGGCGATGCCTGCCAGCAGTTTGCGCCGCTTCTGCCGTCGGAAGGATTCGTAGAGGAGGCGCGCAAACATGGCCTATTTCTGAAAGACCCGGCTTCCGGCCGCAACATCGGCTTCTTTGATGATTACCGCATCTGTGGTGGTTTCCGCCTTAAGCGGAATCGGGTTACAACCGCCGGGCATGCCGACCGACTGCGGGTTGATTGGAGCCGCGCAGTTTTTGCAGACCACACCGGTCGTTCCCTTATAGAAACCGACCGAGCCGCAGATCTCGCACGCATCCAGCACTGTGGCGATCTTGCCATCCGGCTTCTGGTAGAGCCAGAAGCGCACTTCCACGCCGTTTTCGCTGGCCCGATAGAAATGAATATCACCGTCCTGCACTTCCTTCAGCGGGATGGATGCCTGGCCATTCATAAACGTAATCTCGGTCGCCTTCTGCGGCGCGTTCAGGTTCTTGGCATAAATGAATTCCGCCGTCACCAGCATGATGAACAAGAATGAGCTCACGTACACCGAACCCATCCACAGCCGTTCGCGTCGTGCAGTCCACTGGGCCTTGCGGCGCTCGGCCGGCGTGGTTGCTTCCGGCGCCGGCTGCCTCGACTTCACTTCGAATAACACCATCAGGGCGGCGAGGGCGAAGATCGTGATGAAGAAGAACACGTCGTTGCGGACAATCGGGCCGATCAGAGACATCTCCCGCTTCGAAGAGGGAAGCACGCCGTTTTCGGAAAGCTCGTGCAGGCCGCTGATGATCAACTGAGCAGCGACGAAAAAGAGAATCACGGTCGTGACCCTGAAGAATTTCTGTAGGTTGATGCGCACGCTGCCCTTGACGAACATCACGCCAAACGTTACGGCCACTCCTACGCCGAGCAGCGTGCCGAGGAACGTCATGAGTTCGGTCGAGTTGAGCGTTACGCCGGCGAGGGTCAGAACGGTCTCGACGCCCTCGCGCAGAATCATCAGAAATACGAAAAGGAACACGCCAATCCGCGACCCACCGCTGGTCAGTGACTCGAGCTTTCCTTCGATTTCCCCCTTCATCTTCTTGCCCGTGCGCATCATGAAGATGATCATCGTGATCACGAAGAAAGCAGCGGCCAGCATGACCCAGCCCTCGACGATGTCCTGATTCAGATTCAGACGCGAAACCAGGACAGCCACCCCGATGCTGCCCACAAACGCAGCGCCGAGCCCAGAGAAGACCGAGCGGCGCAGGTCGGGTCGGCCAATCTTCGCGAGATAGGCGAGGGTAATGCCCACGATCAGGGCTGCTTCAACCCCTTCGCGAAGCGTGACGATAAAGGCTTGCAGCATGGCAGACGTGCCTCTTTACGGCTCTATGATTTTGAAAATGAATTTCAATTTCAACTTCACTAGGATAGCTTCCCCCGGCGCAGCCCGTCAACGCGTGAAATCACGCCGGGAGGTGATCTGGATCACGCGCTGTCCGTGCTTTTGGCGCCGCTACATTCGCCGGATAAACCGCTGTGCCGCCTGCAGTTGCGGGAACAGTCTTTCTTCCTCGCGGAATGCCGCCGAGTGCACGCACCGCCGGCTGCCGTTCAACTTGACGGGATGCCGCAGGTGCAGCATCTCGTGATAGACGATGTACTCGACGGCGTAGCGGGGAACTGCCGGGTGGTCGAAGATCCGGCTGACCACGATCGCGTTGTGCCCGGGGTCGTAGTGGCCGAGAAGGTTGCGGGCGCAGCGCTGGCTCCAACTCATTCGCGGCCTAGCCTGCATGCCGCCGAAGAAGCGGCGGTTCAGGTCCTCGAAAATGGCATCGAGGTCGAAATACCGGCCGCGCGCCGCGCCGATTTTCTTTCGGCCCCTCACTTGACGCACTAGGTGAGCCTTA
>Ga0210401_10001727_pt1 | contig 24948 bp, 32 predicted proteins | sample IncBWH32MmetaG_FD_150866 | JGI IMG/M metagenome (GOLD analysis project Ga0210401, IMG submission 150866) | Forest soil microbial communities from Barre Woods Harvard Forest LTER site, Petersham, Massachusetts, United States - Inc-BW-H-32-M | ecosystem: Environmental > Terrestrial > Soil >... | reverse complement strand
CGCGGATTTCCATAGAAGCGAAGTTGGTTCGAGCCGCACATTAGCCGAGTTGGTCGGCGAATGAGTGTGCGATGAAACGTCCAACAAAACGTCCAACAACAAAACTTGTCTGTAGTCGTAAGGTATTGGTATTATGTAAGAAAATCGAAAGATGAATTCAAATCGGAGCGCTTCACCCGCTCCGATTTTGTACGCTACGCTACGACTTTTGTGCGATATGGCGCGCTTTTGAACGCCGCCCCCAGTTGCCGCCCGCCGAGCGAACTTTCGCGCTTGCGACTTCGGATATATTATGCCGAATAATTGTCCAATCGGCTCCGGAAATCGTTGCAGTCGGTCGATGTGCATGTGATGTTCTTTTGGCACTGCTTGCCACTCCTAGGAAACGATACACTCAATCCGATCGTCGAATCAGAACAAATCGGACGTAGACCCCTCCAAGGTCGTCGCCGGCGGCAAGTCAGATCGGGATGCGCACTACCTCGACCCCACGCTCCTCTATCCCATCACCTGGGACGACAAGATCATGGAGGACGAGATCTTCGGTCCAATCCTGCCGATCCTGACTTACAAGTCCTTCGACGAGGCGATGATGCGGATGGCGAAAACGGGACGTCCGCTCGCCGGCTTCATCTTCAGCCGCGACCAGAAAACCATCGACCGGTTCATCGGCCAACTTTCCTTCGGTGGGGGTGACGTGAACCTGATCAATGTGCACCTGTTCGTCGAGACCATGCCGTTTGGCGGCACCGGGTCCGCAGGCATCGGCCACTACTACGGAAAATTCGGCTTCGACGCGCTTACGCACGCCAAGTCGATGCTGATCTCTCCGCCCGACGTAGCGATAGAACACTTGTACTCGCCCTTCATCGAAGAAGAGAACCGGCAGCTTGCGAGATGGTTCGAGTACAGAGGCGCTCATGGCGCCGGTTTCAGGCTTTGCGGAATGGAGAAAGCTATGACTTTGGCACGCGTAGAATCGGTGGCCGGTGTCAAGATTCCAGATACGGCCTTATGCACCGCGGCCGTGGACCTGCTGCAGTCCTGCTCACCCGCATTTCTCTGCTCGCATTGTCTGCGAACGTAGATTTTTGGGTACATGGCCGTCAGGGGGATCGGGCGTTCGGTGGTGGATGAGGAGGCCGCGTTTTGCGGGGAGTCTTGCACGATCTGGGTCTGGTCCCGCCCTATCGCGGCGACAACCGGTTTGAGGTGGACGGCGCCGATGCCGCTCGCGATTTCTGCGTAAAGCATCAGGTGTCGCCAGAGCGCGCCGATGTGGTTTGGCAGGCGATCGCGCTGCATACATCGCCCGGAATTCCCACGCGGCTCGCGGGCGAAATAGCCCTGGTTCATCTCGGTGCGGGACTCGATTTCCTGGGTCTCGGCCTCGATCAGGTCCCGCCGCAAGTGGTCGAGGAAATACTCGAAAAATATCCGCGCATGAGTTTCAAAGAGGAATTCAAAAGCCTTTTGGCCGAGCACTGTCGGCACAATCCGGCCGCCCATCTCCTGAACTGGACTGACGATGTTGCGCGGACCGCAGGCTGCGCAATTCACGGCCAGTCCATCCCGACAGTAACATAAATCATGTCGGCCGCGCCGTTTGATGAGTGACCCGGGCGGCTTTCCAACATGGATAGCGATGAAATCGACTTTCGGCACTCTTGAATGGGGCAAGAAGAACAACGGCATGCTCACACGCACAGAGCGGGTTCACTTTCTGCACAACATGGCCTTCCTTGCTGCCCGAGAAGTGACGGACGTCATACGGGCTAAACTCGGTCTGTTGAAGCCCGTTAACCTCGACTTCTCTGATCTGACCCCGCCGGACACGCGAACGGCAAAAGACGCGGAAGAGTTCGCGCGTGATACTCACACACGCAGGACCTGTTGTCACACGGCTACCGCACGTATTATTTCGGCGCAATGATCGCTGCGTATCGCAAGCTCAGATACGACAAGGAGGTGTATTTCAGTGCCGCGATTTTGCACGATATCGGCCTTACAGAGTCGAGACGTACTCCGCTAACGCAATGTTGCTTCGCCGTGAGCGGTGGTCGTCAAGCTCGCGATTTTCTCTTCAGCAAAGATCACCCGGCCGCAAAAGCCCGAATAGTTGGAGACGCAATTTCGGCACACCTCAATTTGCATTTGACTGTTCGCAAATACGGCGAGGTGGCGTCACTGGTGGCAAAAGGTGCCGTTTGCGACTTGTTTGGCTTTGAGAAACGCAAGCTGCCCGAAAAGTTCAAAAGTGACCTGCTGCGCGCCTATCCAGCCGGTGACTTGCAGGCCGCCTTGCTCTCAAATGAGGAGATGGCTCCCGGTTCCCGGCTTGATATTGGCAGGAAACTCTTTGGCGGACTGCCCGAGCGTATCTGGATCCACGACATCAAATAGAGTGCCAGAACATACGGCGCCCCACCTTTGGGCGATCCTATGTTCACTACGGGGGTGCGGGCGAGAACGTCTCGTCAGGCCATGGGTCGATAGTTCTTGCGTCCGCTGCGCCGGAAGTCGCGCGCCGACATCCCTTAGTCATTGGTCGCGTACCCAGGCGTGAAAAGCGCTTGTAAGTTCTAAAAAGGAACTATAAAGCGACTGCCGCGCGGATACAGGCCCGCGCGCCAGATCAGACGGAAGCATGATGTTTCGAATTGTGGGAATTGCCTTCGCATTGCTTGTCGCCATCGCCGTACCGGCCCGGGCCGGGCGATACCCCCGGCGTCACGCCGACCGAAATCAAGATCGGCGGCGTGTTTCCCTTCAGCGGACCGGCGTCTTCGATTGGCCAGGTCGGACGTGGTGTGCTCGCCTACGTGCAATCCATCAACGACCGCGGCGGCATCAACGGCCGCAAGATCAACTACGTCACGCTGGACGACGCCTACAGTCCGCCCAAGGCGTTCGAGCATGCGCGTCGGCTGGTCGAGAAGGACGAGATAGCCTTCATTTTCAGCCAGCTGGGCACCGCGGGCAATACGGCGGTCGCAAAGTATCTAGCGGGCAAGAAGGTCCCGACGATCGCGATCGTGACCGGCGCGACCAAATTCACCAACGTGAAAGACTATCCGCTCACCACGACCGGCCTGGTCAGCTACGACACGGAAGGGAAGATCTACGCCAAGTACCTGATGCGTGCTTTGCCGACCGCGAAATACGCGATCCTCTACCAGAACGACGACCTCGGCCGCGACTACGTCAATGCGTTCAAGGCGATTCTGGGCACCGACTTCGACAAGCGCGTGGTCACGGCCAGCTACGAAGTCACGGAGCCCACGGTGGACTCCCAGGTCGTTAGATTGAAGAGTTCGGGCGCCCAGGCGTTGTTTATTGCCGGCACCCCGAAGTTCGCGGCACAAGCGATCCGTCGCGCGGCCGAAACCGGCTGGAAGGCGACAATCATCATCAACTTCCCTTCATCGTCGGTTGCAGGCACGCTGAAGCCGGCAGGTCTCGATAACTCCGTCGGCGTCATCGTCGGGACCCCGAATAAGGACCCGGAGGACCGGAACTGGAAGGATGATGAGGGCGTGAAGGCCTATCGCACCTTTTTCGAGAAATACCTGGCCGGCTCCGACATCTCGAATACGAGCTATCTCACTGGCTATCAGCAGGGGATGGTGCTGGAGCTGATCCTCAAGCAGTGCGGCGACGATCTCTCGCGCGACAACATCATCAAGCAGGCAAAATCCCTGAAGGACCTCGTGCTGGCGACGGCGCTGCCCGGCGTCAAGATCAACACGACCGCCAGCAACAACATGATCTGGACCCAACTCCAGCTTCAGCGCTGGACCGGGACGCGGAACAGTTCGGCGAGATCCTCGACGCGAGCTCCGAGTAGCGAGAAGGTCGGGCTAGGCCCGACCGCGGGCTAAGCGGTCTTTGCTGCCTTGGCGCCGGCGTCCTGCGCATGAACCGGTGAGGTTTTCCGGGCGCCAGGACCGGGATGCACGTGCACTTCCTTCGCAGAGAGCGGCGCGTTGCATTCCGAGCAGACCATCACGGGATCGAACATATGACCGCAGGCTTTGTGCTGGTGGAGCATCGGCCGTCCGCGTGAATCTCCCATGTGGATATCGCCCCAATGCACGATCGACATGATGATCGGATAGAGATCGAGGCCCTTCTGGGACAGGAGGTATTCATACCGCTTAGGCGATTCCTGGTAGGGGACCCGGCGCAGCACGCCGAAGCGAACCAGCTTCTTCAGCCGGTCCGACAGCACATGGCGGGTAATCCCGAGCGACGCCTCGAAGGCCTCAAACCGTCGCTTGCGTAAAAAACATTCCCGCAAAATCAAGAGGCTCCAGCGATCGCCGATCACCGCGACCGTGCGGGAAAGTGAGCAGGGCTCTTCTTCAAGGGTATTCCACTTCATCAACGTCTCCAATCACTTCGGCCACAAGCAGCGAATCCCGAAGCAAGCAGCGAAGCTCGGTCCATTCTAATTCGGTACTTATCGCCATTCAACCGGGCGCGCGCGAATTCCTCAAGCAAAAGTATAAAACGAGTTGACAGTTCTAAAATAGAACTTTAAATCCCGCAACACAACGGCTGGCGACCCGCCGCCCCAGCAGGGAGAAAGGGCTTTCCGATGGCTGCTCCGCTTAACGTCGAATTCCACTTCGATTTCGGAAGTCCCAACGCCTACCTGGCCGAGATTGCGTTGCCGGCTATCGAGCAGCGAACGGGCGTCAAGTTCGAATACGTCCCGGTCCTGCTCGGTGGCGTTTACAAAGCGACCGGCAACCTGTCCCCGGCCGAGTCGCTCCGCGGGATCAAGAACAAGCCGGAATACAACGAGATCGAGACCCAACGCTTTTTGCGACGGCACAAGATCACGAAGTTCAAGACGAACCCGTTCTTCCCTGTCAACACGCTGGCGCTGATGCGCGGCGCCGTCGCCGCGCAATTCGAGGGAGTGTTCGAGCCGTATTTCCGCGCGGCCTACCATCACATGTGGGTCGAACCCAAGAAAATGGACGATCCGGCCGTGTTCCGTGAGGCGTTCCTGGCGTCCAGACTGGATATCGACCGCATTGTCGCCCGTTCGCAGCAGGACGATGTCAAGAAGAAGCTTATCGAGAACACCAACAACGCCGTGGCGCGCGGCACGTTCGGCTCACCGACATTCTTCATCGGCGACGAGATCTATTTCGGCAAGGACAGTCTGCGCGATGTCGAGGAAGAAATCGTCGCGCAACGGGGCGGGACGCAACGCAAGTCGGCCTGAGCAGGCCTTAGCATCGAGATAGAACCCGGGCCGGTTACGGCTATTGCAGCGGCAGGAGGTGAGAGTGACGGGTTGGCAGCAGGACGCGGCAGCAATTCTGGATGCGTTACCAAGCCGCATCCATCAGGTGATGGACCCCTTTGTCGCCGCCACGCCGGATCGCACGGCGCTGATCGACGATAGTGCGACGCTGACCTATCGCGAGCTCGATCGTGCTGTCGGGGAAACAGCGGACGCCCTGCGCGGGCTTGGTATCCGTGCCGGCGACCGCATGATGATCGTGAGTGAGAACTCGATTGCGCTTGCCTGCCTGCTGATGGCCGCAAGCCGGCTCGATGCCTGGGCGATTGTTGCCAATCCACGGCTTTCGCCACGCGAACTCGATCAGATAAGGGACCACAGCGGCACCCGGCGCATGTTTTTAACGGCGAAGGTGTCAGAAGAAGCGGCCGCGCATGCGGTACGTTACGAGGCATCGGAGCGGCAAGTCGGTCCTCTCCCCGGCATCGGCGTCACGGCGATGAACCTGGCGACGCTGCCCGAGCCAGTGGAAGCCGACGGTCGGAATCAGGTGGCGGTTCTTATCTATACGTCCGGTACCACGGGCGTACCCAAGGGCGTCATGCTCACGCACCAGAACCTGCTGTTCTCCGCCAAAAGCACAGCAGAACTGCGCAGCATGACGGTGGACGATGTGCAGTATTGCGTCCTGCCAATCTCGCACATCGTTGGCATCTCCCTGCTGACGATGACGTTGATGGTTGGCGGGGTGACCCGCCTGGTCGCAAAGGGCAATCCGGCAGCGCTCGCCAAGGCGCTGGCCGAGGAAGGCGTCACGCTCCTCAACGGCGTGCCCGCAACTTACCAGCGACTGTTGGAATACAAGCAGATGGCAGGTCTTCCGAAACTTGAACGCGGCGCGCTGCGCCTGATGAGCGTTGCCGGCGCGCCGCTGGACCTCGAACTCAAGAACCGGGTCGAGAAGGAGCTCGGTCTGCCGCTCGGCAATGCGTTTGGCATCACCGAGTGCTCGCCTGGGATTTCCGGTGTACGGGCAGGGACCCCGCGCGACGATAACTCGGTAGGGACCATTGTCCCGGGCATCGAGGCCAGAATCGTCAACCGCGACGGTAAAGTGCTCACGAACGGGGAGATTGGCGAGTTGCACGTCCGCGGCCCGAACGTGATGCGCGGTTACTATCGCGCGCCAGATCTTACGGCGAAGGCGATCGATCCCGAAGGCTGGTTCAATACCGGGGACCTGGCGCGGTTTGAAGGTGAGGCGATGTTCATCGTCGGCCGCACCAAGGAGATGATCATCCGCTCCGGCTTCAACGTCTATCCGGCCGAGATCGAGGCCGTCATCAGCACTCACCCCGCCGTGGTGCAGACCGCCGTCGTCGGACGACCGGTGGAAGGCAATGAAGAGGTCGTTGCGTTCGTCCAGCTGCTGAAAGGCTCGGATGTCACGACGCAGGACCTTCTGGCCCACATCAACCCGCAACTCACGTCCTACAAGCGTCCATCGGAAATCATCCTGATGGATGCACTGCCCGCTACGTCGACGGGCAAGCTCCTCAAGCACAAGCTGGCGGAATCGCTGCGCCGCTGACGCCGGCGAGTTCGCATCAACCCTTGAAGCCGGAGAAGACCTTTGAAAAAGCGAAACAAGACCGTGGCTGTCATTGGCGCCGGCGACTATATCGGCGGCGAAATCGCCAAGAAATTTGCGGCGGAAGGGTTCACGATCTTCGCCGGCCGCCGCAATGGCGACAAGCTCGCGCCTCTGGTCAAGGAGATCGAGGCGGCCGGCGGCGAGATCCACGCCCGCTCCCTGGATGCCCGGAAAGAGGAGGAGATCATCTCCTTCCTCAACGACGCGGACAAGCACGCGCCGATGGAAGTCTGCATCTTCAACATCGGCGCTAACGTCAATTTCCCAATCCTCGATACCACCGAGCGCGTGTTCCGGAAGGTCTGGGAGATGGCCTGCTACTCCGGCTTCCTGGCCGGCCGCGAGGCTGCCCGGCTGATGACAGCACGCGGAGAGGGCAAGATCTTCTTCACCGGCGCGACCGCCAGTTTGCGCGGCGGTACCGGATACGCCGCCTTTGCCAGCGCCAAGTTTGGTCTGCGCGCGGTGGCGCAGGCGATGGCTCGCGAATTGGGCCCCAAGAATATCCATGTGGCGCACCTCATTATCGATTCCGGTGTCGACACCGAGTGGGTGCGGCAACGCCGTATCGAGGCGTTAGGCCCGAACGCGCTCGACAATCCCGATTTGCTAATGCCGCCGGCGTCGGTCGCCACGTCCTACTGGCAGCTATATCAGCAGCCGAAGACCGCCTGGACGTTCGAACTAGAAATCCGTCCTTTCGGCGAGAAGTGGTGAGGCCGCCATGGAGCTGACGCTCTCTCCCGAAGACGCGGCGTTTCGTAACGAGGTTCGCGCCTTCATCGCCGACAATTACCCGACGGAGATGCGCGTCCCCAATCCGGACACTGATCTTTCCAAGGAGCAGATGCTGCTGTGGCATCGCATTCTCCATAAGAAAGGCTGGATCGCGCCGCTCTGGCCCAAAGAGCACGGTGGCCCGGGCTGGTCGATCACCCGACGCTTCATCTTCGACCAGGAGACGACGCGAGCCGGCACATTGCCGCCCCTGGCGTTCAGCGTCACCATGGTCGGCCCCGTCATCTATACGTTCGGCAATGAGGCCCAGAAGGAGAAGTTTCTACCGCGGATCCTTTCGGGCGAGGACTGGTGGTGCCAAGGGTATTCCGAACCCGGCTCGGGCTCGGACCTTGCGACCGTCCGCACCAAGGCCGTGCGCGACGGCGACCATTTCGTGGTCAACGGCCACAAAACATGGACCACGCTCGCCCAGCACGCCGACTGGATCTTCTGCCTGGTCCGCACGGATACCACTGCCAAACCGCAATCGGGCATCGCGTTCCTGCTGATCGATATGAAGTCGCCGGGCGTTACCGTGCGCCCGATCATCACCATCGACGGCTCGCATGAGGTCAACGACGTCTTTCTTGAAGACGTACATGTCCCCGTCGAGAACTTGATCGGCGAGGAGAACAAGGGCTGGACCTACGCCAAATTCCTGCTTGGCAACGAGCGCACCAGCATGGCCGGCATCGGCCGTTCCACACGAGGTCTCGCCAGGTTGAAGAAGATCGTCAAGGCCGAGATTCCGAAGGACGACCCAGCCCATCTTGAGTTCATCCGCGACATTGCCCGCATCGAGCTTGATGTGCTGGCATTGGAGGCAACCGAGCTTCGCATCGTGGCGCAGATGGCGCGCGGTATCGACCCCGGGCCGATGGCTTCGATGTTCAAGATCCGCGGCACCGAGATCTTCCAGAACATCACCGAGCTGACCCACCGGGCGATTGGCAATTACGGTCTCGCGATCCGCGAGCATCCGCCGAGCGCCAACCATTTCATGCCGGGTCCCGACTACGGTCACACGGCATCGGAGAAATATCTGAACTCGCGCAAGCTCAGTATCTACGGCGGCTCAAACGAGATTCAGCGCAATATCATCGCGAAGGCCGTGCTCGGCCTGTAGGGCAACGACACGAAAAGAGGATCGGATGGACATCAAGTTGACGGAAGAGCAGGAGCTGTTGCGATCAAGCGTGCAACGCCTGCTGCGCGACCAGTATGACTTTGATGCCCGCCGCAAGATCCTCGCCAGCGAGGACGGGTTCAGCCGCAAGCAATGGGAAGCGTTCGCCGAGCTTGGCTTGCTGGGCGCGCCGTTGTCCGAGGAGGTGGGCGGGCTTGGCGGTGGCCCGCTCTCGACCATGATCGTCATGCAGGAGTTCGGCCGTCACCTGGTCGTCGAGCCGTTCGTCGAAACGGTTGTGGTTGCCGGCTGCCTGATTGAACAGACGGGATCCGACGAGCAGAAGCAGGCGCTGATCCCCGATATCGCCGCGGGCAAGACGATCTGGGCGCTAGCGTGGACCGAAAAGGGCTCGCGCTTCGACTTCGCTGACGTCGGGACGACGGCACGGCGCGATGGGAAGGACTTCGTCCTGGACGGCGAGAAAACGGCCGTTATCGCGGCGCCCTGGGCGGATTTTCTGATTGTGTCCGCCCGCACCTCGGGCCAGCTAAAAGATCAAGTAGGCGTCAGCCTGTTCATCGTGGACCGCCGCGCCGCCGGACTGGACCTGCAAAGCTTCAAGACCATCGACGGTCGTCGCGCTGCCGAAGTCAGCCTGCGGGAGGTTCGCGGCCAGTTGCTGGGCAAGGAAGGCGGGGGGGTGAGGGCGCTGGAGGCTTGCCGTGATCGCGCAATCGGCGCGCTCTGCGCGGAGGCGGTCGGCGCCATCGGCGAGTTGAATTCCGCGACGCTCGAGTATTCCAAGACCCGGAAGCAGTTCGGCACCGCGATCGGGTCATTCCAGGTGCTGCAGCACCGGATGGTCGACATGTTCATCGGTCATCAGGAAGCGCTCTCCCTGATGCAACACCTTACGCTCACCCTCGATGCCGACGACGGTGATCTCTCACGGCTTGCCTCCGGCGCCAAATCAAAGATCGGCTATGCCGCCAAGTTCGTGGCGGACCAGGCCGTGCAATTGCACGGCGGCATGGGCATGACCGACGAACTGAACGTCGGCCATTATTTCAAACGGATTTCCTCCATCAATATCCAGTTCGGCGATCCCGCCTATCACGTGCTGCGATACGCGCAGCTCGACGCGGCCGCCTGAAGACAAAAGAGGCACACATGAGCACTGAAGCAGTCATCGTCTCCACCGCCCGCACCGGCGTCGGCAAGGCCTATCGTGGCGCGCTGAACAACTCCGAGGGCCCGACCATGGCCGGCCATGTGATGGCCGAGGCCGTGAGGCGCGCCGGCATTCAGCCTGGCGAAGTCGAGGACGTGGTGATGGGCTGCGCAATGCAGCAGGGAACAATGGTCATGAATGTGGCGCGCAAAGGCGCCATCCGCGCCGGACTGCCGGTCACGGTGGCCGGCACCACCATCGACCGGCAATGTGCTTCGGGCCTGCAGGCGATTGCGGTGGCTGCGCGCTCGGTGATTCACGATGGCGTCGAGATCGCTATCGGCGGCGGCATTGAGTCGATCAGCCTCGTGCAGAACGAGCATATGAACCGTTTTCACGCCGTCGACGATGAACTGATGGCGATGAAGCCGGACATGTACATGTCGATGCTGGAGACCGCTGAGGTCGTGGCTGAGCGCTACAAGATCGGGCGCGATAAACAGGATGAATACAGCCTCGAGTGCCAACGCCGCGTCGGCGCCGCACTGCAGGGCAGCCGATTCAACGACGAAATCATCCCGTTCACGACCAAAATGGCCGTGGTCAACAAAGACACCAAGGAGGTCAGCTATCAGCAGGTGACGCTGACCAAGGACGAAGGACCGCGGCCGGGCACCACGGCAGAAGGCCTGGCCAAGATCAAGCCGGTGTTTGAGGGCAAAACCATCAGCGCCGGCAATGCCAGCCAGCTTTCGGACGGCGCGTCTGCCTGCGTGATCATGAGTGACAAGATCGCAGCCAAGAAGGGCCTGAAGCCGCTCGGCATCTTCCGCGGCTTTGTCGCCGCCGGTGTCGAGCCAGACGAGATGGGCGTGGGCCCCGTCGCTGCAATTCCGCGGCTCCTGAAGCGGCACAATCTCAAGATCGACGACATCGATCTCTGGGAGCTCAACGAGGCCTACGCCGTGCAGGTCATTTATTGCCGCGACAAGCTCGGCATCGATCCAGAGAAACTCAACGTCAACGGCGGCTCGATCGCGATCGGCCATCCCTACGGCATGACGGGCGCACGGCTCACCGGCCACATCCTGATCGAAGGCCGGCGCCGCAAGGCCAAATACGGCGTGGTGACCATGTGCATCGGTGGTGGGATGGGTGCTGCGGGCTTGTTCGAAATCGTCCACTGACCGGAAACGCAGGAGAGACACGTGAAAACAGCAATCACTGAACTGTTCGGCATCCAGCATCCGATCATCCAGGGCGGCATGCATTATGTCGGTTTTGCCGAGATGGCCGCGGCGGTGTCGAATGCCGGCGGCCTCGGCATCATCACCGGGCTGACCCAAAAGACCCCGGAGCTGCTGGCCAAGGAGATCGCGCGCTGCCGCGACATGACCGACAAACCGATCGGCGTGAACCTCACCTTCCTGCCGACCTTCAGCTCGCCGCCGTACCCGGAATATATCGCAGCCGTCAAGGAAGGCGGCGTCAAGGTCGTCGAGACCGCGGGCCGCAGTCCTGAGCAGTACATGCCGGCGCTGAAGGCGGCCGGTATCAAGGTGATCCACAAATGCACCTCGGTCCGGCACTCGCTGAAGGCCGAGAAGATCGGCTGCGATGCGGTCAGCGTCGACGGCTTCGAGTGCGGCGGCCACCCTGGCGAGGACGATATCCCGAACATGATCCTGCTGCCGCGCGCGGCCGATGAACTGAAAATCCCATTTGTCGCCTCCGGCGGCATGGCCGATGCGCGCAGCCTGGTTGCCGCCCTGGCGATGGGCGCGGCGGGCATGAACATGGGCACCCGTTTCATTGCGACCAAGGAAGCACCGGTCCATCCCAACGTTAAGCAGGCGCTGGTCAAGGCAACCGAGCTCGACACGGTGCTGGTCATGCGAGCGTTGCGCAACACCGAGCGGGTTCTTAAGAACAAGGGTGTGGATCAACTGCTTGAGATCGAGCGGGAGAAGGGCGCGAGCCTGAAGATCTATGACATCCACGACCAGGTTGCCGGCGTCTACCCGAGGGTGATGGTCGATGGCGACATGGAGGCGGGCGCCTGGAGCTGCGGCATGGTCGTCGGCCTGATCAACGACGTCCCGACGGTCAAGGAGCTGATCGATCGCATCATGGCAGATGCCGAGGCCATTATCCGGCAGCGCCTAACTGGCTTCCTTGACGGTAGCGTTGAAACCAGGCCGGCCCGTGCGGTCGCGTGAAGGAGAATGCCGTGACCGAACATGTGAAGACCGAGATATCAGACGGCATGCTGACAATAACGTTGCAGCGGCCGGAGAAGAAGAACGCATTGACCGGGGCGATGTACAACGCTCTGTCCGACGCGCTCAACAAGGCGAAGGTGGATCCGTCGGTGCGCGTCATCCTGTTCCAGGGCGACGGCGACAGCTTCACGGCTGGCAATGACCTAGCGGACTTCGCGAGCCAGGCCCGCGGCGAAAGCGCGGTCGACAGCCCCGCCCACCATTTCATCGAGACCATCAGCGAGGTCGACAAGCCTATCGTCGCTGCGGTCCAGGGCAACGCCGTCGGGGTCGGCACGACCATGCTGCTGCATTGCGATCTTGTCTACGTCTCAGAGAACGTGAAGCTGATCACGCCTTTCGTTAATCTCGCACTGGTCCCGGAGGCGGCGTCAAGCTGGCTGCTGCCTTTGCGTATCGGGCACGCCCGCGCTTACGCCATGTTTGCGTTGGGCGAGCAAATGGAGGCATCAGCCGCGGTGGCTTGTGGACTTGCCAACGCCGTGGTGCCGCAGGCTGAGCTGCGCAAGAAGGCGCATGCTGCGGCGATCACGCTGACCAAGCGTCCGGCCGGCGCGCTGAAGCTGACCAAGAAGCTGATGCGGGATCACGAGCGTATCGCGGCGCAAATCAGCGAAGAATCAGAATTGTTCAAGGAGCGGCTGAAGACGCCGGAGGCCCGCGAGGCCTTTGCCGCCTTCGCCGAGCGACGGCCGCCGGATTTCTCAAAGGTCGCCTGACGTCCGCGCAGGCGGGAGAGGGAGGAAGTAAAGATGGCCGGATTGCGGATATTCTCCTACCTGCCAAACCCGCGCGTCTGGAAGGCGACTATCGCTGCTCGATTCTGTGGTGTGGACGTCGAGGTCAGGGGTGCTTCGCCCAAGGAGTTGCGAGACTGGCTGTGGGACTATGATGCGAGACCGCTGGCGAAGCAGGAGCGCCAATCGTTGTCTTCCTCCCGGACCGGGCGGGTCGGGCTGACCGGCGCGGAGCTATTTAAAACCGATGCGTTCCTGGAAGCGCAGCCGTTCGGTAACGTTCCAGCTGCATTCGGTCGCGATGGAACGATTGGAATCTTCGAATCGAACAGCATCATGCGGGTCGTGGCGCGGCTGGGAGAGGCGACATTCCCGTTATACGGACGTGACGCCTGGGAAGCCTCCAGGATCGACAGCTTCCTCGATGTCAGTCTCGTCTTCGCACGGGACTCCCAGATTTACCTCCTTGCGCTATCGGACGGCACGATCGATGCCGCGATTCACGCCCGCGCGAAGCAGGCGTTCGCGATCTACGCTTCCGGAATCGAGCAGGCGTTGTCTCCGCAACGCAAGACGCTCGTGGGGGACGATATCACCCTAGCCGATATCTGCTTCGCCGCCGAGCTTGCGCTGTTCATGAAGGAGTACGGCCGGGGCGCGCAGTTGAACGAGCAAGGCCTCGAGAGGATCCTGCACGCGGGTGTCCGCAAGGATTATCCGCTCGTGTTTGCCCATTTTGATCGGTTGGTGGAGCACGAGCATCTCAGGCCGGACCTCAAGCCATATGTCGGCAAGCTGTTATCGAACGCCGCCGCCTGACGGCGCGAGCGGGGAGGGTTGATCGCATGACCGCGCCTGTCTGCCTGATCTCTGGTGTTGGCCCCGGTACGGGCTCGGCGCTCGCTAGACGATTTGCTGAAGGCGGCTATCGCGTCGCTCTGCTGGCGAGAAGCGAGGAACGTCTTGCCGCGCTCGAGAAGGAGCTCTCCAACGCCAAGGGATATCGATGTGACGTATCGGATCCGGAGCAGATTAACGCCGCTGCGTCCGCCGTGGAGCGCGACCTTGGCAGTCCCGCCCTCGTCGTCCACAACGCTGTAGGCGGAGCGTTCGGGACGTTCCAGGAAATCGATCCGCAAATCCTGAATCGCAATTTCCAGGTCAACACCATGGGATTGCTGTATCTGGCGCGGCGCTTTGCGCCGGCGATGGTCGCAGCAGGCAAAGGCGCGTTTGTCGCAACGGGCAATACCTCGGCACTACGCGGCAAGGCTGGATTCGCGGGCTTCGCGCCGACCAAGGCGGCACAGCGCATCCTCGCCGAGGCGATGGCGCGCGATCTCGGTCCGAAAGGAGTGCATGTCGCTTACGTCGTCGTCGATGCCGTGATCGACCTCGAGTGGACGCGAAAGCGTTGGCCGGAGCGGCCGGACGACTTCTTCATCAAGCCCGCGGCCATCGCGGACGAAATCTGGCATATCGCGCATCAGCCTCGCAGCGCGTGGTCGTTCAATGTCGAACTACGGCCGTTTGGCGAGAGCTGGTAGCAGGCGGCGAACAGGACATCAAAGGGAGTGCAGCAATGGGCATCGTGGGCAGCTATCAATATCCGACTATGGAATCAGTCATCTACGGCAAGCCCGCGGCTGAGGCGCTTCGCGAGGAGGCGGAACGGCTGGGCGCAAAGCGCGTGTTCCTAATTGTGAGCCGCACACTGAATACCACAACTGACGAGATCGAAAAAATCCGCAAAGCGCTCGGTGACCGCCATGCCGAGACATTCGACGGCGTCCCGCAGCATACGACACGTGAGGTGGTAGTGCGGGTCGCGAAGCAGGCAAAGGACGCCAAGGCCGACCTGGTTGTCGCTATCGGCGGTGGCTCGGTGGTCGATGCGGCGAAGATAGTGCTGATGTGCATGGTGCACGAGATTTTCGAGCAGGACGGACTCGACGGCTTCGAAACCACGCCGGAACGGCGCGTCGGGCAGTTCCGCACCCCCAAAGTTCGCATGATCGCGATACCCAGCACGCTATCGGGCGGTGAGTATAATTCCGGCGCGCTGGTCACTGACACCCGCCGCAAGCTGAAGCAGATCTTCAATCACCCCATGATGATGCCACGCGCCATCATCCTCGATCCTGCCATGACCCGATATACGCCGGAAAAGCTCTGGCTGGGCTCGGGTACCCGCGCGATGGATCACGGCATCGAGGCGATTTGCTCCAGCCGCCCGAACGTGCTGGTCGGCGCCGTCTGCCAGCAAGGACTGCGTTATCTGCACGATGGTCTGCTGCGCACGAAGCAGAATCCGGACGATGAAGAGGCACGGTTGAGTTGCCAGCTAGGTTCTTGGATGTCGGCGTTCGGACTGCAGGCGAGGGTGCCGATGGGCGCGAGCCATGCCATCGGCCATGTGCTCGGCGGGACCTGCGACGTGCCGCATTATTTCTGCACAGCGGTAATGATGCCAAGCGTACTGCGGTACAACCTGCCGGCCACAGGAACTGCTCAGAAATCGGTGTCCGCGGCGCTCGGCGCACCCGGGCGGGACGCCAGTGAGGCGTTCGCTGCCTTCATAGCTGAACTCGGCCTACCCCGAAGGCTTGCCGAGGTCGGCGTTGCCGAGGATCGCTTCGAACTGATCGGCAAGAATGCGATGCTGTCGATCTTCACGCGTGCAAATCCGCAGCCGATCCGGGAACCGGGCGATGTCGTCAAGATATTGAAGCTCGCTGCCTAAACGCTGCTCGTTTTGCGGCGAGCGTCGGCTTAGTGGCTGTCTGGAACCACTCGGCCCATCGCTTTGACCGTGTCCAGGAAGCCGCTTATTCCCTCGTCAAGGCTTGTGATCGGCGTCAGGTCGTTAAGGGCCCGCACAAAGGTGCACCCGCTGAAGGCAATTGGTTGCGTGGCCGCGGTTTGCGGTCTTTGCCGTCACAGTTGGATTGCGGGCGATCATCTGAGGCGACGCCTCAACAGATGGTCACAAGGGCGCGGTGGGCTGGACGTGGCGTGCGGCTTCGGTCGCGGCGTCTGACCCCGAAATTCGCCAGGGTAGCTCAGCTTGGTAGAGCAAGGGCTTTGGCTGCCGTCGCGCCGACGAATACGCTGCGCGGGGCGCCCGGAAAATCATCGGCGACGTAGTTTGTCGATCAAACGCCTAAGCTCTGCAGATTCCGCAAGCTTTGCAAACTCAGCTGCAAGCCGCAGCCATGCTTCTCGATCGACTGGCCTCATAGCCTTATCCGCGTTCCGCCGGCATTCCTCGGCTTCGCGGCGGTATCTGTTTGCGACAGTCTCTGACGTCATGGCGAGATCATCCAAGCGCAGTTCGGTTCTTTCTGCGCGGTAGATGGTGAGAGAGACTCATCGTGACATCCCATGGTTATGGGGTGGTGGAGGCGGGTGACGACTTCACTGCGGGCGCGACGATGAAGATCTATTTCACGCCGCAGCCCGACATCACCGCATACGAGTTGGCGGTTTTTGTCGCCCACCTGGGAGGCGGCTTCCAACCGCGGCAGGGCGTCAATATCCCTCAAGATGAGTGGGACAGGCTGGGTTCCTCGCTGCAGCGTCACTGGTCGCTGACCAAGCCCGAGGAATCCACGTCGTGAGCGACGGCTTCGAGCAGGCTCGTCAGAGCTGGCGGCGGCTCAAGGCGCTCTGGCGCGAAGCCGACTTCGATACGCGGTTTGACGTCGCGGTCCACTGGACTGGCATCCTCATGATCGCCGCCGCCATCATCGCGCAATTCGGATGGAGCGGCGCGCTGTTCTGCGTCGGCATGACCTTACGGAGAATTTCGCAGTGACGGCATACCTGCTCCTGGCGCGCGCCGCCATCATCGCCTGGGTCACGCTCGCGGTGCTCCCGTTCGAGATCGCGCACGACGCGATCGAAGCCGAGCTTGAACGGCAGGGGGTCGAGCTGTGAGAGGTCTTGAACGTCCGGCGGCTCCGACCATCACACACACGGACGTCGCGCGCGGCATGATCAGCGCCCACGTCATCGGCCTCCGCCAGGGCCAGCGCGTGCGCTCGAAGCTACCGTCGGCCGAGCGCTGGGGCGGCACCATCGCCGAGGTGACCGTACCTGCCGAGAGTGAGCGCTACGCGCGCATCATCACCGACCACGGCATGGAGTTCACCGAGCTGTGTCGTCACCTCGAGCTGGTGCCCGATGAGTCTCAGTTCGTCATCATCGGCTGCATGCACGCCGAGTGTCCGCACCAATGGAAGTGCACCGGCGCATGGCGCTGCTTCCATCCACTTCGCGCCTGGAAACCTGCGTAATGTCTGAACCGATCCTCCAGTTCTTCGAGTATGCGCACCTGCCGCCACATCTCCAGGTGGTGAGCAAAATCTTTGCAGAAGCGGCGGCGTTCACCATCGCGTGCACGCCGCGCAATCCGGAGCGTCCGGTTGCGCTCCGCAAGCTGCTCGAAGCCAAGGACGCAGCCGTCCGCGCCAAGCTCTACAAGGAGCCGGCGGCCTGACGGAGATCCCTGGCGAAGATGGCTGCGTCCACGTTCCTTGGTTCAAGGCGCAGGACCCTGAAGTCGGGACAATGCGCGATTGGTTCGCTGGCCATGCTCTGGTTGGCTTGATGCGATTCACGCAGGGCCCAGGTTCGCATGCATCGCTCGAGCAGATGGCTTTCACTGCCTACCAGATGGCAGATGCCATGATGGCCGAGCGCGCCAAGAGGTCGGCATGAGCGATCACACTTGCGAAGTCTGCGGCAAGTCCTTCAACTGGGGCGAGGACGCCGACAACCACTTTGCTGTCGCTGCCGCCAATCAAACATGCGCCGAGAACGCCTATTGGAAGCTCCGCGGCCACATGCAGGCTGACCATCCAGATTACGGCCATCGCTGCGGCCGCCGCAACGACCTGTTCGCGCGCGACGATGGCGGTAAGGATTGGTGGGGCAAGCGCGATGGCTATCGCGCGTGTAGCTATTGCGGCTCGATGCATCCCGAGGATCTGTTCGCCGCGATCGAAGCCGGCAACTGCCAGATCACCGGCACCGACAAGAACTACAAGATCTACGTCGACGCGCCGACGCGGCTGCTGCCGGGCAAGGCGATCTACATGTCGTCGACGCATGAGTTCGCCGGCGGTGTGCTCCTCACCAAGGAGCTCTGCGAGGAACACGACCTCGACAGCTATGCGCGCGAGCACTACGTCGGGCGCTGGGTCAAGATCGAGCCGCGCAGCCAGCGCGCACACCTGAAGTTCTACTATCAGCACTTCGATCACGCGCAGCAGGATCGCTTCATCGAGCTTTACAACGAGCGGAAGCTTCCGCTGGAGCCGCAGTTCGGTCTCTACGTGAAGCCGTACTTCACCAAGGTGGTCACGGCCGCATGAACATCATCACGCTCACCAAGCCGAACGGCGACGTGGTCAACCTTCCGCCGGCGGCCATCTCAGAGTTTTTGAGACTGCTGGATCTGGGTACGCCAAGGGCGTCAACACCGTCCTGATCACGACGAACGGCCACAAGCACAGCGTCCCGGAGACGGTGGACCAGATCAAGGCGATGCTCTCGGCGCTTCCTGGAGCGTGACGTGATGGCCGCGACCTCAGAACCATCGCCCGAGGCTACCTGTGAGGCCGAAAAGCCGTTGACCCGCCCGGCGGGGACCGGGCGGGTCCGGCGCTACCCTCACTCTGCAGGTTCACTGGGGATAAACCTCGCAGACCGACGGCACCGGTACGGCACGGTGGGTGGGTCACGTGCCGGACGCCGCGAGTTGAAATCGAACGCGTCAGTTTTCGGGAGGTCGATCAGTAGTAGCAGCTACGAACACGGCCAATGTAGTTGCGGTAGATGTCGAAGCGCGGCACCCAGTGGCAATAATAGCCATCGCTATAGGAGCCGTTGTAAGCGGCACCAAAGCCCAAGCCATGATAGAAGCCACGATCTTCACGGAAGCCACGATCTTCACGGAAGCCACGATCTTCACGGAAGCCACGATCTTCACGGAAGCCATGGTCCTCGTGGAAGCCACCGGCTTCATGGAAGCCACGGGCTTCGACAGACGTCGCGGTGGCGGCGATGCTGCCGGTTGCGACAAGCGCGGCAAGGGTGAGGGCGGTAAATCTGGTCTTGATCGACATGACAAAACTCCTTCTGGTTCAGCGCGGGGCCCAGTGGCCCGCATGCTGATAGGACGGAGTTTCCCCACTCAGGTTCGATGGTAGCCGATACGGCACCGCGGCGGTGTGATGTTTCTCACACTCACAGTGGTTTGTCGGGCGGTCAGCGTCGTTTACCACAACGTTTGGCGACTTGGCTCGTATCTGGCGGCCAACCTTCTCAGCAATCCCGGGGGCGCCAGGGTCAGCTCTCTCGACAAAGAATGAGAGTCGAGGCAGGTTGACGAAATGGAAAAAGGCAACCTTCCTGGTCTTACACCGCTTTGGATTATAGTGCTGGCGACCATATCGGCCGCGCTTCTGCCGATAGGTGTGCCATATATATCTGGGGTCGAGGTCAAGGCATCTGATTGGCTTGGTTTTGCAGGCAATATAGTGCCGCTGGCGTAGCCGTGTTTGCTGCGGCACTTGCTTGGATTTCTGTTCAGCGACAAATAATCGCAAGAACAGAGCGCTTATCGTGCGCGGGAAGAGTCGTTGCTTGACTTGGCCGGAGCAGCGCCGCCGCAGGAGACATAGACGTCGCTCTTATATGCTGCGATGCGCCACAGATTGCTGGGGCGATTTTCAGGATCGCCAATCGCCAGTCTGAGTCGCTGATCACGCTTTCCAACGATCTTCATTGCTTATAGGCGCCTACCCTGTGGAAAGAGCCGACTTTTGATATATGGAGCGCAGGGCTCCCTGTGAGAACGAAGCGCTTCCTTCGGAACGTAGCCCCGACAGGTGCCCCAAAGTGGAGGAGATGAAAAGGGCGCCTTGTGCGCCTCGCCTGTCTTTCGTCTCTAGAAGGGGTCCCCATGACTCAGGCTGACTCACTGGTGCGTTTTCCTGGGACCCCGCCGGGCAGGGGCGGAGGCCTCTCCTTGGCCTTCCTACGGGCTCAACTGTAGATGGCCAGCGCGATCCGGCGCAGTGCAAACCATGTTGCGGTGATGCAGACGGACCAGAGGATGAATGGCGGGTAGACCATCTGGCAGAACATCAGCCAGCCGATGGTGACGGCGCTCACGGTGACAATTCTGACGTTGGAGGGGCCTCGGGCCAGCTCGGCCAGCGTGGCGTTCTCGGCCATGATCAGGCGGAGTTCGCGGCGAACATCGAGCACCTCGTCGACCTCGTCAGCATTAAGCCCAGCCAGCGCAGGGTCATGGCCGTAACCGGTCCTTTTCGCCTGCTCATCGAGGCGCCTTTGCCGGATCGCGGCCATGGCGATGGAAAACAGGACGGCAATTCCCACGCCGAGCATGGTGACGCCGATGTAGACCAGGACGTCTTTCATGAGGATTTTCCCCCGCCTTCCTTGATCCTGCATCGCTGCGATGGCGGGCGCAAGTCGACCCGGCAAAGCACCGGCCGAGGCCGCAACGCTCCCAATTGTCGGCCCATGAGGCCGCCGGAGCTGGCCGGCCATGGACACCGGACCGGGGGCAGGGGCTCCCTACGGCCACGCCGAAGGTTCACTGCGAAGGCTCTGATCCACGTCCGCATTGCTCTCAGGAGCGCGGGAATGGAGACGTGCCGATATCGACGCGACGGGCCACGAGCAAACCTAGCCATAATCAACAGATCAGCTCATACCGGTGCCGTTGCTCTGGCTATCCAAGAAGCCGGCGACAGAACTGCCTAGTAACCACCGCCGTAACCACCGCCGTAACCGCCGGCATAGCCACCGCCATAACTGCCATAACCGGCGCCGTAACCCGCGCCATAGTCGCCGCCATAACCAGCGCCGTATCCCGCGCCATAACCGCTGCCGTAGCCACCGCCATAACCGCCACCGTAGCCACCACCATAACCGCCACCGTAGACACAGCACGGCGGCGGAGGAGGCGGAGCATACACTTGGCAGCACTGTGGCGGAGCATAGACTTGGCAGCACGGCGGCGGAGGCGGCGGAGCATAGACCTGGCAGCAGCCGCTGCCCCCATACGCGACGGGACGACGGGGAATAGCGAGGTCGGCTGCTTCGGCCTTGGTGGGAATGGAGGCGGCGGCGAGCGTGAGGGCTGCCGTGAACACGAGGGCTATCCTGCCTAATTTCAGCATCATGACGCGTCTCCGTTAATCATTTGTTTACCAACAGACACGCCAAACAAGGCATCAGCTGGGATTTCCCGACCGCCATCTCGCGATATCTCGCGATATGGTAAATCCGAGGACCGTTGGGCCACGCGGAAGCACTTCTGCTAATTCGGGTCACGAACAGTCCTTGAGGCAGGCGCGACCCGTGGTCCGGTGCAGCAAACAGCCGACATAGCGGCTGGCCAGCGGCGCAGATCAGCGGCATCATAGGGGCATGTCCACCCTGACCCGCCGCCGTGTGACCCGAACTCCCGCGAAGAAGCGTGGCTGATCTTCTATGGCGACGTGCACGTCGGCACGATCAGCATGGGATCTGGCAGTCCTTCCGGCGGCCTGGCACTGCGGCTTCTATCCAGGCAGCAATCCCGGCGACGCCACCGATGGGACCGCGACAAGTTTTGAGGCGGCGCGGGCGAGAGCGCATGGTCCGTGTTCCTCTCGAAGTGCACCGAGGCCGATTTTCTCGAATATCGACGCCACCGAGCGTCCAATGCTTGGAAATACGTGGGAGGCGCGCTGCAAACTCCCGACCAAACCGCGCTGCTTTTTGTGGCACCGGTATCCGGATCGCGGATACCAGCACATCTACACAGCTCACATGAGCCCGAACCGGCCGATCATTTTTTGTCGAGGTCACGAGGCGATCGGCTGCGATCGGACCGATAGCGTGCTATGGTTGTTTCCGGCTGCCACTCTGAAGAGCGGTGCCGATCCCTCAGAGTGCTCGCCAGTCTCTACGACAAAGCGCTCGCGCTTGAAGGCGCGTTCGCGAAACACGTTTGCGCGCGATGAGAGATGAAGAGGAGGCAGACATGAGGCCAATCCTAACGACGACTATTCTGGCGCTGACCGTCGCGATGGCACCCGTCGCCAAGGCAGCAGGCCGACAATCAGTCGAAGCAGGCGATAGAAGCCATCGTCGCGAAATGGACGCAGGCGATCAATCAGGGAGACAGTAAGACCGCGTCATCCGTCTTCACGTCAGATGGTTTTGAAATGAGCGTCTACGGCAAGGCTTCCGGCGCCCAGTTAGGCGAGCAGACCAAAAAGGTGCACGAGATGGGCATCGACTTGACTAGCAAAGTCGACGACGTCCATTCCCTCGCGTCAGGGCAGGCAGTCCTGGCCAGCGGCACATTCAGCGTAAGGTACAGCAACAATCCGAATGTGAAACCGGGCGACACCCTCACCGGCAACTGGATGCGGGTGCTGGTCAAAGAAGGTTCGGACTGGAAGATCGCGGCCCAAAGCCTCACCCGGCAAAGCTCAGCCATCGGCAACGGTCGGTTCGAGCTCCACAAACAAGTAGTCGGCAAATCCGCCGTAGAATGGATCGCTGCGCCCATCTAACTCCATCGAGCCGGTGCAGGACGGCCGCATCCACATCGCGAAAATCAACTGGCCGTTCCTGTCCGAGTTCGAGGGCAACCCAGCAGAGTACGGCGCCGGCCTCAAGCTCGCGATCGAGCGCGGCTGGTTCTGGCTGCACGAAAGCGGCACGTATGTGAAGATGACGCAGGCCGGCGCGGATCTGTTCGCCTGATCAGCGCGCCAGTTGCCCGCTCCAGCAATCGCAATCGTTGAGTTCCGAGTCGACTCCAGGCTGGGAGGTGTTAGCCTTCCCGCTCGGCTGACGGAGTTGGGTATGAGCCAGTCACCATCGATTGTGCCCGAGGATGACAACCGGGAAGTCTATCTCGTGCTTGATGATTTCGGCGGCCGCATCGGCCGCGCCTGGCGCGAGACCAACGAAGAGACGGACCGTGCGGCTATCATCCGCGACCTGCTCGGCAGCCAATACGTAAATCCGGTCCGCATCGTCGCCTTCAATACCGCCGAGGGTTGGTCGCGCGATGTCAGCTTCGAGATCGCCGCCGAGCTGGAAGAGCGCTGCGCCGAGCGCGGCGACATCCCGGCCTGCCTGCGGGACATCCTACGGCGGTACCACAGGACCCGATAACCCAGCCAGCTCAGGCTCCAACTATGATGGAACGGTCTCAAACTTTGTGAGTTCGGCGTTTACGTCCAGAGCTTCAGTCTCGCTCATGGACGGTTCTCCTTGCGGCTCCAGGATCGCTCTGGAGCCCGTTCTGTTGAAGGGGCCCCCGAAACACGCAGATTTCGCTCAGGAGCCGACCGCCGTTCCCGCGATCGTCGTGTCCGCATCACTCCAAACAGCGGACATGAGGGCAGGATTTGCAGACGTCTGCGTCGGGCCAATGCACAAAGTCGCTGCGCTCCAGCCCGCTGCGCGGGAGCAAGAGCCGAGAGGCCGGTAGCCGGTTGAGAGGACAGCGATAGCCGGGGTGACAAGGTCAACACGATCAACTAGTTCTGGCGAGCGGAATAGAGGGACTCATTTCGGCTCACGCGGTTAGAGGTTTTCCAGTGTAGGTCCAGCGGAAGGGCTTGGCCATTGTTCGGTTGAAGTAGGCGATGAACTGCTCGATTTTGGCGCGCAACTCGGCCGTGGAGGCGAAGCTGCTGCGACGAAGCAGTTTGCGCACGAGGATGGAGAACCAGATCTCGATCTGGTTGAGCCAGGAGGCATGCTTGGGGGTGAAGTGGAAGACGATGCGGTGCGTGGGATCGCGCAGGAACTCCTCACGCGTCTTCTTGGAGGCGAGTACGCCGCGTTTGCCCTTGACGCCCAGCCTACGCTTGATGCCGCAGTGGCGTGCGACCAGGCGGACCACCGATTCGGAGAGGTGGATGTCGAGATTGTCGCAGACGATGTCCCACCGCGTGTCGGGGGCGGCGCTGTTGAGCAGGGTGCGGAAAAATCGCGCGAAGTCCTTCTCGCTGCGGGTATTGCCGATCACGCCTTCGACCTCACCGGTGGTGACGTCGAAGGCAGCGATCAGAGCCTGAGTGCCGTGACGGCGGTATTCGAACTCGTGCCGTTCGACCTTACCGGGCACCATGGGCTGGTCCGGCGCAATGCGTTCCAGGGCCTGGATGCCAGTCTTCTCGTCGATGGAGACGATGCGATGGGTCTCGTCGGCTCCCGGCGCAGCCTTGTAGACTGCACAGATATCGGCGCACTTGGCATCGAAGGCGGGATCGGGCTTCGGGGTCAGCCAGTACCGGAAGCGATGCGGTTTGAGGTCAGCCTCTTTTTTAAAAAACGCCCCACCGAGCGCTGCGAGATGTTCGGAACCAGGCCGCGTCGCATCGCTTCGTCGGCAATCTCGCGCTGGCTCCAATGGCTGATGGGCCGATCGCTCGCCTCCGGCTTCTCGCACGTCATCGCAACGATCGCGCAGACCTGCTCGGGCGTGTACGACGCCGGCGCTCCGGGCCGCGGCGCGTCGACCAGCCGCTCGGGCACCGACACCCCATCGGCCGCCATCCGCCACCGCTTGCGCCAACGGCGAACCGTCTTTGGCCACACGTCGAGTTCCTCGGCACTCTCGCGTACACCCACCCCGTCCGCCGCAAGCAACATGATGTGGGCCCGAAGGGCCAACTGCTGTGGCGTCGAATGGGTCCGTACCAGTTGTTCCAGCATTTCGCGCTGTTCGGGCAAAACCGTCACCGGCGCGGCGGCCAATAGGGGCATGACAACCTCCCATCTCAGCTCCGGATTCGTCATGCCACAACACGAGCGCTTTGGTCTCAGGCTTCAGGTGAGTCAAAATGACCCACCTCTACCGTGTCATCGCACCTGCCAGCAGGGT
>Ga0210401_10001725_pt1 | contig 24951 bp, 19 predicted proteins | sample IncBWH32MmetaG_FD_150866 | JGI IMG/M metagenome (GOLD analysis project Ga0210401, IMG submission 150866) | Forest soil microbial communities from Barre Woods Harvard Forest LTER site, Petersham, Massachusetts, United States - Inc-BW-H-32-M | ecosystem: Environmental > Terrestrial > Soil >... | reverse complement strand
GACCTGCCACGGCGGCCGGTCGCTTCTTGCGCTTCCTTCCTCCGCCGACCGCCTCGCCTGGACCCTGGTTGGAATCATTGCCGTGCTGTACTTCTTCGGCCTCACTCCAGGCCATGTGTTTGCGCAGGATGATTTCGCGGCTTATGTCATGCACGCCGCCAACCTGGTCGAGGGACGGGCTTATACCCAGATTCATTACCTCACCAACCCTGAGGCGCCATGGATCAGCCCGTCCAACGGATATCCGCCGGCGTATCCGCTGCTGCTGGCCCCTGTCTACTGATGGGGAATGAATCTGCGCCTCATGAAAGCTGTCACGGTTGCCACGTTTGCCATTTTCCTGACGATCTTCGCGCTATGGGTGCGGCCGCTGGTATCGGCGCGACAGCGCATTGCAGCCGTGGCACTGGTCGGTCTCAGTCCGGCGTTCTGGAGCTACCGCGACCTGATCTCTTCGGAATTCCCGTACCTGATGATCTCGTTTCTAGCGCTGCTGGCGATCCGGCGGGCACACTCCGACCGAAAGCAGGATGATTGGCGGCCAAAATGGGCGGTAGCGGTCGCCCTTCTCATGTACGCCGCCTATGCCACCCGTACGATCGGCATCGCGCTACCGATTGCCTTCGTAATCGCCGAGCTGCAAGTGCGGCGAAGGCTTAGCCGATTTGCTTTGCTGACGATTTCGATACTGGGCGGATGCGTTCTGCTCCAAGCGGCGTTGTTGACCTCGCCTACCGGCTACGTGAGCGCCGCGCACATCACGCTGGGATCCGTGGCCCGCAACGCATGGTTCTATACCAAGTCGCTGACCTATGCTTGGCAAAACGGATTTAGCAAGCCGGTACAGGTGGTGCTGGCATTTTTTCTGACTGGCTTCGCCGGGTTGGCTTTCGCGCAGCGCATTCGTCGCGGCGCGTCAGTCGACGTCTGTTACCTGTTGGCCTATGTAGCAATTCTTTTCGCGTGGGGCGCGCAGATCGGAATTCGGGGCTTGCTCCCGATCCTTCCGGTCTACCTGACTTACATCTTGCTGGGAATGAGCGACGTCTGCGCTCGACTCGGAAACAGAACGAAGCTCTCGTTTTTGGCGGTGACAGTGGCCTGCCTCCTTGTCACCTACGCTGGGTCACTGCGGCTGCGGCCGTGGCAGGACTCAATGGCCAACGTGCAGGATGCTCCTGCGCAAGAACTGTTTTCTTTTATCCGTGCACAAACCTCACCCACCGACCTCCTGGTGTTTTCCAAACCGCGCTCGATTTCGCTATTTACGGGGCGTCCGACCACCAGCCTGGGACCGGACGAATCTGCAAGCGACTCGGCGGAATTCCTGAAACGCACTAGGGCGAAGTTTTTGATTCAGACTGCGTGGAACCCGCCTGCCTATGGAAGACTGCTGGCCAGCGCTCCCGAAACCCTGACCGAAGTCTTCCGCAATCGCGACTTTCAGGTGTTTCGGATTGGCCCAGCTAACACGAACCAGACCGCGCGCGCCGGGATACGCTAGGCAATCGGCGCCGAATCGTGAGCCGCGGGGCAATCGCACTCCCGCGCCACCTTTTCTCGACCTCATCTCTCTGGTACAAAGTCACACGTCACTTCCCTGGATCCCATCATGAAACCTACGCGGCCTTTCGCGGTCATCTTTCTCTCGCTCATCGCATGCACCCACGTTTCCTCGCAAAATTCCTCCCCATCCGCCAACCTCGCGCTCACGCCGCCCATGGGCTGGAACAGTTGGAACAAGTTCGCCTGCAACGTCAGTGAGGATCTGATCCGCGGAATGGCCGACGGCATGCTGAAGTCCGGCATGAAAGACGCGGGCTATCAGTACGTCGTGATCGATGACTGCTGGCAGCTATCGCGAGATAAAGACGGCAACATCGTCGCCGACCCGCAGCGCTTCCCTTCCGGCATCAAGGCGCTCGCCGACTACGTCCACTCGGTCGGATTGAAATTCGGCATTTACTCCGACGCTGGCTCGAAAACCTGCGCGGGCCGTCCCGGCGGCCTGGGCCACGAATATCAGGACGCACTCAAGTACGCCGCGTGGGGTGTCGACTATTTGAAATATGACTGGTGCAACACCACCACGCAGGATGCGCGTGCAGCCTACGCCAACATGCGCAACGCCCTAGACGCCACCGGGCGGCCGATCGTGCTCAGTATCTGCGAGTGGGGGAAACACGATCCCTGGCTTTGGGGCGCGGAAGTCGGCGGCAACCTCTGGCGCACCACCGACGACATCCAGGACCGCTGGTCGGGCAAAAAAGAGTGGAGCCCCGGCAAATGCTGCTCGTTCGGCATGCTCGACATCGTCGACGCGGAAGCGCCGATATACTCCTATGCCAGCCCAGGACACTGGAACGATCCCGACATGCTCGAAGTCGGAAACGGCGGCATGACCACCACCGAGTACCGCTCCCATTTCAGCCTGTGGGCGCTGCTCGCGGCACCGCTCATGGCAGGCAACGACCTGCGCGACATGAAGCCGGAGATTCACGACATCCTCACGAACAAGGAAGTCATCGCAGTCGATCAGGACACTCTGGGCCGTCAGGGCCGGCGCGTCTGGAAAGAGGGCGACCTGGAGGTCTGGTCCAAACCGCTGACCGGCGGAGCGCGGGCGGTGATTCTGTTCAATCGCGGCGACGCCGAGAAAGAGATCACGGCGAGGTGGCAGGATTTGGACTATCCCGATTCGCTGTCAGCCTCGGTCCGGGACTTGTGGGAGAAGAAAGATTTGGGAAAGTTCAACGAGAGGTTTTCGGCGAAGGTGTCGGGGCGTGGGGTGCTGATGGTGACGGTAAGGCCGCAGTCCAAGTGAGGGATTCAAGTGGGTGCGAACAGACTCTCTTCCGTCATTCGGCGGTCTCGGGGCGCGAAGTATGCCGCGTGAGCCCTAATGGACGCTCACATTCAATGGCCATGGTGAAATCTCCAGAATCCTTCATTTGCACGCGGAGAACTTTCCCACGTCCAGTCAGAAAAATGCTGGCATTGGGAGTGCTCCCCACAGAAACTGACAAATCCACCGTGCAACCCTCCGGGATCAGGAACGCACTCGACAGCAGAATGCCATGGAGGCTTATGTTCTCGGATTGCAAGTGCATTTCGCGGTCGGCCAACCGAACTGAGACTGGCAAGTGAAGAGGATAGCGAACATCCCGGCGTAGGGGCTGTTGAGGGGAGGGCATGCTCTCACGCTGACGGCAGAGTACGCTGATTCCCGCTCCGGCAGACAGGTACCGAAAGTACCTGTAGGACGTGCAAATAAGGACAGCACTGCGTAGCCAAAACCAGAAGGTGCGCTTGAGTGCCTGGCACTTGACTGGGCCTGTGGCCGCTACGCACACAAACCTACCGACTGACGCACACGGTCAGGGCAACCGTGACAATGAATTTACGGCGAAACCTGGCCTCCAACACGATCGCTTCGGACAAGCCTCGCGTTTTTAGTGGTTCGCCTTGTTTATTCACCCGCCCTTCAACTCTTCCATCACGCTCTGAATCAACTCCTTCGCGTCGGCGAGGCTCTTCATCACCATCTGAATGTCCATCACCGGCTTGCCCGGCCAGCGCTGGCTCTGGCAATAGACGCCGTGCTGGCCGACCAGCGCCATCGCGTCGGTGACCAGGTCCATGGTGACCGCGAGCCGCCCGCGGGGCACGCCCATCATCGTCTCGTAGTGCTCCAGTTCTTCCTGCTTGTCTTCGAAAACCGGCATGGCTCGATTGTAGCGTGAGCCGCGGATAGAGGATAATTGCCGGGCAAAAATCAGCACCCAGCAGTCGGCCCTCAGCATTCCGCCATGACAAAGCATGGTGTTCTTACGATCACGCAATGCCCTCTCAAACGTCCAACGAACCTGAGACCTGAGACCTGAGACCTGAGACCTGAGACCTGAGACCTGAGACCTGAGACCTGAGACCTGAGACCTGAGACCTGAGACCTGAAAGGAGCTTCCATGCAGAAACGTATCGCATTCCTGATGTGCACTGTGCTTGCTCTTTCGATTGTTGCGTGCGCCCAGATGGGCGGCGACAAGCAGCGCCCCAGCCCGGCCGCGAGCGCGCAATGCAAGTTCGCCGACGGCAAGTCGATCAAAGTGGCCTATTCCAGCCCACGCGCCAAGGGACGCAAGATCTTCGGCGAACTCGTCCCCTACGGGGAAGTCTGGCGCACCGGCGCAAACGAAGCGACCACCTTCGTCACCGACGCCAATCTCTCAATCGGCGGCAAGGATGTTCCCGCCGGCAGCTACACCATCTTTACCGTCCCGGCGCAGGACAAGTGGTCGCTCATCGTCAACAAGAAAACCGGGGAGTGGGGCATCCCCTACAAGTATGAATCCGATGAACTCGGCCGCTATGACATGAGTGTGTCGAAGACGCCAGGCCCGGTGGAGAATTTCACGATCTCTTTCCACGAGATGGGCACCGGCTGCCACATGTACATCGACTGGGAGAACACGCGGGCCACCATCGAAATTTCCGAGAAGAAATAAATAAAAAGCTCAAAGAGAACAACAGAGGACACAGAGGTCCACGGAGGGCAGAGAGAGCTTAGGCGAATAACCACCGACACGGGAGTTCACGAAGGGTTCAGTGCTTGGTTTGCTTTGTGTACCCATCGTACCCAGGGGCGGTGAGTTTTTGGGTTTTACCCCGTGATCCTCTGTGTCCTCTGTGGTTAAGCTCAAGCTCTGTCCTCTGTGGTTAACTCAAACCGGTTTCCACCGCAACACCGGCTTGCGCGCCGCTGCGGTTTCATCCAGTCGGGACACGCGCGTGGAATGGGGCGCGTCAAGCACGGTCTGCGGGTCTTCTTCCACTTCCTGCGCAATCGATTTCATCGCGTCGACAAACAGGTCTAGTTCCCTCTTGTCTTCACTTTCCGTGGGCTCGATCATGAGAGCGCCCGGCACGATCAGCGGGAATGCCATCGTGTAAGGATGGAAGCCATAATCGATGAGCCGCTTGGCAATATCCATCGTCTTCACGCCTTTTTTCGCCTGCAACCTATCGCTGAAAACGACTTCATGCATGCTCGGCGTGGAGTACGGCAGATCGTAAACGCCTTCCAGCCCTTTGCGGATGTAGTTCGCGTTCAGCACCGCATCTTCCGTGGTCTGCCGCAGGCCATCGGGACCGTTTGCCAGAATGTAGGCCAACGCCCGCACGAACATTCCAAAATTTCCATAGAACGACCGCACCCGCCCGACCGATTGCGGCCGGTTGTACTCGAAGCCCAGCGTCCCGTCTGCCTTTGTAGTGACCACCGGCGTGGGCAAGAATTGCTCGAGGGCGCGCTTCACCGCGACCGGGCCTGAACCCGGTCCACCTCCACCATGTGGCGTGGAGAACGTTTTGTGCAGGTTCAGGTGCATCACGTCCACCCCAAAGTCCCCGGGACGCACTTTCCCCACCAGCGCGTTCATGTTGGCGCCGTCCATGTAGAGCAGTCCGCCCTTGGCATGAAGAATCTTCGCAATCTTGTCGATCTCCTGCTCGAAAACGCCCAGCGTATTGGGGTTCGTGAGCATAAGCGCCGCGACATCTTCGTTCATCTGCGCTTCGAGCGCAGAAACTTCCACCATGCCGCGAGCATTCGACTTCAAGTTCTCGACCGCATAGCCCACCATGGCCGCAGTCGCAGGATTCGTTCCGTGGGCGGAGTCGGGAATCAGCACCTTCTTGCGCGGATTGCCCTTCGACTCGTGATAGGCGCGGGCAATCAGCAGGCCGGTGAGTTCCCCGTGCGCACCGGCGGCGGGTTGCAACGTGATCGCCTCCATGCCAGTGATCTCGATCAGGCAATCGCTCAACGTCTTGATGATGCGCAATGCGCCCTGCGAAATCTTCTCGGGTTGATACGGATGCCCGTTGGCAATGCCTTCGAGGCGAGCCACCACTTCGTTCACCCGTGGGTTGTACTTCATCGTGCAGGAGCCCAAGGGGTACATGCCGAGATCAATCGCGTAGTTCCACGTCGAAAGCCGCGTGAAGTGGCGGATGATTTCAATCTCGCTGACCTCCGGCATGTTGCCCAAGTCCTTGCGCTCGGACGCGCCCAGCAGCTTTGCCGTATCGACCTCCGGGACGTCGAGCGGGGGCAGCTTCCACGCGGCTTTGCCGGGGGAAGACTTCTCGAAGATCAAGCCTTCGTTCTGATTCACGTGGCGGGTGGCTTTGGGAGTCGGGTGCTTCATCGCGCCACCTCCTCCACCGCCTGGTCACCGCGCGGCTCTTCCGCCTCGCTCTCGGCCAGCATGCCCGCAGCCGTGTCGATCGCCGTGCGCGTGGTCATCTCTGTGCAGCACCACAGCGCCGCGTGACCGAGTTCGGGATAAAACTTCTTGAGCGGCAATCCCCCGACGATCTTGTGCCCGAGCAGCCGGCTGTTGATCACGTACGGGTCTTCACTCGTCTGCACGACAAATTCATTGAAGCGTGGCGCGCCCGCGAACAGCACGCGAGCATGCTTGCCGAACTGCTCCGCGGCAAAAGCTGCCTTCGCCAGGTTCTGCTTCGCCAATTCCCGCAGCCCAACCTTGCCGTACACGGTCATGAAGATATTGACCATGAGCGCCACCAGGGCCTGGTTTGTGCAGATGTTCGACGTCGCCTTCTCGCGCCGGATGTGCTGCTCGCGCGTGGCCAGCGTCAGCACGAAGCCGCGCTTGCCATTGCGATCGGTGGTCTGTCCCGCGAGACGTCCCGGCATTTGGCGAACAAATTTCTCTTTCGTCCCGATCACCCCGCAGTACGGCCCGCCAAATCCCAGGGGCACGCCGAACGACTGCGCCTCCATCGCAACGATGTCAGCCTCTGTCGGCGGCTCGACGATGCCCAGCGATACCGCCTCTGCGATCGACACCACCAGCAGCGCCCCGCGCTTGTGCGCGATGTCGGCAATCGCCGCGACGTCCTCTATCGTTCCGAAGAAATTCGGCGACTGAATCAGCACGCACGCCGTATCCGGGCCGATCGCCTTCTCCAGCTCTTTGAGATCGAGCCGCCCGGAGTCGGTGAACCCCGCGCTGGCCAAGGGCATGCCCTGATGATGCGCGTACGTCGCGAGCACCTCGCGATACTCCGGATGCAGGCTCTTCGCCACCACCACAGAATCCCGGCCCGTGACCCGGACCGCCATCATGGCCGCTTCAGCAGCCGCGGTCGAGCCGTCGTACATGGAAGCGTTCGCCACTTCCATCCCGGTCAACTCGCAGATCATGGTCTGAAATTCGAAAATCGCCTGCAGCGTACCCTGGGAAATCTCCGCCTGGTAGGGCGTGTAAGCCGTGAGAAATTCGCCCCGTGAGATCAGGGCGTCGATGATGACCGGCCGATAGTGCATGTAAGCGCCGGCGCCCAGGAAGCTGGTGTACTCGATGCCGTTTTCTGTCGAGCGCTGGCGAAACCAATCGACGATCTCCGATTCGGCCATCTGGCGCGGGACCTTGAGATCGCGGTTGAGCCGGTATTCGGTTGGAATCGGTGCAAACAGATCGTCGATCGAGCGAGCGCCAATCGCCTTCAGCATCGCTTCACGGTCGGCGGGAGACTTAGGTAGATAACGCATAGGGAGTTATATAGATGTAATCAGCAGCCGGAACGATTGATGGCCGCCGATCTTCACTTTCCTCAGACTACAGTTTCCTGCCAGGTTCGGATTGCAGTTCAAAACGACGGTGCCCCAGGTTCGCGTGCGTTCTGTGCACGCTAACCTGGGGACGCTGATCTCGCTCAGTGCCCGCCTTCTTCCTTAACGAACTTCTCGTAGTCAGCCGCCGAAAGCAGGCTCTTCAGCTCGTCCGGATTCTTCAGCGTCACCTTAACCATCCAGGTGCTGTTGGCTTCCTTATTGATCTTCTCGGGCGCCGTTGCCAGGTCGCCATTCACTTCCTTCACCGTGCCCGAGGCCGGCGCATACAAATCCGATACCGCCTTTACCGACTCTACCGTGCCAAACGTCTTCCCCGCTGTGATCTCTGACCCAGGCTTGGGGAGATCGACAAAAACGATATCCCCCAGCGATTCCTGCGCATAGTCGGTGATCCCGATGGTGGCGCTCGAACCGTTAACTTTGATCCACTCGTGCTCTTTGGTGTACTTCAGGTCGGCTGGATAGGACATTTAGCGTCTGGCTCCTGGCTGTTGGCTTCTGGCTCCGAGCTTGGAACTCCGAGCTGTAAGCGTGAATTTCGTTTCAGTTCTTCTTCGGTCTCTTATAAAACGGTGTCGGCACAACCTGCGCTCCCACGCCTTGGCCCCGAATCTCCACTTTTAACTTCGTCCCAATTTCCGCCAACGCGGGCGGTACGTAGGCCAGGGCGATGTTTTTTTTCAAAAACGGCGCGGGTGATCCGCTGGTCACGTAACCAACATCCTTGCCCACCTCGTCCAGCACCTTGTAGCTGTCGCGCGCAATGCCCCGCTCCACCATCTCAAGGCCGACCAGCGTCTGCTTCACTCCCGCGGCCTTCGCCTTCTCCAGAGCCGCGCGCCCGATAAACTCCGGCTTCTCCATCTTGATGAAGCGGTCCAGCCCCGCTTCCCACACATTGATGGTGTCGGAAATCTCGTGGCCGTAGAGCGGCAGCTTGGCTTCGAGCCGCAAAGTGTTGCGCGCGCCCAGCCCGCACGGCACTGCGCCGAACTCCTTCCCCGCACTCAGAATCTCCTTCCACACGCGCTCGCTCGTAGCTTCGTCGGCGGGAATGTAAACCTCGAACCCGTCTTCCCCGGTGTAGCCGGTGCGCGCGATCAGAATATTCTTCAAACCGCACACCGTGCCGCGCGTCACCCAGTAGAACTTGACCGTAGAAAGATCCGCGTCAGTGAGCTTTTGCAGAAGATTGACGCCCTTCGGGCCCTGAATCGCGATCTGCGTGAAATCATCCGACAGCGCTTCGACCGCGCATCCGAACTTCCGCGTATTGTCGCGCACCCAATCAAAATCTTTCTCGCGCGTCCCCGCGTTGATGACAAGCAGGTACTCTTCCTCGCTCAGCCGGTGGACGATCACGTCGTCCACAAACGTCCCTTCCGGATAAAGCAGCGCCGAATACTGCGCCTGCCCCACCGCAAGCCGCGCTGCGTCGTTCATCGAGATGTGCTGCACGGCCTCGAGCGCGCCGGGCCCGGCAAGCCGGATATCTCCCATGTGACTGACATCGAAGATGCCCACGCCCGTGCGCACCGCGTTGTGCTCGGCCATGATGCCGCCTGCCGACGGGTATTCCACCGGCATGTCCCAGCCATTGAACTCGACCATCTTCGCGCCCATCTGGCGATGGACGGCGTTCAGCGCGGTCTTACGGATGGTCGGCGTGGTCGCCTCGACGGCAGGCAAGCGGAATCCTCGATCAGATGCGCAGTTGGCTGGGCTGCGGAATCGTGGAACTCATAACCCTATCACGCGGTTTTTTGTGGGGTCAAACCACGAATGGAGAAGCGACAACGAGTCTCTCCGCCACTTCCCCCTCAGGGAAAATTCCGCTTCAATACACGCCCGGAATTAAGCGCGAAGTCCGAGCCCGGTACGCGTCGTATTCACTGCCGAACTGCTCCTGCAGCAGTCTCTCTTCCGAGCGAATGCGCGCGACGATGGGCACGACCAGCAGCAGGGTCAGCAGCACGCCGATCCCGGAGCGGAATGCCAGAACCCATCCCAGCGAACTGATGAGCAACCCCAGATAGCTGGGATGACGAATCACGCCATAAAGGCCGCCGGTCACCAGCGTGTGCCCGGGCTGAATCGCCACTAGCCCACTGAAGCGATTGCCCAATACAAACACCGGCAAGATACGCAGAGTACCGCCCGCCGCAAACAGAGAAACTCCCAGCCAGCGGACAGCGTCCCCGTCCATGGTCCAAAAGCCGATGCGGTCCGTGCGGGCCGCAATGTATGGACTCAGCAATCCGAGAAGCCCGATGGCTAACAGGACCCACCGGTTGGCGCGATCTTCGCGCACGCCCGAACTCAGATTTCCTCCCGTGAAAAGCGACGCGATCACCAATCCGCAGAGAACCACCGTGAGCGCAATGAACGCGGGATGCGAGAAAAAATCTGAAATACTCCCCCACCCCAGCACGGCCAGCCCCAGATACAGCAGTGTTCCCGCAACATTGGCAAAGGCTAATCTGGGAGTAGGAGTCACGGGTCTGCCTGGAAAGGTTTTTCAGTTATACACCCCGATCCGAGGCAGCAGCACAAAGACTCGGAAAGTATCAGTAGGCGTACCAGGTCATTGTTACCAACGGAACATTTCCCCGATTTCTCCACAGCGGTAGAGTGTTCTGCATGGCTACCAAAACCAAGGCCCGCTGCAGCCAGTGCGAGCAAACCGAAGAACGCTGCGACTGCGAGAAGTACTGTGTTTTCTGCCAGAGCCAGCTCGACGTTCGCCTCTGCCACGATGGGCTGTACTACTGCTCCGCCTGCCGCGAAGCCTGCGATTACAAGGTCTCCGACTAGCCGCAGCAAACAGAATCTTCACACCTGGCCCAATCAGGTCCCACCTTTTGAGTGTCCGAAAAACGGACTCCGACGCGCCCCCACAAGACGTTGAGCGCCTTGCGCTAACAACCTCCCGCTCACCCATTACCTAGGTCATCTTGGGGAAGGTGACGATTCGCGTAATGATACGAGAGATCGTAGGGGGTTCGTGTCGAATGAATATCGATGATCTGCTTCGCATTGCCATGGAGCGGCGCGCGTCAGACTTGCACCTGAAGGTGGGGAACTACCCGCACCTGCGCATTGACGGCGAATTGCACCCGCTCACCGACCAGCCCCGCATCACCGCCGAAGACATGCTCACCATGGCCTTCAGCATGATGTCGGCGCGGCAGAAGCAGAAATTCAAAGAGACCACCGAAATCGACATGGCCTACGGCGTCGCCGGACTTGGCCGGTTCCGTGTCAACGTCTTTCAGCAACGCGGCAACGTGGGACTCGTGCTCCGCGTCATCCCTACCAAGATCCGCGCGCTCGACGAACTCTATCTGCCCAAGGTCGTTGAGCAGGTTTGCGACATGCCCCGCGGCCTGGTTCTGGTCACCGGTGTCACGGGCTCCGGTAAGTCAACCACACTGGCCGCGATGGTCGACCGCGTGAACGCGACGCGCGCCGAGCACATCATCACGATCGAAGACCCCATCGAATTCTTGCATCGGGACAAGAAAGGCTACGTCAACCAGCGCGAGATCGAAGTCGATACGCCTTCGTTCTCAGCCGCGCTGCGCGCTTCTCTCCGTCAGGATCCCGACGTGATCCTGGTCGGCGAAATGCGCGACCTCGAAACTATTGGCACTGCCATCCATGCAGCCGAAACCGGCCACATGGTGTTTTCCACCCTGCATACGCTCGACGCGGTCGAAACCATCAACCGCATCATCGCGGTGTTCCCGCCGCCCGAGCAGAAGCAGGTTCGCCTGCAGCTTGCTGCCATTCTGCGCGCCATCATCAGCCAACGCCTGGTGAAGCGCACCGACACGGAAGGCCGTGTGCCCGCGGTCGAAGTCATGATCAACACTGCCTTCATCCGCGAATGTATTCTCGTCCCGGAAAAAACCCGCTCCATCCGTGACGCGATTGCGGCCGGCACCTCGCAATACGGCATGCAGACCTTCGATCAGTCGCTCTGGGACCTGTTCCAGGCCGGCCTGATCGGCTACGAAACCGCGCTCGAGAACGCGTCGAACGCCGACGACTTCAAGCTGCGCATGCAAGGCATTGCATCGACCGCCGACATTTCGCGCCAGGCCATGCAGTCGGCCGGCTTCGGCGGCCGCTAGATTTTTCGAATGTGAAGTCGAATGTGAAGTGCTTCCTCCTGAACGGGCGCGCGCCGAGCGCGCCCATTTTTTTGAGAAGCAGGTCTTAGGTCTCAGGCCTTATGTCTTAGGCCTCAGGATTCAGGACTCAGGTCTCAGGCCACGCAGTTCAGCGTCCGGGTCGCGGGCATGACTTCAGCGCGATGAGCTTTTCTTTGTGACCTTTGCGACACCTTCGCGAGCTTTGCGGTTAAATGCTTTTCTCTGCGCCCTCCGCGGCCCTTCTCTGCGCCCTCCGCGTTTTAAGATTTTCAGCCACCCAAAGAAGCAGCACACTCCCCTTCATTCCTGCCCCGCCTTGCGCTAATGTGATCTAAACATGTCGTTCTCCCGCTCCAAAAAGAAGGTCTACACCGAAGCCGAACTGTATGAATATGCCGTCGGCGCCCTGGGCCGCCGCATGCGTACCGTTGCGGAATTAAAGCGGCTCTTGCGCCAGAAAGTCGAGGCCGAAACGGAGTTCGGCCAAACCCTGGTCGAGTTGATCATCCGGAAGTTAAAAGATCAGGGCTACCTGAATGACGCCAAGTACGCCGCCGCATTTTCTTCGCTTCGCCGGGATAACGAGAAATTCGGCCGTATGCGCGTGGTCACCGACCTGAAGATCAAAGGCGTCCACGGCGATGTGATCGACACCGCAGTTTCAGCGGCGTTTGACGACGTCAGCGATGAGAAGCAGGCACGGGCTTTCCTGCAGCGCAAGCGACTCGTGAAACCGAAAGATCAGAAGCAGGCAGCGCGAATCTTCCGGCAACTTACCCGGGCAGGGTTCCGATCGAAAACGATTTTTGCCATCCTGAAGAAGTGGGATGTGGATGAGGAAGTGCTTACCGCGCTGGACACGGAAACTGCAGAGTGAGCGGGGACGACCTGAACCCTCTCATGTCCATGGGAGGCTTGTTAACAGCTCACGTCCAACCGTGTGAAGTGTCACAGCTTTGCGGAATCGCTCTATAGCATGATGAACGCGACTTCCAAATAGCATCCGGGCTACTTCGCTTTGGCCAGTGGCAAAGAGGGCAACTCGTTTGCTCCGACTTCCGCCCCGCAAAGCGCGGAATCTCCGAAGCTGGAACCGGGGGACAGATGCTGTTTGGGGGCCCGCCGTCATGATCATGGATCATCGTTCGTGTCCAGGCGAACGTAGAGGTTCCGTCCCGATCGACCAGCCGTATCCGTTGATCGCAAGAACCCGCGAAACCCCGGCGGCCCTGCCGGGGTTCTCGTTTATCTTCGGATGTATCGATCGTGCTCCCTGGCCGTCGCGGTTAGGGTTTTTCTCTGCGCCCTCCGCGGACCTTCTCCGCACCCTCGGCGTTCTAAGATTTTTTGCCCACCCAATACCTATGGCCTCGCGTCCTGGTGGTAGCATCCCTCTGTGTCCTCTGTGGTATAGAGATGCGTCGAGCGTACTCCCTAGCCGCGTCTGCACACTTCGCGTCACAGGCCAGAAGTCCTAGGTCTTGCCTGTGAGGCCTCAGGCGTGACATTCGTCAGGAGACAGGCATGACCAACCCCCGCTGTGACCGTTCTCGACTCTCTTTGCGACCTTCGCGCCACCTTCGCGAGCGGAGCCTGCCCTGAGCGAAGGGCGGTTACGAGCTTTTCTCTGCGCCCTCCGCGGCCCTTCTCCGCACCCTCCGCGTTTTGAGATTTTGCCCACCCAAAAGAGATGGACTCTGCAATACCCGTGGCTGCACGTCCGCGGCGATTTCGCGTTCCTGGTGTATGCATCCCTCAGTGACCCTCTGTGTCCTCTGTGGTTTAGAATTAAGGTTTCAGCAATGAATCCCGTTCCACCCGTTGAGGCCCTCCAAACACTCATGCTCACCGGCTCCGAAATCCGCCCTAAGTTTCTGGGCTTTTTCATCGAGAAGCGAAGGCGAAGGGCGGTTACGAGCTTTTCTCTGCGCCCTCCGCGGCCCTTCTCCGCACCCTCCGCGTTTTAAGATTTTGCCCACCCAAAAGAGATGGCCTCTGCAATACCCGTGGCTGCACGTCCAAGGCGATTTCGCGTTCCTGGTGTATAGCATCCCTCAGTGACCCTCTGTGTCCCCTGTGGTTTAGAATTAAGGTTTCGGCAATGAATCCCGTTCCACGCGTTGGGGTCCTCCAAACACTCATGCTCACCGGTTCCGAAATCCGCCGTAAGTTTCTGGACTTTTTCATCGAAAAAGGACACCGCGAAGTCCATTCCTCCTCGCTCGTCCCGCAGAATGACCCTACGCTGCTGTTCACCAACGCGGGCATGAACCAGTTCAAGGACGTCTTCCTCGGCCTCGAAAAACGCGACTACTCCCGCGCCACGACATCGCAGAAATGCGTCCGCGCCGGCGGCAAGCACAACGACCTCGAAAACGTCGGCTTCACCAACCGCCACCACACGTTCTTCGAGATGCTGGGCAACTTCTCCTTCGGCGACTACTTCAAGAAAGACGCCATCGCCTACGCCTGGGAATTAATCACTTCTCCCAAGTGGTTCGGCATCTCCAAAGACAAGCTCTACGTCACGATCTTTAAAGGCGAAAACGGCGTCGAGCGCGACGCCGAAGCCTACGACCTCTGGCTCGGGCAAGGTATTGCGAAAGATCGCATCTACGAATTCGGCGCCAAGGACAATTTCTGGCAGATGGGTGACACCGGCCCCTGCGGCCCATGCAGCGAGATTCACTACGATATGGGCCCCATCGCCAGCGATCAGAGCCACACCGACTGCGCGTTCGGCTGCGACTGCGGGCGGTATGTCGAGATCTGGAACCTCGTGTTCATGCAGTTCGACCGCGACTCGAGCGGCAAACTGACACCGCTCCCCAAACCGTCGATTGATACGGGTGCAGGGTTGGAGCGGCTGGCATCGGTACTGCAAGGCGTAATCTCGAATTATGAGACCGATCTCTTTACGCCGCTGATCAAGCGCGCGGCGGAGTTGACGGGAACCGGCACGAAACATGTAGGGACGGCCGCCCCGGCCGTCCAGGCCGAGCGAAGCTCGGCTCCCACCGCCGGCACCCACGGTGCGGCCTCATTACGCGTTATCGCCGATCACTCCCGCGCAGCAACCTTCCTCATCTCTGACGGCGTGATTCCCTCCAACGAAGGCCGCGGCTACGTGCTGCGCAAAATCATCCGCCGCGCCATCACGCACGGACGCCTGCTCGGTCAGAACAAACCATTTCTCCATCAGATGGTGTTCGCCGTCCGTGACCTCATGCAGGATGCATATCCGGAATTGAAGGAAACGGCTGAGCGCGTGTCAAAGGCCGTGCTCGCAGAAGAAACTCGCTTCGCCCACACGATGGAAATCGGCCTCAAGAAACTGGAAGACGACCTGCGCCCGTTGATTGAATCGACGCGGAAAGATCCGAGCAGCAAAGCGGTCTATTCTGGCGAAAAGGCGTTCAAGCTCTACGACACCTTCGGCATGCCGCTCGACTTCATTCAGGACGCGGCTCGCGACCAAGGCATCACGTTCGATCAAGCCGGCTTCGACGCCGCCATGGAAGAACAACGCCAGCGGGCGAAAGCGTCCTGGAAAGGCGCGGCCAAACAAACCGCGAATCCCGAATATCAGAAGCTTCCCGCCTCCGACTTCGAGGGCTATCATCGGACGCGCGCGGATAGCGCAGAGGTGCTTGCTCTCCTGAAGAACGGGCACGGCGTCGAAGAACTGGAGCCGGGCGAGCAGGGCGAAGCCATCCTCGACCATACGCCGTTCTACGCCGAAGCCGGAGGCCAAGTCGGCGACCGCGGCTGGTTCTACTCCGACGATCACAACACAATGGTCGCCGAGGTGACTGGAACTTACTATCCGATCCAGGGCGTGCGCGCGCACAAGATCGTCGCCAAGCAACCCATCCATGTCGGCGACAAGGTCGACGCCGTCGTCGATACCGGCGTCCGCGAAGCCACCATGCGCAACCACACAGCGACGCACCTGCTCCATGCCGGGCTGCGCGAGGTCCTTGGCAAGCACGTGAAGCAGGCCGGTTCGCTGGTCGCGCCCAACCACCTGCGCTTCGACTTCTCGCACTTCACTGCCGTTGAAGACGAGGAACTGCAGGACATCGAAGACCTCATCAACAAGGAAGTCCTGCGCAACATCAAAGTCGAAACCATCGAGAATGTTCCCATCGATGTCGCTGTGAACGAATACCACGCCATGGCTCTGTTCGGAGAGAAGTACGGAGACAAGGTGCGCGTGATCCGCATCGGCGACTTCTCTACCGAACTCTGCGGCGGCACGCACACGGCGGCAACCGGCGAGATCGGCCTGATCAAGATCCTCAAAGAAGGCAGCGTGTCGTCGGGCGTGCGGCGTGTCGAAGCCGTCACCGGAGAAGGCTCGCTACACCATTTCCGCAAAGATCATCAACTGGAAAATGTCGTCGCGGCGCTCGCCGGACACGCTGAGGCCGACAGTCCCGCCAACGCGCTCAAACTCGAACTCGACAAGAAAGATGCCGAGATCAAACGCCTCGCTCGCGAACTCGACCAGGCCCGCATGAAATCCGCCTCGTCTTCGGTCGCCTCCACGGCCGAAAAGATCAGAGAGGTCAAGGGCGTGAAGGTGCTCGCGCATCGCGTCGACAACCTCGAACGCTCGCAGATGCGCACGCTGGTCGATCAACTGCGCGATAAGGTAGGATCGGGCGTCGTCGTGCTCGGGTCCGCCACCGACGGACGAGTTGCTCTCATCGCCGGCGTCACCAAGAACCTGACCGGCCGCATTCAGGCCGGAAAAATTATCGGCCAGGTCGCACAAAAAGTGGGCGGCAAAGGCGGCGGACGTCCCGACATGGCCGAAGCCGGCGGTGACAAACCCGAAGCTCTCGATGCCGCCCTCAACGACGTTTACAATGTCGTCGAGTCAATGCTGTAAAGGCAGCTGACAGGTCACAGGAAAGCGTTGCGAATCCGATGTCCTTCCTGTCACCTGTGACCTTATTTTATGCCCGACCGAATCTCGTTTATCAAGCACCGAGGCCAGACGATCATGCTGATCGACTTCAGCCATTGTGAGCCGAAAGAGATTCTTCTGCTGCTCGACGAGATACAGCACACGATAGCTCTTCACCAGCGCGATTCTTTACTCACGTTGGGCGATATGACCGGCGCGCACATTGATCGCGCAGTCGCCACGCGCCTGAAGGAAGTCCTGGTGCGCGACCGGCCCTTCGTCAAACGGTCGGCGTGGGTTGGTGTGGAAAGCGTGCCCCATATCTATTACGAAAACATCAAAAGCTTCACGCAGCGCGAAATTCCCACCTTCAAAACGCGCGAGGAAGCAATGGACTGGCTGGTGAAGGAGTAGCAGGTTTCAGGTTTCAGGTCTCAGGTCTTAGTTCTCAGCACGGTTCTGAGTTTTTAGCTCGCAGCTTTCACCCTCACCGCATCAGGACAACGGCGCCGTCAATCGCGGCTTTTTCCTGCCGAAGCGCAGAAACAACAGTCCAATCACCGCACTCACCACTATGAGTTCGACCACACTGCCTTCCGGGCCGACAGTACCGCCGGTCATCCACTTGGAACCCGACATCGCGGTGTTCAGCAGATGTCCACTTGCGGGCATGCCGCTATCGGCAACTCCGAAGAAAAAAGTCTCCGCCCAGTCCCAGGAAGCATGCATGCCGATGGCAAACCACAAGTTTCCGGTAAGCCGCAGAGTCACGCAGAACAGCAACGCTGCAAGCGAAGTGGAAAGACCTCCAACCCAGGTCTCTCCCGGGTTCCCCATGTGACCGAGCCAGAACAATCCCGAAAGCAGGATGGCGGCGGGCCAGAAACCAATGCCAGTCGAGAGCGTGAACTGCGGATACCCGCGAAACAGAAATTCTTCGAAAAACCCCACCATGACAAAGGCCGCCGCCCACAGCAGCCCGAAGCGAATTGCGGCAGAACCCGCCAGGTCATATCCGTGAAAGGCCACGTTGCCTGTCAGGTAGAGCGTGAACATCGTGGCACACTCGGCTACAAGGCCCCACGCGATCCCTTCAAGGAATCGCGCCCCGAATGCACCTCGCCACGGCAAACCGTAATCGCCCAGAGAGCGCTTTTCAAAAGCTCCCATCACCAGGCTCGCCACCAGAACGCAGAAGAACGCCAGCCCATCGTGCAGCAGCACTGTCTTGGCGGTGAAATCCACAGTCGTGGCACCCTGCCTCGAAAGATGGAGCAGCACGAGCACTTCGTGGATGCCGAATCGCATCCCGAACACGATGGCCAAGAAAATCAGGAATCGCCAGAGTGCGCGCAATCCGCTGGGCCCCAGAAAAACCGATCGCAGACGTTCAGCCTGCGGGGAACGTGTCATGTCGGAATTAGCAAGGGAGGGTAATTGCTCGGCGGCTTGCATTTCTCCAGGTTGCATACAGCTGGATACGCAGCCTGCCGGGGTTTAGTTCCATCCTTCAAAGCTGGTGTCCAGTAGTAGCTGATGTCCAGCGAACTCATTGTCCGGCCAAGACCAGATATCCTTGTCAGCTTCTCCATTTCAAGGTCACCGGACCCGAAATCGGATGACGAAATTCCGTCCCTGTTTTGCGACTCTCCAGCCAGGCCTGCTTCAGCTGGAAGTACCACTTCGCGGGACGGTCGGCGTCGTCGATGAGCATCAGGTGCGGGTTGTATTTCAGACCTTCGGACTGATCGGCCATGGTTTTGCGGTCCTGCTCCACGAATTTCGCGAACACGAACTTGAGCAGGTCGGCGCCGAAAGGAAGCCAGCGGAAGAGGTTCCAGGCCGCCACCACGTCGATGCGGCAGCGGTCGCGCGTGATGGGGGTAACCGTGGTCAGGCTCGAGAACCAGTACTTTCCTGCCCGGATGGTTTCCCAGCGACGGTTGGGCAGGGTGAAGTCGATGGTGGTGGTGATGGAATCGGCGTCGGCGTAGAGCTTCAGCAGCTTGTACGGCGCGCTGTTGGAGCTCGGCGTGTGCGCGCTCATGCGAAAGCCGTGCTCAATCGGCTCGAAGGCTTTTTGCTTTTCGTGAATCGATTCGCGGCTGCGCCACCACCAGGCTTGATGAACGAAGGGTCCGTGCGCAGGGTCCATCAGGCCGATGATGCCGTGGTCGACGCTGCAGGGCAGATCAGAGGTCAGGTAGGCCAGTTTGTATTTCTCATTGAATGCCGGCACGCGCGGTGGGGTAACGGCGGGATCGGTACGCTTCGTGAAGCCCGCTCCTGCCGGTCCGGGTTCGGGGATGAACACCCAAATGAAATCATCGTGGTCCTCGCATGCATAACTTCCCGCGTAAATGCGGTCGACCTTGAGGTTCTGGTCGGCGGTGAGCGACGGGATCAGCTGGCACTGTCCCGAATGCGGGTCGAAGCGCCAGCCGTGATAGCTGCATTCGACCTGGGTCCCCTCGAAGTGTCCGCAGGACAGCGGCATGCCGCGGTGCGGGCAGGCGTCGCGCAGCGCAAACGGGAGGCCCTGCGGGTCCCGGCCAACGACGAGCGGAACCTCCAGCAGCGTGGCTTTCTGCAGGCGATTTTTCTGGACGAGGTCGCTGGGCAGGGCCCGGTACCAGAAGCCAGAAAGCATCAGCGAGTCGGGAGTTTGACGTTGGGGGGAGTCGTCGAACATGGGACGAGGCGAGGGTACTACAGCGCGGGGAATTGGGGGAACGTTCGCTTCTCGATAGCAGCGTTTGCCGGTTTGAGTCTCGATCGAAGGAGAAAAGCAACGCAGGGCGGCTTCCCGAAACGGGAGAAATATTACTGTCAAGTAACCCCACCCCCCTCCCCCCCATACCGGCAAAATCTTGAAAACAAAGAACTGATTTTGGAGAGGCCTGCAAAATCTTTGAGTTTACAGGACTTACAGGCAAAATATTCCGGATAAAGGACTTAGCTTGTCAAGGATCCGACGCTGGTGGCGTTTCGACGCTTGGCTTGCCTTTCTGCGATCCCGCATCGAATGCCCGAGTCGCGCCAGGCACACAAAGGCGCCTACCCACGGAGCTAGTATGCGGGTAACCGTGCGAGGAGATCTGTGACGGCGGTCACGACGGGTGGGTTGAGGAGCGAACTCGGAAAAGGTCGCAGGTCGCGACCACGTGCACCGCACCAACAAGCCCAGGGGCAACGAACCAGCACCACCAACTAACGGCCTTGATTTTTCAGTAACTTACCCAGATTACTTTGGTGGTTCTATGGCCTTCGGATATTTTGCCGGGCTTCAGCTAAACACCCTATAATCAGCCTACTCTGGTAAAGGTTCTCCGTCAGGTTCCGGGTAGAGACAGGTTGTGGACTTTGTGTGTTTGCAACGAGGATCGACCCGGACATGCGAAAGCACCTGAAAATCGCGCTGATGGCTAGTCCCGTACTCGCGGCCTCCCTTTCTCTCCCCATTCCCTGCGCCATGGCGGCTTCCGGGGGCGAGGAAACTCCCTCGCACCTGGTGGCGACGACCGACGATAGTGGGCGCACGATCTATACCAACGAATACGTTGCGGTTCCGGCTAAGACCGCCCGCGGCAATGCGGTATCGGCCCCAAGACAGAGCCGGTTGGTGTACTGGAGCGTGAAGGAAAAGCGCTATAAGCCGGTGCCCTCCGCAACCATGGGCGCGGCCCGCTCGGCCGCCGCCGAAGTGAACCAGTATTTGAGCGGTGAGACAAAATCCGAGAGTTCGGCAGAGAACACGAGCTTTCTTCGCAGCAACATACCGTCGAATCCGCAAGACGTCGACGCGGCCATCGAGCAGGCGGCGGCACGCCACAATGTGGATCCGAACCTGGTGCGCTCGGTGATCAAGGTCGAATCGAATTTCAATCCCAACGCGGTTTCGCGCAAGGGAGCAATGGGCCTGATGCAACTCATGCCCAGCACCGCACGGTCCCTGCATGTGACCAATCCCTTTGACCCGCAACAAAACGTGGACGCCGGGGTTCGACACCTGAAGCAGTTGCTGGAAAGCTACGGCGGCAATATCAAACTGAGCCTGGCTGCCTACAACGCTGGGGCAGGTGCGGTGGCACGGAGCGCGGGCGTCCCGCGCTTCTCGGAAACGCAAAACTATGTCCGGCGGATCACCGAACTGTACTACGGTGGATCGCAGCCGGGGGCACATGTCGTCGGCAACGTAGTGCACGATCCCGTTCGTGTGCAACGCGATGCACGGGGTGTGCTTTACATCAGCAACACCGACTAGTGGTTTTGGCATCTCTCAGGTAAGCCGTTCGAAAGCCGGCCCCTAAAGGGGCATAACAAGATAGGCGCCTTACGGCATCGCTGAAGGCTGAACAGGCAATAACAGGTTCGACAGTGCAGTAACGGGCTGGAGACGTTGACGACCCTACTCCGACACCAGCGCGGGTTGCGGCTGGTAGCAGCGTTGCTTTTGCTGCTGCCGGTAGTGCCGTTGTATGCGCGGGCCCGGCATTCGGACGCCTGGGGGCGCGACACCTTTGCACGCGCCGAGCGCATGCGCGAGGCGCTCAACGGGAGACCAGTCGAACAGCGCACCCGGCGCGACTACCAGCGCGTCATCGACGCCTACCGCCGGATTTATTTCGGCGCTCCCGCATCTTCCAAAGCAGATCCCAGTGTGGTCGCCGTCGCGGAATTACAGGTGGAGATGGGCCGCCGCTTCGACGACAACAAAATCTTCCAATCCGCCGTGAAGCAGTACCAGTTCCTGCGCAAGGAATATCCGGGAAGCAAGTACCGCTTCGACGCGTTGTTCACGATCGGCGAAATCTACAAAGACGATCTGGAGGATCCGGAAGAAGCGCTGGCGACCTTCGAAGATTTTGTGCGGCGATATCCGCGGAATCGGCTGGCGGGTCAGGCGAAGCAGGCGATCGCGGATCTGAACAAGGAAGCGGCAGCACCGCAGAAAAGCGCGGCCCAGCGGGAAGCGGAGAAGTATCAAAAGGCTGCCGACGCTTCCGACAAGACGAAAAAGCCGGGCAAAAGCGAGGCGAAAGACAAAGACAGCGACGACACGGTGGCGAACGACGAGGGCGAGCCACCGGCCGCACCCGAAACGAATCCCGAGAAATTCCCGAGGGTAACCAGCATCCGGCACTGGTCCACGCCCGACTACACGCGGGTGGCGATCGATCTTGAGGAGGACGTGAAGTTCGACTCGCGGCGCATTGATGGTCCCGACCGGATTTTCTTCGACCTCTACAACACGAAGCTGGCATCGACGCTGGTGGGCAAGACATTCGATGTGGACGATGGCTTCCTGAAAAAAATACGTGTGGCCCAGTTCAAGCCTGGAAAAACGCGCGTCGTGCTCGAAGTGGATGATCTCAGCGACTACGACGCGTTCCTTCTGCCGAACCCGTCGCGGTTGATTATCGACATCCGCGGCAAGCAGACGGTGACGGCCAAGTCCACGAAAGCTGCGCTGGTTGCGCCAGAGAGCGCACCCCCGAAGACAGCGGGAGTGGTCGACCGCTCAGACTCGACCAAGCTGGCCGCTGCCTTGCCAGCAGAGACGCCGGCAACCGAGGACAGCGAGAGCACCAAACCGACGGTAAAAACGGTACAGGTGGGAAAGAATCGGGTGAAGAAGATCATCGAGGCGGACAGCGACGATCGCACGAAACCGCCCGTGGCCCGTTCGGTGGAAGATTTGAGACCGGATGTGCCGCCAACGCGCACGATGGTCGCCGACAACTCCTCGATGGATGCTCTGCCGGAAGAAGCCGTCACTGGAAAGAAGGCGGCGACGACCCGGAGCAAGAGCGGTCACAAGACTGCCGCCACCGACCTTGATGTGCGCGAAGCCCGTCCAACTTCGGCGGGCGATCGTTCGCTGATCCGCGCCCTCGGATTAAAGATTGGAAAGATCGTCATTGATCCCGGGCACGGCGGACATGACACGGGCACCATCGGTCCGGAAGGGCTGATGGAAAAAGACCTGGTAGTGGACGTGGGACGGCGGCTGGGAAAGCTGCTCGAGACGCGGCTGGGAGCCGAGGTGGTTTACACGCGCAAGGACGACACTTTTATTCCGCTGGAAACACGGACGGCAATCGCCAACCGCGAACAGGCGGATTTGTTCGTGTCCATTCACGCCAACTCGAGCCACGATCCGAGCGCGCGCGGAGTAGAAACATATTACCTCAACTTCACGTCCTCGGCGGACGCTCTGGAAGTGGCGGCGCGCGAGAATGCGGTATCCGAGAAGTCGATTCACGAGTTAGGCGACCTGGTGAAGAAGATCGCGCTCAAGGAAAAGATTGAAGAATCACATGAATTCGCGAGCGACGTGCAGCAAGCCTTGCACAACGGGCTTTCGACGAAGAGTTCGGGCATGCGCGATCGCGGCGTGAAGAAGGCGCCATTCATTGTTCTGATCGGCGCGAATATGCCGTCGATCCTGGCCGAGATTTCGTTCGTCAGCAACCCCGGCGACGAACGCAAGCTGCAGACTTCGGAATACCGGCAAAAGATCGCGGAATCCCTCTACCACGGAATCGCCAAGTATGTGAGCGGACTGAGCGGCGTCAAAATGGCGAGCCGGGTTTCGAAGGAAGAAGGCCAGTAAAGCGGACGACGGGGCCTTGAAGTTCGGCCGACAAACAAGACCTTAAACCACAGAGGACACAAGGGAGCACGGAGGAATCAGATGCCCTTTGTATACATCTGCGGCCTCTCGGGGGTTTCATGTTTGTGGTGCTGAGAAACCATCCCCCAAAGTCCCACTCAAGCCAAACCCCGGGATTGAGTGGGCTGCTCGCCCTCGCGACAGCCGGCGGGACGCCGGCGCTACGTGGGCGGTGGAAACTTTCCCTCCCGCTTTGTAGTCTAATAACGCATGGGGTTTGCGTTTCCGATGAAGCTCTATCGAGTCCTGCCAGCGGCTCTTATATGGTTCCTGGCGGTGGCCGCGTTTGCGGCTGGGCCCGCTCCCGCGGCTCCGGCCAAGAGTGGTGCACCGGCTGCGATTCTGCCCAACCAGTTCAGCGGATGGCAGATCCAGGGAGCGGCGCAGACCAGCCAGGATCCGGCGGCTGCGGATCCGGCAAATCCCGCAGTGCTCAAGGAATACGGTTTCACCGATTTCTCCTCGGCGGCGTACACGCGGGACGATGGACGCAAGCTCACGCTGCGGGCCGCGCGCTTCGCCGACGCTAGCGGCGCCTACGGCGCGTTCACCTACTACAAGCAGCCGGAAATGCTGAATGAGAAGATCGGCGACCAGGCATCGTCGCTGAACAACCGTGTGCTCTTCTATCGCGGGAATGTGCTGATGGATGCCGTGTTCGACAAGCTGAGCGCGATGTCGGCGGCGGAACTGCGCGAGCTGGCGAGCAACATTCCACTTCCGCAAGGAGGAGCGCGCAACCTGCCCCCGTTGCCGACCTATCTGCCCAAAGAGGCTTACGTCAAGAATACGGCCAAGTACATCATGGGGCCGTTGACACTCGACAAGATCGGCTCGCCACTGGCGGCAGAACTGATTGATTTCGGAGCGGGCGCCGAAGTGGTGGAGGGAACGTACCGAGGTTCGAGTGGAGAAGGAACGCTGGTACTGATTTCCTACCCGACGCCACAGATCGCGGCAGACCATTTGAAGCGGATTGAGGCAGCGCATGCGGCGAAGCAGCCGGCGGGAACGGGCGTGGTGGTGGACGTCGGGAGCTTTGGGGACAAACGGTCCGGACCGATTGTTGCGGTCGCGGCGGGACTGCTTTCCGAGAGCGAGACCAAGTCGCTGCTCGGCGCGGTGCACTACGACGCCGATGTCACGTGGAATGAAAACACCTTCTTCGACAAGAAGAACAACGTCGCCAATCTTTTGTGGAATGTCGTGGTGTTGTGCGGAGCGTTGATGGGCATCACGCTGGTGGCAGGCTTCGCGTTTGGTGGCGTGCGATTGGCATTAAAGCGTCTGTTACCGCGCCGCCAGCACGAAGGGGACGAATTCATCTCGCTCAACCTCGATGAAGCACTGGAGAAGAAGCAAGGGGCGGTACGCGTGTCGACAGGCGGGGCCGAGTCGTGATTTCGGCAGTGGGTCCTAAGGTAAGTACCTCAATTTAAAGTCGCTTAGGAGAGGCGGAAGGCAAAGAAGTCTCAGAATGATACGCTTTTCGCGCGTGTTGCACGCTTTTGTAAGCGATTGAAAATAAAGACATTTA
>Ga0210401_10001724_pt1 | contig 24971 bp, 21 predicted proteins | sample IncBWH32MmetaG_FD_150866 | JGI IMG/M metagenome (GOLD analysis project Ga0210401, IMG submission 150866) | Forest soil microbial communities from Barre Woods Harvard Forest LTER site, Petersham, Massachusetts, United States - Inc-BW-H-32-M | ecosystem: Environmental > Terrestrial > Soil >... | reverse complement strand
GCCGCCGCCTCCACCGCCGCCGCCGCCTCCACCACCACCACCGCCGCCAAGCGGCGATTCCTTGCAAATAAGTGGCTCAGACTCCGGACAATCCGTGGGTTTCTGGGCTAGCGGCAACTTGTGCACAGACCCGCAGTGTGCAAACCCAACGAAAGCCACGACGCGCAAGATCTACGAGCCAGTCACGTCCGCTAGCAGCCTCACATTCCCGTTACTCGACCCAGCGACCCGCGCGAACGATAACTTCACTGGGCCAGGTAGCCTCGCTGCGTTTACGAACAACCACCCGCCGACCTGGCTATCTTCGATAAATTGGACCGCAGGCTCAGACACGGTAAACGTTGGCTTCGGTTCGCCGTTTCCAATTGCGGTCACTTTTACCATCTTGACCAGGGATCAACAGGGAGGAGCACTGCACGCCTATCTTCAGACGATGGCGGCGAAGTCCTTTTTCGAGAGTATGCATACCGGCATCGTTCTCTTAAAGAATGCCGACCAATTTCCACTGCAGTCGACCCTGCCTTATTGGCTCCAAAACTGTACGTCGCTGCCTATCGGCGCTGGAATCGCTTTTCCGCCACCGGTACAGGGCAGCATGAATGTGTATGTTGTCGAACAGATTATTGGCGGATCTGCAGGGATAACCGGAGCTTCCTGTGGGGGCGGGACCATTCTGCTTGTGTTGCCGGCGCTCAAGCCTGGATTCATAAGCGTTCCACGTTCGACGACGTCACTAGCTCATGAAATCGGCCACGAACTTGGACTCGTCCATACGCAAGAACAGTTTGGACCTCCAGTGGCCGGTTTCGACTCGACCAACTTGATGGATTGCTGCGAAGGCGGAAGGGTCGCGACAGACCTGACTTCGGCTCAGGTGTTTCGAATGTTCTTTTCTGCCGATTCACTCCTTAATGGAGGTGCCGGAAGCGCGGATCTCAATTCGACTGGATCCTTTGTGCCTAGGTTTAACCTTTCTCCATTCTCTTTGAGCATTCCTCGGCAGGCCGAGACATTACCAGTCGCTTGCCCCCCAATTTCAAAGGATGACACGCTAGGTTGTCCCACGCTTTGCAAGCGCATTTGGGTCCCAGGGTCCCCTTTAAAGTGTTCAGAGTGACCTCGGCGCCAATTTGCAATGGATAAGGCGAACGAGCCGGGGATAGGCCAATCGAATCAAGCTGAGGGCGTGAAACACATGATCACATCATCGGGCAAAGTATGGGGTGCGCTTCTTTTCTTGATGGCAACATGCTACGAGCCGATCTATGCGCAAGTAGTCTCTCCGGAACTCGAGACTGCGCTTACTGCGGTTGAAACTGACTCTGACGGATCTAACGCAGCATTGACAGCACGACTCTTGCAAGCAGGCGTCGCTGGCGAGCCGTTGTTGATTTCTGCAGTAACGGCCGGCCCACCGTCGAGCGAGATCATCTCTCTTCAAGCCGATGCACAAAATCAGTTTGCCAACATTCAAAATTGGCTCGCGACGAATTCTCCTGGCGTAACAGTAGATGCTGGAACGCTCGCAGCGGCTCAGGCACTGACACAATCACAGTACGTTATGGGAGTCGTCCAATCCTATGTCAACGACTATCGTGAAAATGCTCTAGAGCACTTGGCCTATGTCGCTGGGTCGGCTGGCAAGGCACTTCTGAGTCAAATTGCTGCCGATCCTACGTCGCCTTTGCAGGCTGCATCCCAAAATGCACTGCAGCTAGGGTTTGCGTCGTTCAAAGCAGAGCTGTCGAATCTTGACGGAGCGAACTCTCGATTTGAGCTTGAAGGTAAGTTCAAACTGCACCGCGCTGCCTCGATAGACCCTGTAAACCAAGATGTGTTTTTGAGGCTCGGCACTTTCGTAACAATGATTCCGAGTGGATCATTTGTATATGTCGCAAATGGGCATTACCGCTATGTGGGACAACTAACCGGATTTGGCGGAGAGACTGTCACTGGAATAATTGATTTCAAACTTAACGAGGGAGGGAGCTACACGCTGAAAGCGGAAGGGAGCGGCCTCGACACGAGTGACTTCGCTAGGCCTGTGGGTGTTGGCGTAATAGTCGGAAACATCGGGGGGAGCACCGTTACGGAATAAGACTAGAACGTATTTACGAGCTCGCTTTCTAGTTGTCCGTGCCCATTGCGGTGCAAGCAGGATTTTCAATTACCTGATAGTTGGATTTGCCGACTCCGCTTTCTCCCGCGCGCGAGAGCGGGCGGCGCCATTGTTCACCTGTTGCGGCCCGGTCGTCACGTTCGCCTGTCTGGCGAAGACAATCGGCGGGTTCTTGATGACGGCCAAGGTTTCGAGCGTCGCCCGGCATTGGGATTGCGCCCGCAGGGCCATCCGCATATTCGCGTCGAATGCGGCTATCTGGTCTTGCGCCATTCCCCGATCTGTCAGTCGCGAAAACAGACTCTGCAGTGCGGTCGCCTGACTCAGCAGCATCGCCTCGAATTGTGACAGGTCGCCACGACTAACCGCCGCCGCCTGGTCGCGCAGCAGCGCCATCAGAGCCGGCACGTCGATTGCGTCGTCCAATCCGGTGTGCGCCTCTGCGCTCCGGATCACCCGCATCGCTGCCAGGTCTGGTGCCGTTACCATCTTCGCCGCGCCAGTTGCTGTTTCCCCGTTGGATTTGCCGGTTGCAAATAGCGGAACGGCTTTGCTCGGTTTGTAGTCCTCTGCCTCTTGGACTTTCAGCTTCGATCTGGTCATCGTGAGTTTTCCGGGGCCGTGTGCCGGTCGATCAGCGCCGGAAGGTCGAAGGGGTCAATCAAGGCGGTAATGATCGCCGTGACGATCAGCCCGTCATCGGTGCGCCTCGCGTAGCCGATCCGGAGTCGCCCATCTGCCAACGGTTCGTCATCAGTGACGATGGCCAGCCGTTGGCCGGGCGCAACGATTAGCAGCCCAAGAGGGCGTCAACGTGCGCGTGGCCTATGGAACCTCTCAGCGAGTGGATCAGTTGCTCGCCGGGGAGTTCTCGGTCACCAGGAATTTTCACGCGCAGGCGTTCTTGCTCGTCGGGCTCGCCGAGGACACGAAATTCAATCTTCCAGAAGTGGTCGAGCTGCCCTGGCAGGATCGGTATTTCGGCGTCCCTCCGAGACCAAAGCACGGGCAGACTCCGAAGCTCGGCACGCTGCACGCGTCCCTGTACCAGGCCGCCGCAGCTGCCCACGCGGCCGCTCGGCGAGCGAACCAAGGCCAGGGGCGTCAATAATTGGACGCCGCTCTTCGGCAAAGCAGCGGCGTGAGGCTCTGCCTTAAGAGAATTTCCCAACTCGCTGTGTTCGGCATTTGGAAGGATTCTTGAATGGGTGAGAATAATTCACAGATGATCTCTCGACAGTGGCGGGGGCTCGCCAAACCGGATTGTTCACAGGCTTACGCGGATCACCTGCGCAAGGAAACCTTTCCGGCAATCGGCAAACTGCCGGGCTTCCTCCGTGCCTCGATACTTCGACGCATGCTGCCCGAAGGCGTCGAGTACCTGGTTGTCACGGAGTGGGCCAACCTGGAGGCAATACGACAATTCGCTGGAAACAACGTCGAGCGCGCTGTCGTTCCGGCGGCCGTTCGCGAGATGATGCTGGAATACGATCAAGTCGTGCGCCATTACGAGATCATCGAGTAGTGACCTCGGCGGAACCCTTCCAGCTCAGCGGACGGGTAGACATCGGTGCAGCCCTGAAACAGGCGGCGGACGAGGCGACCTTCGCGTCCCGCGCCGGTTCTGCGAAGAGCGGTAGCGCGCGGCAAGTCGGCGCGGCGACCGAATCTGCAGGCTCGGCAATTGCAACGCTCGGGCTCGTCAGTCAGATGTCCGCGCGGACGGCCTCCCCTCGGGGCTACGCCAGCCTCCCCCGAGCGCTTTGAATACGGCGATCTGGTCCTGTACAAGATCCGCATCGGAGGCCGCAACGGCCGCCTCCGATGCGACGAGCGATTGCTCGGTGGTGAGCAAATCCAGATTGCTGAGCGAACCGGCGAGGAACTGGCCATGGGCCATGCCAAACGCCTGGCGCGCCTTGTCCTGCGCCTCGACCAGCGATTGCCTGCGATCGAGTTCTGCGCCATAGCGCGCCAGTGCCTGCTCCGTCTCCTTAAGTGCTTGCAGCACGACGGCATCGAAGCCGGCGAGGCTCGCCGCCGCGTTGGCTTTCGCCTGGCGCACGCGGGCGCGCGGACCGGCCATGTTGGGAAAGGTCCAGCTCACGCTTGGGCCCAACCCCCAGGCCAGGCCGTTGTTGGTGGTCACCTGGTTGAGTTCAGAGCTGACGCCTCCGTAGAAGCCGCTCAGAACGATCTTCGGATAAAGATCGGCGGTGGCAATCCCGATACGGGCGCTCGCCGCGGCGACATGCCGCTCGGCCTCGCGCACGTCTGGGCGGCGTCTGAGCAGCGTCGCGCCATCACCGACCGGGATCAGTTCCGCGAGCTGCGGTGGCGTCGCGCAAGCCTCCACCTCGGTCGGAGCTTTGGACGGCGCGCGGCCCAACAGTTCAGCCAGTTCGAACAGCGCCGCGCGTCTCTGGCCTTGCAGCGGTGGAATGCTGGCGCGCACTTGAGCCACCAGACCCTCTGCCCTGACCACGTCGAACTCGGAATTGGCGCCGGCCTGGTGGCGTAGAACGGTGATTTGTGCCTCGCGAGCGACCACCTCGAGCGAATGGCGGGCCACCGCGATCTGCTCACCCAGGGCGCAAACTTGTGCATAGGCCCGCGTGGTCTCGGCGGCGACTGTGACTCGCACGCTGTCACGCGTGGCGGCCGCTGCCTCAGTGTCCGCGCGCGACGCTTCGATCGAGCGACTCACGCGCCCGAACAGGTCGATTTCGTAGGAGACATCCAGAAAGGTGTCGAAGATCCACACATCGGCGGGGGCATGACCGCCGATTTCGAGGATTTCCTCGGTGACCGGATCCCGACCATAGACGGCCCCGGCTTCGACCCTCGTCTGCGGGTAACGTCCGACCCGCGCGGCCTGCAGGATCGAGCGTGCCGCCGACAAGTTCGCCGCCGCGATCCTCAAGTCGGTGTTTGCGGAGAAAGCCTCTTCGAGCAAGCGATCGAGCAATGGGTCCTGGTACAGCCGCCACCAGTCATCGGGTGGCTCGGCCGTGGTCTCGGCCGCGGGGGTGGCCGAAACCAGCGGCGCCTGAGCTCCACTCACGGCCGCTGGGGGCATGTACTCGGGTCCGACGGCGCAGCCGCTGAACGCGCCGACCGTCGCCAGGAGCAGGGCGGCGCCGCGGTCGCGAATCACGGGGACGGCGCGCCCGTACGCGCGCCGAAGGAAACGTGGGAGGCGGGCCCCGGCGGGGCGGCACGGCGCGTCACGATGATGATCAACGTCAGCGCGGTGAGCGTGGCGACCACAACGAAGGAATCGATGATGCCCTGCGTGATCGACATGCTGTGGACCACGCCGTTCAACACACTGGCCCCGCGCGTCGACGCCGAGGACGGATCGCCGGCAGGCGCCGTGACCGCAGCGTAAGCCTGCAGGCGCTGAATGACCCGCCCGTCCCCGATCTGCACGTGCTGGCCGAGCAGGTTGGAGGCGATCTGGCCGCGCACGCGCACGAACGTCACGATGAAAGCAGAACCGACCTCTCCGCCCATCAGCCGCGCGGTCTGCAGTGCGGCGCCGAAGCTCAGCGCATCCTGAGGTCGCAGGTGCAGCACGGAAAAAAATACGATCCCCGACAGCGCGAAACTCTGCCCCAATGCCTGCAACAGCTGTGACACCAGAAACTGGTCCGAACCCCACAGGGGCGTCAATCCATGCGCCACCATCAAGCACGCCATGCAGATGCAGACGAACCCGGACGTGGCCACCAGCCGCGGGTCGAACCGGCGCAGAAAGTACCCAGCCAGCGCGCATACGATCAGCTGCGGAACGGCGATCCACATCAGCGTCTGACCCACCTCGAGGGCTCGGAAGCCTCGGACCACCTGCAGGAACTGCGGGATGACGTACGACGTGGTCAGGATCGTCAGTCGCAGAAAGCAGACCATCAGCAACAGGCGCGGCAACGGCGCTCGGAAAAGAACCTTGAGGTCGAGGCCCGGCTGCGGTGTGGAGCTTTCATGCACGAAGAACGCAGCCAGCAACGAGCCCCCGCCCAGCATCAGACCCCACACCAATCCCGAGTTCCACCAATCCAGGCGATTGCCCTGGTCCAGCGCGGCGTAGATCAGCCCCAGACCGATGCCGCCGAAAGCGAACCCGAACAGATCGGGGCGCGGCCGATCGGGATTGACCGGCTCAGGCCGGACGCCGAACCCCAGAAACAGGGCCATGCCGGCCGCCAGGGGTACGTTCTGCCAGAAGATCCACTTCCACGACAGATGTTCCAGGTACCAGCCTTCCAACGAGGCAGACACATTGAGCGAGAGTTCCAGGTTCAGTGCATACAGGGCCACGCCGTAGGCCCACGCCTTGGGGGGCATGTTTCTCAGCACGAAACTCAAGGTCAGGGGCACAAAGAATCCCGTTGCCAGGCCGCCCGCGAATTGCATGCCCAGCAGCATCTGCAAATTGGGCGAGAAAGGCTCCAACAGCGATATCACCGCAAACGCGGCAGCCGCTTGCAGCAGTACTTTTCTGGGCCCGTAGACGGCGCCCGTCCAGATCGCTATTGGGGCGACCAGCATCTGAGCGGTGGTCTGAGCCGTCGAGATCCATGCGCCCTCGTCGAATCCTGCGTGCACGGCTCCGCGGATGTCCGCTAACCCGAAGGTGGACAGGCGGGTGGTCAGGGTGGAGATAAAAGTACCCAGCAGCACCGCCGCCAGCCCCAGCCACGGAATGGCGCTGGGTGCCGCAGGCGCCGCGGGGGCCGCGCCTGGCGCAGGCGCCAGAGGCTGCCCGCTCACTTGTGGTCAGCCTGTCTGGTGTCGACCGTGGCCACGACCGACATTCCGGGGCGAAGGCGGTCGCTCAGCCCGTCGGCGTCGTCGATGGCGATCTTGACCGCGACGCGCTGTACGACCTTCGTGAAATTGCCCGTGGCGTTGTCGGGCGGCAGCAGCGCGAACTGCGAGCCGGCTCCCGGCGCAAGCGCGAGCACGTGGCCGCGCAACGTCCGACCCGGAAAAGAGTCGACCTCAATCTCGGCCTTCTGGCCCACGGCCATATGCGTCAGCTGGGTTTCCTTGTAATTCGCGATCACCCAGACCGACGGCAGTGGCGTGAGCGATGTGATCTGGCCGCCGACCCCCAGGAACTGACCGGGCTTGATTTGACGCTGACCGATGACGCCATCCTGTGGCGCGACGATGCGCGTGTAGCCCAGATTGATCGTCGCAATCTGCAGGCTGGCCTGTTGCGCGGCCAGGGTCGCTTGCGCCTGCGCCTGCTGCGCGGTGAGCACGTGGAGTTGGCGCTTGGCCGCGCTGGCCTGGGCGCGGTTCTGCTCGAGCTGCGCGGCCAGCTGCGCCCGAGTCGTCTCCAGCCGCTCGCCCGCCTCGGTGGATGAGGAGCCCGTCGACAGAAGTATTTCCTGGCGCGCCAGATCGCGTGTGTTCTGCTCCACATTGGCCATGGTTGCGGCGACAGTCGCCTCGGCCGCCTGCACGTTGGCCTCTTGAAGCGCGCGCTGCGCCTTGAGCGTCTCGATCTGCGCTGCGGCGGCGGCCACGCCGGCAGTGAGTTGCGCGACCGCGGCCCGATAGTCGTCGTCGACGATCTCGGCCAGCAGCTGCCCGGCGCGCACACGCTCGAAGTCCTGCACCGGCATGGCTCGCACGTAGCCTGAGACCTTGGCCGCGATCGGTGTCAGATCCGCTTGCAGGTAGGCGTCATCCGTCGATTGCCGATCGGCATCGCTCTGCCACCGATTCCAGCGGGTGGTGATGACCACAAGCAGGCCGAGGGCGAGCAGGAAAATGAGTGCTCGCCAGATCCAGTCGGGCGGTGCGCGCCAATGAAATGCCAATTTCGGGTCCCCCATCGAGGTCGCTCCACGACCTTGCCCCGACCTCTTATTTGCCCCTGAACCGCGTCTGTCAGCGACTATCACATATTCTGCGGCGCCGTGCAGGAAATCGATTACGTCGCCGCATATATATCATTGTTGTTCAAGAGGAGAGGTGCCTGGGAGCGCTCGCGCGCAGACGCCCGCGGGCAGCGAGCCGCGCATCTGCTCGAGGGTCTCCGCCACGACTGTTGGCATTTCGATTACCTTTCAGGGCGCTTCGCGCGCACTGCACCAGGTTACGGCTGCAACGGTTGCACACGAAATTCGCCCCCGAGTCCTTGAAATAGCCTGGTTGATCTCGCGCCCTACGATGCATCGCATCAGCGACGGGATTTCGATCCCAGAGCAACGAATCAGCTGGAGTCGGCCATGAAGATCGCAAGACACCTTTTGTTGGCTACGCCGATCGCAGTGGCGGCAGGCCTCGCAGTTGCGCAGCCATCGTTGGTCGCTGCGCATGATGAAGAGCGCGCCGAAGCGCCCGGTGGTTGGCACGGGGACTCGCACGGCGGCTGGCGCCGGCCGCACTTCGGAGAGCGCAGGTCGTTCGACGATCACGATTGGACGTTATGGAGAGGCGGTCATTGGGCGCACGAGCGCCACGACGGCCGCCTTGGCTGGTGGTGGGTCGCGGGCGACGACTGGTTTTTCTATCCCGATCCGGTTTACCCGTATCCGGATCCGGACGTGATGCCGCAGCAGGATGCGACGCCAGATCAGGACCCAGTCGGCCTCGTCGAGCCGACCGATCCGGCAGGCGCGCAGCCAGCGGCCGGCAACACGCGCGAACCCGAGGCCCCGTTTCCAACAGCTTAGCGGTCGAGTGGCGAACGAGGGCGACCTTCGCGCCCTGCGCCGGTCAGGCCAAGGCAGGCATCAGCCACCGAGGGTATCGTAGCGGGCGGAATGACCGATCCGCTGTCCGACTTCGTGCGTTGGCATCCGCGCCTCTTCGTGCTCAGCGGAGCCGGCGTCAGTACCGCGTCCGGCATTCCGGACTATCGCGATGCCGAGGGTCGCTGGAAGCGCAAACCGCCGGTGAACGTGGCCGAGTTTCGCGGCTCAGCTGCCGTTCGACGGCGCTACTGGGCGCGCAGCATGCTCGGCTGGCCCGTGGTCGCGCGGGCCAGGCCCAACGCGGCGCATGAGGCGCTGGCCCGCTTGCAGGCGGCATCGCGCGTGGCCTGGCTCGTCACTCAGAACGTTGACGGCCTGCATCAGCGCGCCGGCAGCGATCCGGTCATCGAGCTGCACGGCAATCTCGGGCGCGTCGTCTGCACCCGCTGCGGCGAAGTCGTCGACCGCGTCGAATTCCAGCGATGGCTGGAGGCTGCCAATCCGATGCACGCGCGCCGCGGCGCGGCGCAGGCGCCCGACGGCGACGCGGACGTCGAGCCGGCCGACGGCGACGCCTTCGAGGTGCCGGACTGCCCGGTCTGCGGGGGGATCCTGAAGCCGGACGTCGTGTTCTTCGGCGACACCGTGCCGCGGCCGCGCGTGGAGCAGGCAATGCAAGCGCTCGAGCAATCCGATGGGATGCTCGTGCTGGGCTCGTCGCTGATGTTGTATTCCGGCTATCGTTTCTGCGACCGCGCGCACCGCCTCGGAAAGTCGATCGCGGCTGTCAACCTCGGGCGTACCCGGGCCGATCACCTCCTCTCGATGAAGGTGCAGCGTCCTTGTGCGGAGGCCTTGGCGGATCTGGTGGAGTTTGACATCGCCGAGAACGCGCTGTCCCGATGACCCGCTTACTCTCCGTCAACGTCGGGTTGCCGCGCGACGTCCAGTGGCACGGAAGAACCGTGCACACCGGCATCTGGAAAGAGGCGGTACAGGGTCGTCGCCGCGTCAGGCGGCTCAACGTCGAAGGCGACGGGCAGGGCGATCTCGGGGGGCACGGGGGGGAACAGCGAGCGGTTTTCGTCTATCAGATCGAGTCGTATCGCTACTGGGAGGAGCGCCTCGGCCGCCACGATCTTGTTCACGGGCAGTTCGGCGAGAACTTCACCATCGAGGGGTTGCCGGACGACGAAGTCTGCATCGGGGACCGCTACAAGATCGGCACTGCACTGTTCGAGGTGACGCAGCCTCGTGTCACCTGCTACCGGGTCGGGATTCGGATGGACGAGCCGCAAATGGCTGCCTTCCTGACCTCCAGCGGGCGACCGGGCTTCTACCTGCGCGTCCTCGAAGAAGGCGAGGTCGGCGCCGGTGACTCGATCCTGCCGATCGCTCGAGGGCCGGAGCGGATGACCGTTGCGGAGGTTAATGCGCTGCTGTACTCGTCCCATCACCCTCGCGATCAGCTCGAGCGGGCGTTGCGAATCCCGGCGCTGTCGCCGGGCTGGCGCGGATCCTTCCAGGCCTTGGTACGAAGTCAGGATGCCCACCCTGGCGCGCCGGGCAACGCGGGTCTGGTGCCGGCAGCGGCGGCGCAGACGGCGGCGCCCGGGTTTCGTCCGCTGCGGGTTTCGCGGATCGACCGTGAATGCCTGGACGTGATCTCGCTGTCGCTGCAGCCGACAGATGGCAGGCGCCTCACGACTTCGCTGGCCGGCCAATTCGTCGTGCTCCGCTTGCGGCCGAGGCCGGACGGTCCTGCGCTCTTCCGGAACTATTCGCTCTCAGGACCTGCCTCCGACGAGCAGTATCGCGTCAGTGTCAAGGTCGAGCCGGACGGCGTTGCGGGAAGTTACCTGAACCGCAACGTTCGAACGGGCGCCGTCCTCGATGTCAGCGAACCGAGAGGCAGCTTCACCTTGCAGCCGGGCGATGGGCCGGTGGTGCTGCTGAGTGCGGGAATCGGCGCGACACCCGTGCTGGCGATGCTGCATGCTCTGGCTGCGAGCGCTACGCCCCGGGAGGTCTGGTGGCTGCACGGTGCACGCGACAGCAAGTCTGATTCCTTCGCCAAGGAGGTGCGGCAGCTTCTCGGAATGCTGGCCCACGCACGAAGTCGGATCTGCTACAGCCGGCCGGCTGCGGATGATCAACAGGGGCGGGAATACGACGCGGCCGGTCGCCTGGGCATGAAGGTCCTCGACCAGCTGGGCGTTCCGCGAGATGGCGACTTCTACATTTGCGGGCCACCGGGCTTCCTTGGCGATCTGCGCACGGGCGTGGCCGCTTGGGGCGTGCCTGCCGATCGGATCCATTCGGAGCTCTTTTCCGGCGGCCCTTCGCTGATGCCCGGTGTGATCGCCACGGCGGTGCGCGCACCACATCAGCCGGTGGGTACCCCAGGCACAGGGCCGCTGGTGTCCTTCGCACGCAGCGGTATCGCCGCTCGCTGGCGCCTGGACGACCAGAGCCTTCTCGAGTTGGCAGAAGCGTGTGACGTACCCGTCCGGTGGTCTTGCCGCACCGGCGTCTGTCACAACTGCGAGAGCGGATTGATCTCCGGGTCAGTCACCTACCAGCCTGATCCGCTCGATCCGCCGGCGCAGGGAAATGTCCTGATCTGCTGCTCCCGGCCGCAGGGCGACGTGGTGATCGACATCTGAGTGGCGTCGTGACTGCAGGCTGACGGTCGTTACAGGGAAATCACGTCCCTCGCTTTTGCTCCCTTGATCGCCTCCACGGAAATCGAGTGATCGAAGGTGGCGAATCGCCCTGCGTGCCGGACCGCGAGTGCGAACAGGTAGAGGTCGGTCAACTGGCGCGGTCCGTGAATGCGTGCCGCATCGACCAGGCCCTGGTCGAGCAGGCTGACGTCATCGGGCCAGAACTCGTGAAGCCCGCTGGCAGTCGCCTCTGCAAGGCGTTCGATCACAGCACGCACGGGCAGGGCATTCGGATAGCCTGGATGCGACATGATGCGCACGCAACCATTCTGGGTGATCGGACAGGAGGCCCAGCCGGTCCGCGCTTGGCCCGCGAACCATTGCGCGGCGCGTGCGTGCAGCGAATGATCGGCATCGAGCAGCGCGATCAGTACGTTGACGTCGAGCAGCGCCCGCATCAGTACGCGTCGTCTTCGCGCAGCTTGTCGATCAGCTCGTTGGTTACAACGCCCCCGCGCTTCGGAAAGGGCCGGAATCCGTAGATCGCCTTCGGTTGCCGCGCAGCCAGGCCTTGCGGTGGGGTCGTCAGCGCGCTGCGGGCGAGCTCCGAGATCACTTCGCCGGTAGTTTTCTTGTCGCGGCGGGCGCGCTCCTTGGCCGCCTGCAGGACGTCGTCGTCGATGTCGAGCGTGGTGCGCACGCATCAGATGCTAATGCACCAGATGACGAAGATCAAGAGGCCGATTCGCCGACGACCGTCTGGTTGAACCGGGCAGCGTTCGTGCAGCTGCCGTGCGAAAGGCAAACTCGTAATCGGGATAACTGACACCACCCTACATCACGTCGCTCTACCCGTACCGCCAACGGCCTTCCTATCAGCCACTCGGCCTAGCCTGTCGCGGTGAGACAGGAGCCGCGCACCTGATACGGGCGATAGCTCTTTCGCCCGGTTCAGTCACCATCTGCTCTGCGAACGGTACGGCCGGTAACGCCTGGGGAACCGCACTCATGAAGATGTACGCTGTGACGACCGGTGTGGCCAGTCTGGTGTCTCTGGTCGGCTCCCTGATGGCCAACCTGGCCGCTCGCGATTCATTGCTGCTGATCGTGCTGGCCGCGCTTTTCATACAGTGGCACGCTCAGCGCAGGCGCCAACTGCGAACCGAGCAGCAACGCGTGGCGTTGGCCACGATGCGCAGCCTGTCCGACGAGGCGGCTTTGCTGAGCTGCAGCCAGGTTGCGAACGCTCATCCGGAGTTGCGGTGCGAGCTTCACATTTTCGAGCGTACTGTCGTGCGCTGCCTGGCAGACCTGCACCACGGCCGTGCCGGTGCGCCGGCCTTGGCGGTCATCCAGCGCTGCGTGAGGGTCATCGCCCCACCGCTGCTGGTGGCCGTGCAGACCTATGACGACAAGCTCACGCTGCAGAGTGTGTGTCGCCAATTTCGACGGATGAGCGAGCGGCTGTTGCCAGAGATCCCCAATAGCCAAATCCCCAACAGCCTCTCAGCGATGGACACGCACTCCGCATTCAAGGGCGACCTCTCGAACCAACGAGGATCCGCTCTGCTATCCGGCTAAGCGGCGCTCAATCGCCCGCGTGTTCCTTCGTCGAGACGTCGGGAAATTCCGTCGGCGTGGGGTCGTCCAAGACGACCGTATTGCCCTCGCTCCAGGGAGCATGCTGGTAGTCGAACGGCTTCACGGCCAGGCGCGGCTTGACGACCTCGAAGAAGGGCGAGATGTCGAAGTCGCGCGGTACGTACAGGCTGTGGTGCCGGATGCGCCATAGTTCGCGCACCTGGTCGGCGCGGCCCGGATTGCCGTCGTGCTTGCGCGTGATCACCGGCAGCACGGGGTAGCGCACATCTCCGAATGCCTGCGCGATCAGCGTCGAGCAGATCGCACGCGTCGGATCGCCGCTGCCGAAAGCGATCAAGCGGCGCCGCAGGCGTGCCGGCACGGGAAACGGCAACAGGTAGCGCGCCAGATCGAGCGAGTTCTGCAGGTCGTACTGGTAGCCGATGCGGTGGATCATGTATTGGATCAGGCGCTCTCGGTCCGGGTCGGTGAGCCTGACCGGGCGGCAGATGCGCACGCGGAAGTTGCTGTAGCACGACAGCGCCACGGCGCGGACGCCCTCCAGCACGTCGGCCTCGACCAGCGTGGCCGCTTCGCCGCCGACGGGCCGCAGTTCGCGACGTGGGCCGACATACAGCGCCGCATGCGACCACATCGACTGCGTCAGGTACTTGATCGCCGCGCTCATGCGCGTGTTGCCTTCGACCAGCAGAACGTCGCCGGGGGCCAGCGTTTCCGCCACCAGCTTGGCGTCGGCACTGCTACCGCCTGGCTTGCTGATCGGCTCCGAAAGATAGGCCGCGATTGCTCGTCCGACGAATTCGAACACGGTCTCCCTATCGACCACCCGGCAGGACCAGGGAATAGTATCCGGGTTCGCATCTTCAGACACCACGAGAACACCGGGGGGAGCACGCTGGCCGCGACCGGTTCACCATCCACTGGCGCCGTTTCCGACTCCGGCCTGACCGCCTTCTACCGCGATATGACCGGCCCGGAACGGCGCACATTCTGGGCGTGTTTCGGCGGCTGGGCCCTGGACGGCATGGACTTCATGATCTACCCGCTGGTGCTGTCGACGGTGATGGCGCAGTGGCACGTCGGCACGGGAGCGGCGGGACTGGCGCTGACGCTGACGCTGTTGGCCTCCGCGGTCGGGGGCTGGTGCGCGGGCTACCTGTCGGACCGGATCGGCCGCGTGCGCACGCTGCAGTTCACGATCCTGTGGTTTTCCTTCTTCAGCCTGCTGTGCGCATTTGCGCAGACGTTCGGCCAGTTGATGCTGGCGCGCGGCCTGCTCGGGTTCGGCTTCGGCGGCGAGTGGGCCTGCGGCGCCGTGCTGATGGGCGAGACGATCCGGGCCCAGTACCGCGGCCGCGCCGTCGGCAGCGTGCAGTCGGGCTGGGCGGTCGGCTGGGGCCTCGCGGTGCTGGCGCAGGCGGTGCTGTTCACGCTGTTGCCCGGCGAGGCGGCCTGGCGCGCGATGTTCGCGCTGGGCGCGGCGCCGGCGCTGGTGGTGTTTTACGTGCGCCGCCACGTGCGCGAGCCGCAGATCGCCGCCGTGGCGCGGGCACGCCTGGCCGCCGCCGGCGAGCGGCCGGCGATCTGGGAGATCTTCGGCCCCGGCGTGCTGCGCACCACCGTGCTGGCGTCGCTGCTGGCCACCGGCGCTCAGGGCGGCTACTACGCGATCACGGCGTGGCTGCCCACGTTCCTGAAGACCGAGCGCAACCTCTCCGTGGTCGGCTCCACCGGTTACCTGGCGTGGCTGATCCTGGGCTGCTTTGCCGGCTACCTGGTGGGCGCCTGGCTGGCCGATCGGATCGGGCGGCGGCGGATGTTCATCCTGTTTTCCTGCGGCGCGGTGCTGTTGATCATCGCTTACACGCAGCTGGGCATTTCGAACGATGCCATGCGCGTGCTGGGATTTCCGCTCGGTTTCTTCGCAAGCGGTTATTTTTCCGGCATGGGGCCGTTCCTGACCGAGCTTTTCCCGACCCGGCTGCGCGGGTCGGCGCAGGGCTTCACCTATAACTTCGGTCGCGGCTTCGGCGCGCTGTTTCCCGCGCTGGTGGGCTACGTGTCGCAGACGATGCGGTTGTCGCTCGCGATCGCGGCGTTCGCGGCGATCGCCTACGGCATCCTGCTGGCGGCGGCGCTGATGTTGCCCGAGACCCGGGGCCGCCAGCTCGACGCCGATGCCTGAGCGCGGCCGTGCGCCGCCCGACTGCGCGGATTTCCGCGACCTTAACTAAAGCGAGCACGTTTTCCGCCGAAATGTCGTAGCGGGGGCATTCGCGCTTCGCAAGGCGGGCACCGCATCACCGCCGCTGCCCCAAAAAAAGGGGGCAATCCGGTTAAAGGGATCTCGCGTCACGGCCGATAGAAGGACTACGGGGGTCTGTACCCCGGTGCGGAGCAGGCATGCGCGACCCTTTTTGGCTCAGAAATGTGTCGGCCTGCTTCGGACAGCGATCCTGCTGCAATTCCGACAGACGCCAGAAATACGTTAGGACAGACTCATTACTCGACAGGGATCGCCGACACGATTCCCGGCAAACCCATAGGAAACCGACCCCGTGAAAAGCTTCGCGACCCCATCGATCAGCGCCTTCATCGTGCTGCTGGAGCGACGTGCCACGCCGCTGCGCCTGGCGGGCGCGCTGGCAGCGGCCATCGTCTCGTTCGCCTTGTTGTTCGGTGCAAGCGCGCGCGCCCAGTCGTCATCCGATCCCGGCGAGAAGAAACTGGCCCACGAGTTGCGCGACATCGTGAGGACGGGCGCAACTCCCGCGGCGCGCTGGGTGCACGACGTGGCCGGCGTGCGGCATATCCAGGCCGTGATCGTCACCGATGGCGTCGATCCTCAAATGAGCGCCCTGCGGGCGCAGGTGCTTCGCGCCGGCGGCTCCATCCATGCGGTGCATCCGGCGGTGCACGCGATCACGGTCCAGATCCCGGCCGATGAGCTGCACGCGCTGTCGCTGCGCAGCGACGTGGTCAGCGTCTCTCCGAATCGCGACATCCGGCAGACCGCCAGCCTGCTCGAAATGATCACCGGCGTGCTGACGGGCAACGTGCGCTCCCACGCCACCCCCACCAGCTACAGCGGGCTGGACGGCAGCGGCATCGGAATCGCCGTCCTGGACTCCGGCATCATGAAGTCGCACGACGCATTTTGGAATGCCAGCGGCGCCTCGCGCGTGCTGCGCAACGTCAACCTGCTCAATGCGGCGCTGGCCAACTGGACCACCGGCGTCGACGCCACCACATCGCTCGCGCCCGCCAGCCCCGCACTGGCGGCCTACGAGGCGGCGATCGCGGCCGACACGGTCGCCAACGAGGATGCCTACGGTCATGGAACGATGGTCGCATCGGTGGCGGCCGGACGCTACTACACCCCGAGCGGGACCGGTCCCCAGGACATCAGCGGAATTGCGCCGAACGCCAACCTGTATGACGTCAAGGTGCTCGACAGCCACGGCAACGGAACCCTGAGCGATGCGCTCGAGGGCATCCAGTGGGTCATCTATCACGCCAAGGACTACAACATCAGGGTCATGAACGTGAGCCTGGCGGCCGACTCGACCGAAACCTGGCAGACCGATCCGCTGTGCGCGGCGGTGCGCAGCGCCACCGCGGCCGGCATCACGGTGGTCGTGGCCGCCGGCAACTACGGGCAGTCGGTCCTGAACCAGGAGGTTTACGGCACGATCAGCGCACCCGGCAACGATCCTTCCGTGATCACGGTGGGCGCCGTCAATTTCCACAACACGACCGCGCGCGCGGCCGCCACCGTCGCCAATTTCAGCTCGCGCGGGCCGACCCGCTCTTCGTACGTCGATACGAACGGCGTGACGGTCTACGACAACCTGCTCAAACCCGACCTGGTGGCGCCCGGCAACAGGATCGTCGGCGCGGCCGCCACGGCCGGCAGCAGCCTGAGCTGGAACTTCCTGGCCAACAACTACTTCGGCGTGCTCGTCAGCCCGCTTTCATTCAGCAACTTCTATGTAGGCCAGACCCAGATGGTCTTGAGCGGCACCTCGGTCGCCGCTCCAGCGGTCGCCGGCACCGTGGCATTGATGCTGCAGGCCAACCGCGGCCTGTCCCCGCCGCTGATCAAGGCCATCCTTCAATATACCGCGCAGCCGCTTCCTGGCTATAACCTGCTGGAGCAGGGCGCCGGCTACCTGAACGTCGATGGCGCCGTGGTGCTGGCCAAGGCATTGAAGAACGACATTGCCTGGGGCGGCTATGACCCCGGGCAAAACATCCTGGCGACCGGCCAGACGATGCCAGTCCCTTCTTCGACCATCAACGGCGCAAGCTTCAACTGGTCGCAAATCGTCTTTGCCGGCGGCGACAACGTATTGAGCGGCAGCGCGCTGTTTACCGCGTACCAGCCGATCTGGGACGCGCGCGTTACCTGGGCCAATGGGGTCACGCGCAAGCGACGGGTCGTGTACTGGTCTGGCACCGGCATTCCGTCCAACACCTACCCGCAGAACTTCACCGACTCGGCCCTTTCGGACCAGACCCTGATCACCGCCGGCGTCGTCATCGGCGACTCGCTGGCTGGAACCTGTTCGCTGCTCGCGAAAACCGGCGTATTCATCCCGACCGCGACGTTGTCGGGCTGGTTGGCCGGCGGCAGCGGCTCGACGCTGACCCAGGGCATCGTGCTGAGCAGCGGTGCGCTTCTGAGCGAGGGCGTGTTTCTGAGCGAGGGCGTGTTTCTGAGCGAGGGCGTGTTTCTGAGCGAGGGCCTGTTTCTGAGCGAAGGCGTGTTTCTCAGCGAGGGCGTGTTTCTGAGCGAGAGCGTGGTTCTGGGCGAGAGCGTGATCGGCCAAAGCGGCGGGCTGATGTCCGGCTTCAAGTTCAAGATCCAAGGCGAGTAACGCGCTGACCGAACCGATCAACCGGAACGACTTGAGCCGCCCGACAGGCACGCGATGACCACTTGCCCCGCAGTCACGCGACCGGCCCAGCGGCGAAGTGCCTCGTCATGAGCGCGCCGGCCCCCCGATCCCTGTACGAGCACGTCCGGCGCGGCTGGCCGGCGCTGCATCGGGCCCTGATGCCCGACTACAACCGCAAAGCCACGCTGTACTGGTGGACGATGGTCCTGCTGGGCACGCTGGTGCTGGGGCTGTCGGTCCGCAGTATCGCGGCGCTGGGACTGGCACAGATCGTGCAGATCATGGTCGGCGTGCTGGTTGCGATGGTCGCGGGCTTTTTCCCGGTGCGGGTTCCCCGCTCGAAGAATTCCTTCGCCGCGGGCGAAATCTATATCTTCCTGCTGCTGGCAATACACGGGCCGCCGGCTGCCGCCCTGGGTGCGGCGTGCGAGGCCGCGGTCGGCGCCTATCGCACGTCCAAGCGCTGGACCAGTCGCCTGTTCAGCCCGGCCATCTCGGGCCTGGCCATGTTTGTCTGCGGCTGGGGGTTTCAAGCTGTCGCCAAGAGCCTGCGGACGGCCACCTTGCTCGGTCCGGGCGGCCTGATGCTCCTGCTGATGACGCTGGGCGCGATCTACGCCTTCGTCAACAGTGCGCTCGTGAGCACCGTGATCAAGCTCAAGCGCGGCGAGCCCGTGTCTTTCCGGAACTGGTTCCACGAGTGGGGCTGGGTCGGCCTCACATTCACCTCGGCCGGCGCGCTGGCCTCGCTGCTGTTCCTGACGTTCAAGCAGTTCGGCGTGCCGGTGCTGATCGTTTCGGTTCCGATGCTCGCCATGTTTCTGACGACGCTGCACTATTTTCTGGCCCAGCAGACCGCGGCTGAGCGCGAACGGGCGGCACGGGTCGAAGCCGCTGAGAAGGTCGCCGCGCAGGCCGCGCAGCACGTGCGCGAGCTCGAGCAGAGCGAAAAGCGGTTCCAGAGCGCTTTCACGCACGCCTCGATCGGCATGGCCCTGGTATCGACCGATTGCCGCGTGTTGCAGGCCAACCGGGCCCTGAGCGTGCTGCTCGGCTGCGAGGTATCGGCCATCACGGGGCGGCCATTCAGTGAATTCCTGTTCGGCGAAGATGCCGGGATGCTGCAGGAGCAGCTCGCGCGCGTGCTTCAGCGCGAGGTGGAGGCATTCTCGCTGGAGCTGCGCTGCCGCGACGCCCACGGGCGCGAGATCTGGGCTTCCCTGCATTGCGGCTTCTTCGCCGATTCCCTGCCCACCGAGCCGTGCCTGATCTTCCAGGTTCACGACGTGACGGCGCGCCGTCGCGCCGAGGGCCGGCTGCAGCACATCGCCTACCACGACAGCCTGACCAATCTGGCCAACCGCAGCCGTTTCAACGAGTCCCTGCTGCAGGCACTGGAAAACCAGCGCGAGGATCCGTCGCGTCACTTTGCGGTGATGTACCTGGACTTCGACCGCTTCAAGCTGATCAACGACAGCCTGGGGCACGGCGCCGGCGACGAGTTCCTGCTGAAGGTTGCGCGCCGGATCCAGGAGCATGTGCGGCCGGGCGACGTGCTGGCCCGGCTCGGTGGCGACGAGTTCGCGATCCTGACCGAGGATGTCGGCAACACCCACCACGCCGTTGCGCTGGCCGAGCGCCTGCAGCTGGTGCTGCGCAAGCCGCTGCAGATCGCCGGCAAGGAGGTCTCGACCAGCGCCAGCATCGGCATCACGTTCAGCGACATCGGGTATCGGACGCCCGAGGAGGTTTTGCGCGATGCGGACCTGGCCATGTACAAGGCCAAGGCCAAGGGCAAGGCGCAGTTCGCGTTGTTCGATACCAGCCTGCACCGCCGGGCAACCGAGCAGCTCAGCCTGGAAGGCGATCTGCGCCGTGCGGTCGAGACCGGCGCGCTGCAGCTGGTGTTCCAGCCGATCTACCAGGTCGAACCACGACGGCTCGTATCCTTCGAAGCGCTGGTGCGCTGGCATCACCCGCAGCGGGGGCTGATCAGCCCGACCACCTTTATTCCGATGGCCGAGGAATGCGGCCTGATCGAGCCGCTCAGCCACTGGGTGCTCGAGAGCGTGTGCAGCCAGCTGCACGCCTGGCACACCCGCTTTGCGCACGCCGCCCGCATCGGCATGCACATGAACGCGTCGAGCCGGGACTTCGCCTCGCCCACCTTTTGCAATCAAGTCGCCGAAGCGCTCGGCCGGCACGACCTGCGGCCCAGCCTGTTGACGCTGGAGATCACCGAAAACGCGCTGATGGCGCGCATGGACCAGGCCGCCGACACGATGAAGCAGCTGCGCCAGCTGGGTGTCGGACTGAGCATCGACGATTTCGGTACCGGTTATTCATCGCTGAGCTATCTGTCGGTGCTGCCGATCAACAGCCTGAAGATCGACCGGTCGTTCGTGAACCAGTTGCAGGGCAGCGCGGAGAACTCCGAGATCGTGCGCGCCGTGATCACACTGGGCGCCTCACTCGGAAAGCAGGTGATCGCCGAAGGCGTCGAAACCGAATCGCAACTGGAGCATCTGCAGCGCCTCGGCTGCAGTCACTGCCAAGGGTTCCTGTTGGCCGAGCCGTTGACCGCTCGCCAGGCGGGCGCGCTGATCGAGAGCCTGGCGCCGCCGCCGGGCGCCTCGGGCGCACCGCCCGGCACGTCCGAGCCCGAACTGCTGTTCAGTACAGAGCGCGAAATCAAACGGCTGTTGCGCATCCACTGACCTCCTTCGCTCTGCGGGCTTCGGCGGGCGAGCCCCGCCATCAGAGCTAGCCTGCGCTGCTCAGGCGGCCAGTCCGACCGCCGTCGCGAGCATCGCCAGCAGCGCCTTGATCATCGATTCACCGGCGATCAGTCCGGATGCCACCGGGACGCTGTACGTGTCCTCGCTGGCGGGCGAAAGCCTGCGCCAGATCGCACCGATGGCCGCGCCGATTGCGAACGACAATGGGATGCTGAACGGAACCATCCAGCCCAGTCCCAGGCCGGTGGCCGAAGGCAACGCGGGGCGCGCCTTGGGGAAGGCTTTTGCCAGCAGCGGCAGCAGTACCCCGATCGCTGCGCCCATCAGCACGGCATACAGCACCGAGGGCGGCAGAGTGCTCAGGCCTCCGGTAAGTGCCCGCGCGACCGCGACCCAGGTCTGTGCGGCCGGGTTCGGGTACGCCTCCAGCGCAGCGAAATTCGGGACCATCAGGTACCAGGCCGGAACGCACACCAGCGTGCCGAAGAAGACCCCGGCGAGCTGGGCCAGGAACTGCTGGCGCGGGTTCGCTCCCAGCAGGTAGCCGGTCTTCAGGTCCGACAGCAGGTCGGCCGAGGCCGAAGCGCTGTTGGCGCTGATTCCGGCCGACATCACGTTCTGCGTGATGCTGGCCGGTGCACCGACGGCACTGGGCGGGGACATCAGCGCAAACAGCATCTGCATCAGCTTGCCCATGGCCCCGACCGGGGAAAGGTCGGTCTCGCCGGCCGAGCGCGAGACCACCAGCGACAGCACGAAGCACAGGGTCACCGCGATCAGCCCGGCCCACCAGGCCACGCCGAAGGCCACGACCTGAATCGCGACCATCGCGATCGTCAAAGGCGCCATGCCGGCGATCATCCAGATGACGGGCACCTCGATCGCGTTCATCGCCTGCAGGAGCGCGCTGGGCGGCTCGTTGGCGTTGCGGGCGCGCGGTGCACGCAGCATCGCAAAAGCTCGTCCTATCGTGCGCCACTGCAGCGCCAGCGCGGTCAGGTTCGCCAACACCAGCACCGAGGCGCCGCCCCACAGCGCCCAGCGCAGCGGGTGGTAGACGGCCCCGCCCCGGATGGCCGCAATCGAGGCGACGTAGCCGCTCACCCCGGCGTGGGCCGCATCGATGCTGTGCAGCCAGGGCGCAATGAAGAAATACAGCGCCGCCGATGCCGCCAACATCGACAGCGAGACCCGCAGGCCGACGATCATGCCCAGGCCGATGACCATCACGCCCGGCTCGAACCCGAAACCGAGCACAGGCTTGCCGTCGATCAGACCGAATCCCTGGGCCGGCAACTGCCCGGGAAGATGCAGGTCGAAAAGATGGGCGCGCATCCATGCGAAAAACCGGCCGAGCGCCGCGAACTGCTCCTCGGCGGTGCTGAGCACCCCGGAAATGGCGCCCACCGCCAGCGCGATCAGCAGCGCATGCGCCTTTTGCAACGCCTCGCGTCCGCTCCCGTACAGGCTGCGCAGCGTCGCTGCGGCCGCGGTTCCCGTCGGGAACGGCAGCTGGGCGTCATTGATCAGGTGGCGCTTCAGCGGAATGGCGAGGAAAACGCCCATCGCTGCGGTGGTGAAGGTGAACGCCGCGACCACCCACCAGGGCTGGTGCCGATGCTGGGGGTCCAGAATCATCAGCGCCGCAAAGGTCACTGACACCAGCGAGCCGGTCGAAAAGCCGGCAGCCGAAGCCGTTGACTGCATGCAGTTGTTTTCCAGGATCGACAGCTGTCCAAGACGCTGCCCCGAAGCCGCACGCAGCATGCCCCAGCCGAGGTAGGACAACACGCAGGCGGTGATCACTATGCCGACCGAGAAGCCGACTTTCAGATTCGTGTACAGGTTCCCCACCGACATCAGCATCCCGATCACCGCGCCGGTGAGCACGGCGCGCACGGTCAACTGCGGGACGCGGTCGCCCTGGTAGACGGTCGAGAACCAGTGTCGGTCCTTCTCCTCGAGGCTGGCGTGGGCTGCCGGGGCAACGACTTGGGCCGCCGGCGGGCCGTCGCCCGATTGCGGCGACCGGATCGCGAACTTTGCCTTACCCGTTCGGGTCAGAGCACTCATGAGGCCTCTCAGCCATGCGGCGTCGCAGGTCAGGGTAGTTGCAGCGGCGCGGCAACAAGGGAAGAATTCGTTGGTTCGAGCGCCGCTTTTTGGAGCTTGGTTTCTTATTGCGTCGCGGAATGCTTGCGACACGGCGTTCGAACCTGGAGACACGCGGTGCTGTCCAGATTCTGGCTGGTCACGTTCCTGATCGTCGCGTTCGTCGCGGCCAGTTGGGCGTTCGGGCTTCGGCTGGGTGGTGCCGACGGGAATTACGCCGGCTTTGCCGACCGTTCCACGGCCGCCGTATTCGCCGACGACGAAGGCCGCGGGCGCTGAGCCTCTCAGGCATGGTGCGCACGCGAGGTGGCTGAGTTTCCGGAACGCGAGCCCGGCACATTACGGCATGCCACAGGGACAGGCGGTAGGGCTGTCGCCATCCGCGAACGGACAGCCAACCCGCTTGCGCCAGTGAATTATCGCGACGGAGCGGTCGGCTGCGACGCTTGCTCAGGTGTTTCTCTGCCGCATCTGCTGGGTAGGAACCACGGCCGACGCGTACCCGCGGGATGTTGACATGACCCCGAAACGGTCTCGTACGCCCCCGCTCCTACGCGGCGGGGCCAACGGGGTCAGGCTGCCAGCTGGGCGCGGCGGCACCGGCCAGCGTGCGCAGCCGCTCTTCGTCGGCGGCCAGCTCGCGGGCGGGGCCATGGTAGACGACGCGGCCGTCGTCCAGCACGTAGGCAACGTCAGCGACCTGAACCGCCGCGCGCACATTCTGTTCGACCAGAAGAATCGAAATGCCCTGCCGGCGCAGCGTGGCAATCACCTCGAACACCTCCTGCACGATCAACGGCGCGAGTCCTTGCGAAGGCTCGTCCAGCAAAAGAATCCTCGGATTCAGCACCAGTGCGCGCGCGATGGCCAGCATCTGCTGCTCGCCGCCCGACAGCTGCCGCCCCCGGTTCTGGCGGCGCTGCGCCAGCCTCGGAAACAGTTGGTACACGCGCTCGATCGTCCAGGGCCCGGGGCGCTGCAGCGGGACTTTCAGATTCTCCTCGACGCTCAGGTTCGCGAACACGCGCCGGCCCTCGGGCACGAATCCGACCCCGAGGGCGGCGATCCGGTAGGGCGGCCACCGGGTGCAATCCTGACCCAGCACTTCCACCGTTCCGGATCGCGCCGGGGTCAGGCCGATCAGCGTGCGCATCGTGGTGGTCTTGCCGGCCCCATTGCGGCCCAGCAGCGTCACGACCTGCGCATCGGCCAGCGCCACACTGACTCCGTGCAGGATGTGGCTCTTGCCGTAGTACGTGTGCAGGCCGCGGGCCTCCAGGGCGTTCATGCCTTGTCGCCGCCCAGGTAGGCGGCCTGCACCCGTTCATCGGCGGCGATCAGCTGCGGGGTTCCCTCCGCCAGCACCGAGCCCTCGGCCATCACCGTGATGCGGTCGGCCAGGTGGAACACGACCCGCATGTCGTGCTCGACCAGCAAAATCGTGAGCGAATGCTCGCGGTGCAGCCGCCGGATCAAGCCGGTGATCTCGTACGTTTCCTGCTCGCCCATGCCGGCGGTGGGCTCGTCGAGCAGCAGCAGTCGCGGCTTCAGGGCGAGCGCCATCAGGATTTCAGTGGTTCGCTGATCGCCGTGCGCCAGTTCGCCGGCGAAATGCCGTGCCTTGGCGGTCAGGTTGCCGAGCTCGAGCAGTTCTTCGACCCGGGATTCGATCCGATGGCTGGCCGAGCGCGACAGCCACGGACTCATCCGCAGCCCGGCCTGCGCCTCGACCGGAATACGCAGGTTCTGGTGGACGCTGAGCTCCGGAAAGATTTCGGTGATCTGGAACGTCCGTGCGATGCCCAGGTCGACGCGCTCGTGCGGCGCGCGCGCGGTGATGTCCTGCCCGTCGAACACGATGCGTCCGCTGTCCGGGCTGCGAAAGCCGCTGAGCAGGTTGAACAGCGTGGTCTTGCCGGCCCCGTTGGCGCCGATCAGCGCGCGCAGCTCGCCCGGCGCGACCGATATCGAAACATCGTTGACGGCCCGCAGGCTGCCGAAACAGCACGACAGCTGCTCGGCGCGCAGCAGGCTCACGTCGGACTCCGGCCCCGCAGCAGGCCCAGCAGGCCGCGCGGAAAAAAGAGCACCACCAGCACGAAGATCAGGCCGACCACCGA
>Ga0210401_10001723_pt1 | contig 24977 bp, 16 predicted proteins | sample IncBWH32MmetaG_FD_150866 | JGI IMG/M metagenome (GOLD analysis project Ga0210401, IMG submission 150866) | Forest soil microbial communities from Barre Woods Harvard Forest LTER site, Petersham, Massachusetts, United States - Inc-BW-H-32-M | ecosystem: Environmental > Terrestrial > Soil >... | reverse complement strand
GCCTTGAAAGGCGTTCGCGGAAAACTGCTGTTTGGATTCGGCGGCCGACGCCTTGCTGATGACCTCGATAACTTGCGCTTCCTCCGTGGGGGGGAGCTCGCCCATCCAGACGTTGGAGACTCGTCCTTGCTCATCGACGAGCATCAGAGTCGGAGTGGCCTGCACTTTCACCTGACCTAACTCAGTGCCAGGAAACACTTCGATCGTGAGCTGCTGCGTTTCTACGACTTGACGCACGACGGCCGGATCGTCCGGAAAAACGGCGATGAGATGAACGCCGATCTGCTTCGATTGTTCCAATTGGGCTAGCCTCCGGTAAAACGGCATGCTGTCCTCACAAAAGTGACATCCGTTTCTGAGAGCGAGAACCAGGGTGCGCTCGTGAGCCCTCCAGTTGTACGCGTGCAGGCCAGGGAGTTGGTCGCCAACCTTGACCTCGTACCGCCCCGGGCCAGAGGCAAAACGATCCATGAGAAAAACCGACCCTATCACCACGGCCAACAGAATCACGATCACATTGGCCGCTACCTCCACCTTGGTCTTCATCTTCGCTACCTCCGGACAACCGCTATGGCAAGGTCTGGTTTCTAATATTGGAATAACCGGAATATCCTCCCGGTTTTACGCGACGGCGGTTTTTGTTGTCTAGGGCTCGCAAAAAGCACGAGTGGAAGCAGGTATGCACACTAACCCAGGGCAACAAGTGACCCAAGGGGGACACTGCTGTCCCACTCCCGCGCACTTGCCTCCGGGGCAGTTGCCGTTGAGAGAGACCGTCTGCGGACTGCCAGCGGCATTGTCACTGACGCTCAGCGCTGCCGAACGCGCTCCGCTGGCCGCGGGCTTGAACGTGACAATGATGTTGCAACTTGCGCCCGCGGCCAGTGAACTTCCACAGGTATGCGTTTGCGCAAAGTCCCCCGCGTTGATTCCTGTTATGGCGATCCCCGCGATGCTCATGGTTGTCGCGTCCACATTAGTTAGCGTCACAGTCTTCGCCGGACTGGTCGTCCCAATGGTGACCGTGCCGAAGTTCAGGCTGGTGGGAAAAAGCTTTGCCGTAGTACCGATTCCGCCGAGTGGCACTTGTTGCGGACTGCCAGCGGCATTGTCGGTGACGCGAAGCGCTGCCGAACGCGCTCCGCTGGCCGTCGGCTTGAACGTGACACTGATGCTGCAGCTTGCTCCTGCAGCCAACGAACTTCCGCAAGTGTGGGTTTGAGCAAAGTCCCCCGCGTCGGTGCCAGTCATCGCAATTCCACTGATCGTGAACGGGGTAGCGCCAACATTGGTCAGTGTCACCGCCTTCCCTGGACTAGTCGTTCCAATGGCGACCGTGCCGAAGCTCAGGCTGGTGGCAGAAAGCTTCGCCGGAGTGCCGGTTCCGCCGAGCGCCACCTGTTGGGGGCTGCCGGGTGCGTTGTCGCTGACGCGCAGCGCTGCCGTGCGGGTCCCCGACGCAGTTGGCTTGAAGGTCAAACTGACGGAGCAACTCGCTCCCGCAGACAACGAAGTTCCACAAGTGTGCGTTTGTGCAAAATCTCCCGCATTGGTGTCCGCAATCGCAATCGCGGTGATGGTCAAGCTTGTCGTGCCTGTATTCTTGAGCGTCACAGTTTTGGCCGCGCTCATGGTGCCGATTGCCTGAGTCGAGAAAGTGAGGCTCGTGGGCGACAAAGCAGCATTCGGTGCCGAAACCGCCGGCTGGCCATTTAAAGCGGCCTTTGGGGAAGTTTGCAGCATCCCGTAGCGGCGAATACGGCCCGCATTTAGGGATCCAAATCGAGTTATCATTCCGGCCGGGGACTGTTGACTCGCTGCCGGCTCCAGAGTGATTTCCGCGGGACGGACTTCCGCCGCCGCGGTTGCTTGGTTGACGAGGCTGTAGTCGCAGCCCTCGATGTCCCGATGATCCTCGTCGCACGGAATTAGCACGTAAGCATGGCCGCACAAGTCCAAGTCCTGAGGTGCACACCCGGTCGGCACTCCGAATCCCGCAATTTCTCCGCGATCGTTCATCGCCACAGCAAATGTCAGTTGCAGGGTAGAGCCGGGAGGAATCAAACTGTTCAAATCGACCATCGGCCCATCGTGTTCCCACAAGAATGCGTGTTCCCCGGTCGGGACTAAGCAAAGATCTCGATTTTCGGATGTGCCAACGACCTGACCGCCTACGTTGACGTAGTAAGCGTTGGCGCAGGAATCCCCGGGCAAGGTCCCGAGATCAAGGATCACGCCGTTCTTCCACAGCACCGCGTCGTGATTTTGGGGCGACGGACCGGGTAGATCCGCCTTGCCGGCAATGTCACCCGCTTCGTTGATCCAGTTTGCGACTCCATTGTCTCCTCCCAATGTGCCTAGGTCCTGCATGCCCCGGTTTTTCGTCCAGAGATAGGGATGGGAGTTAAGGTCGCCAGCTAGGTTTGAACTCCCTACGATGTCCCCTCGATTGTTAAACGCGGTCGTAGTACTTAATGTGCCCCCCAAGTTACCGAGGTCACGCATCGTGCCGTTCTCCCAAAGGAAAGGATCGATGGTGGGGAGCCCGGCCGGATTCAGCGTTGAGTCTGTATAAGATTCTCCGGCGATCTGGCCGCCCTCGTTCACAAAATAAGCGAACGCTCCGGAGCCACCTAAGGTACCCAAGTCCTGCATCGCTCCGTTCTGCCACAGAAACGCCCGCGTCTGCGTGGGGAAGAATCCCGGACCCGCCAGAGACAAGGGATCCGGAATCGTGTTGAAGGCGAATCCAACCACCTGGCCGCGACTGTTGACCGTGGAAGCAAAACTTTCATAACCGCCTTCCGGCAAAGTTCCCAAGTCTGTGATCCTGCCGTTCTGCCAAAGCACTGCACGATTCTCGGGGAAACCGGAGAACAAGGGATCAATCTCACCGTTCTGGGAATTCCCGACGATCAGACCGTTCTCGGTGATCCAGAAGGCTTGGCTGCTGGCGCCTCCGGGAAGAACACCCAAGTCTGTCAGAACGCCGTTCTGTGATTGAAATGCATGTGAGACGAAGCAGTCTGGGTTAAAGCAAAACGCAGGATTGGAATCGGGCGTGGGCGTATCTGCCCAACCCGCGGCAGTGCCGTGGCTGTTCAGGAGACCGTCAAATCCGTTTGAGAAGTAGCTCGTCGGACCACCCAAGGTGCCCAGGTCTACGAGCTTGTAGTGATGGTGCTGCTGGGGCTTGGCCGGCGTCCGGGTGTTCTGTGCCGAGGACGCGGCCGGGAATGCCAGCGACGCGCACAAGCTCAACGAAGCAACGAGCGCAGTCAGGTGGTTCTTTCTCATAATTTCCGCCTTTGCTTTTTGTCTTGGATGGCAGTGGCCAACGGCCGCGGTCATTTGTCCGGAGGGTCGAAGTTCATACCGCGCGTTCAGAATGAGTCCTCGCTATCCTCTCTACTTACTCATGCGCGAATCAGACCGGAAATCGATCATTGCCAGCAGCTTTCTTTTACGGGTAGACGCCAAGCGAAGCTGCGGCTCGGAAGGGAAGGCAGTGTATAATCCGGCCACGACAGAAGTTCAGCATTATCAATACGCGAGACATGTCTGACACCCATGAAGTAACGCTGCTGCTTGCCGAATGGGCGAAGGGCAACCAGAGTGCCCTCAATGACCTCACGCCCCTTGTGTACCGCGAACTCCGCCAACTTGCTGCCAGCTACCTACGGAAAGAACGCCAAGGTCACACGCTACAGCCAACCGCGCTCGTCCATGAGGCCTACCTCAGACTTGTGGATCAGACCAACCCGAGTTGGCAGAATCGGTCGCATTTTTACGGAGTGGCTGCGCGACTGATGCGCCAGATCCTCGTGGATCACGCGCGCCGGAAACAAGCTGGCAAACGCGGGGGTCTCCGAGTGTCACTGGATGAGGCGGTGAGTTTTCAGCAAGAGCGAAGCCGAGACCTCGTGGCTCTCGACGCTGGCCTCAATGCACTCGAGAAGATCGATCCGCGAAAGTGCAAGGCCGTCGAACTTCGCTATTTCGGTGGACTCTCCATGGATGAGATAGCCCAAACGTTGGATGTTTCCACGATTACCGTCCAGCGCGACTTGAGGATGGCGGAAGCGTGGCTTCACCAAGAAATGCAAAACGGATAGGTGGCGCTTGACCCCGGAACGCTGGGCGCAGATTGAAGAGTTATTCCATCGCGCGGCGGAGTGCGCGCCGAAGGACCGCGCCGGTATCCTGGAGGGCGCGTGTACAGGTGATCCGGAACTGCGGCGAGAAGTGGAAGGGCTGCTTACCTGCGATGGAGCGGCAGGCGATTCCGTGCAGGTCGCCGTCCATTCCGAACTCACCGCGGTTGCGTATCCCCTCACGGGCGAGACTCTGTCGCATTACCGCATCTTGGATGGGGTCGGTGGCGGCGGCATGGGCTTGGTGTATCGGGCGGAGGACATCAGATTGGGACGCCATGTAGCACTCAAGTTCCTGCCCGAAGAGTCTGTCAAGGATCCTGCGGCGCTGGGGCGCTTCGAGCGCGAAGCACGCTCGGCCTCCGCGCTTGAACATCCCAACATCTGCCCCATCTACGAATTCGGAGAGCACGAAGGCCAGCCATTCCTCGTGATGCAGTTGCTCGAAGGACAGACGCTGCGGGAGTTGATCTCCGCAGCGGGTCAAGGGAAACCACCGCTGGAACTCAGCAAACTGCTCGACCTCGCCGTCCAAATCACCGACGGATTGGACGCGGCGCACCGAAAGGGGATTATCCATCGCGATATCAAGCCGGCAAATATCTTCGTGACCAGTCAGGGTCAGGCGAAGATTTTGGATTTCGGTTTGGCGAAACTTGCACGCATTTCAAACTGCTCAGGGACTGACTCGGAATGGGACCCTGTTGGCGCCAAGGACACACCTCGCGAACCCCAGCCGCTCGGAACTCCCGATCCCTTCCTCAGCCGAACCGGAGCAGCCATGGGGACGGCAGGTTACATGTCTCCAGAGCAGGTGCGCGGCGAAAAGGTGGACGCACGGACGGACCTGTTTTCGTTTGGCTTAATCCTCTACGAGATGGCCACAGGACAACGTGCATTTAAAGGCGACACCGGCCCCGTGCTCCAGGAGGCCATCCTTAGACAAACCCCCGCTCCTGTTCGCGAACTAAGCCCGGAACTTCCCACAAAGCTCGAGCGCATCATCAATAAGGCGCTCGAGAAACATCGTGAAGCACGCTATCAGTCCGCGTTGGAACTGCGAACGGACCTGGAAGCGCTGAAGCAGGTGTTGCAGCCGAAGCATTCCGCTCCTAAATGGGTGATGCTTGGAGGAGGAGGCGCGGCACTACTGATGGTCAGCGCAGTTCTTTGGTTCGGCAGCGTGCGACTGCGTTCCGGGGAACCCCCTCTTGAGTTGAAGGGGCGGCAGCTTACGCACAGTTCTTTCGAGAACCGCGTACTGACCGGAGCGATTTCACCCGATGGAAAATACCTGGCGTACAGTAGTGCGAACGGGATTCGCGCCCAACTGGTCGCGACGGGCGAGACACGCGTCATTCCCCAGCCGAAGGAGCTTGATGGCAAGGAAGTGAGCTGGGAGATTCCCGGAACGTGGTTACCGGAGAGCACCGTGTTTGTTGCTAATGCCCATCCGGCGAGTGAGAGCCCGGGTTCTTGGTCATCACAGACAAGCAGTGTCTGGCTGGTTTCCGTTCCGGGGGGAGGAGCGCCGCGAAAGCTTCGCGACAATGCGCTGGCATATTCCGTCTCTCCGGATGGGACCTTGATCAGCTTTGGAACGAACAAAGGAAAGCTTGGTGATCGGGAAATCTGGCTGATGGGACCGGGCGGAGAGAATGCGCACAAACTTTTCGACACCGACGAGCAGAGCTCCATCGGAGGGCTCAGTTGGTCGCCGGATGGAAAGCGAGTTCTGTACTACAAGACCGATCAGTCTGGTGACACTCTTCTAAGCCGTGACTTGCAGAACGGGCCTCCTTTCACCTTATTTCGTCCTACTGAAATGAAAAGGCTTAATGATATCCTCTGGTTGGCCGACGGACGACTGCTCTATTCAGTCGCGGAGCCCGAGTCTTTTTTTGGCAGCGCTTGCAACTTCTGGGAAATGCAGCTCGATGGGCGCACCGGCAAACCCATCGAAAAACCAAGACAACTAACCAATTGGTCCGGATTCTGCATGAGTGCACTGAGCGAGACCTCCAACGGGAAAAATCTCGCTTTCCTGAAATGGGCCGGTAAAGAAACTTCGTCCGTGGCTGATTTGACAGAAGGCGGCACGCGCATTCTCAGTCAGAAACATTTTCCGTTAAGCGAGAGCTCAGAAGGTGCGGTCGGCTGGACCCCCGACAGCAAGGGAATTTTCTTCGTATCTAATCGCTCGGGTCATGGAGGGATTTACAGACAGTCGCTAAACGAGGACATTGCAGAACCGGTTGTGATCGAGGGCTACGGTCGGAACCTCTGTGTGTCCCCCGACGGCAAGAGTCTTCTTTATCTCGGACAGACAGAAAATGGTGCGCCACCAACGAAGGGACCTCAAGCAGTGATGCGGGTCCCCGTAACCGGGGGAACACGGCAGCGATTATTTACAGCCCGCACTAACAGCTTAATGGCCTGTCCTTGGTCTACATCCGGACAGTGCGTGATCGCAGAGCCAACTGACGATCGTAAGCAGTTGATTTTCACAGCTATCGATCCTACAGAGGGACGAGGCCGCGAACTTTTTCGCTTCGTTTTGATTCCGAACGACGAGAATTGGTTCTTGGCGATCTCTCCGGACGGTACCCGCCTTGCCGTGACTCAAACCCCGGTAGGCCCCATCTACATACTCTCATTAGCGGGAAAAGCGCAAACGCAGTTTCGCGTGAAGGGTTGGACTAATCTCGAGTCGTTTTTTTGGGCCGCCGATGGAAATGGCTTGTTTGTTACGGCGGGTGTCCATAACGGCAGAGATATCTTGCATGTGGATCTTCACGGTAACGCGCATCTCCTATGGGAAAATAGTGGAGGATCGGGTGAGACGGAAGCGCGCCCTTCTCCCGATGGGCGCCATTTGGCATTTAGTGGCTGGACCACGAGTGGAAATATGTGGTTGATGGAGAATTTCTGAGACTAGTGCAGAGGTCTTTCGCTGCGGAAACTGCATGCGAGCATTTCCCTTGTTCCTAAAACTGGAGTTGGACTTTCAATTGAATCATTCTGGGAGCTACATCGCCTCCAAAGCCGCTCCCCAAGACGCCGGTGGGCGGCTGAGCCAGGTAGAAAATTCGTCCAAATCCTTGATCTGAAATACCTGGATCCGGTATGCCGAAGTTGGGATGGTTGAAGAGGTTGAAGAACTGGAAACCGATTCCGAGCACTCCCTTCTCCCAGCCCGGAATCCTGGTGCTCTTCATGATGGTGAAGTCGGTGTTGAAAAAGTTTGGTCCGCGAAAGCGATTGCGTCCCTGGGCGAAAGACACAGCGGGACCGCCACAGGGATCTGAAGATCCCGGGAGGTTTCCAACGTTGAATCCTGTTTCGCAACTTGCTTGCACGAAATGCGCGGTCGTGTTGAAATTTCCGTTCGCCAAAGTTTGCAGCGGTTGGCAAGGATTCGGAGCAAGTGGAATGGCCGCGCCCTTCCCGCAGGACGTCCCTGAATTAAGAACACCTACCGGTACGGCATAGATCGTTCCGAAATAATTTTGGGGCGCTAAATTACCCGATTCCAGCGGGTCAATGACGGTGTAAGGAAATCCGGTGTGGGCAAAGATCGTTCCAGAGACCTGCCACCCCTTGACGAGAGACTCCGGACCGCGGCCCCTCAAAACCGCCTTAACGGGTAGCTCCCACACGTAATTCGCGTTGAAGGAGTGCCGCACGTCATAGTCGGCCGGTCCGTAGTTGCCACGGAGATTATTCGGGTCCTGCGCAGACAGGATAGTAACTCCTGTAAAGATGATGACGCCCCCATTTGAGATTTCGTCGAGAGCATGGCCGTACGTGTAGTTCGCCTGGAACATGCCTTGGGCCCAACCTGAAGATTGATGCTTGAACGAAATGACCATGCCATTGTAGTTGGACACGGCATTTGTATTGATCTCCGTAACCCCTGAGAATCGGGGATCGCTGCAAGGAGGAACTGGTGGGCTAGTGCACTGCCCGGCAGGCAGTGAGCCAAAGCCGTATGCGTTGGCATTCGGGTTTTGCGCCAATTCGCGAATGCCATGATGGCCGAAGTAGCCAATGCCCAGCGATGTGGCGGTGCCGAACGTCCGCTGAAATTCCAAGCTCCATCTTTGAAACTGAGGCGAATGCGTAGTTCTCGCCGGGACTGCGATTGCAGGCGGGGAGAAATTGGGAGCTACCGCCTGGACCTGAGCGAGGGTCTGGCCGCCGGCAAAACCATTGAGGAATGCTGCATTCGATGCGACCGCATCCTTAAAGAGGCTGGTCGTTTCATTCGGAGTGAGGTTGTCTTTGGAGGGCGTATATGAATTGAAAAGCGGAGGATTCCCGGAGAACGAATCCAGGAGACGGCCCGGCAAAGGATCATAGAAGACGCCAACACCACCGCGGATGACCGCGTTGTGCGATATGCCCAGAGGTTGCCAGGCAAAGCTGAATCGCGGAGACCAGAGGATGCTGTCGGTGCTCTCGAGAGCGTGTTTTTGATTGGTTAGGATCGCCTGGTTGTAAGGCTGCTCGGGGTCGTGGCTGAGTGACTCAAACGGACCAGGGAGCCGCGCAAAGCAGCGGGTTCGACATCCTGGATTGGAGTAGTGTTCCGCGCGAAGAGCAAGGGTTAGCGTTAAGTTAGAACGTGCATGCCATTCGTCCTGACCGTAAATCCCGAAGCTTAGGAAAGAGATCGGCAGGGACGTCTCCGACGTGAACGATTGGGCCAGTTGCGTAAAATCAGTATTGGGCGTGGCTGGGTCTATGCCACCTTGATAAAAGGCATCGAGCGACTGTGGGCTCAGAACTCCAATCGTGCTCGATCTGCGGGGTAGCTCGGTCCAATGTGTTTTCGCAAAGATTGCACCGAATCCAAGCTTGTGATTGCCCCGCGTCTTCACGATATCTTCGGAAATCTGATACTGCGTGTTGTATCTACCAAAACCAAACAGAGTGATATTGTCCCCTCCTCCGAGACTTGTGAACGTACCCGGCACATTGAAATTCAGGACCGTCGGAAATGCCGAAAGTGCCTGGGAGGGATTCTTCACCTCGAAGATCGGGGCAAAATAGGAAGCTGCCACCAAGAATTGACTTGCGGCTGAGGAACCAAACATGTGGGTTTCGATAACCTGGGCTTGCCACCAGGGCTGGTTCAAGTCCGCGTCAAACGCCGGGTCAATCGGATCAGTATTAATGGCGCTCCGCCCATGATCGTATTGTAATCGCAAAAAGGCACGGTCGCTCTTACTCGCGTTCCAGTCCAGGCGGCCAGATACGAGCGCATCTTTACTGGGACGGCCGCGATTCGAGACGAAATGCAAAGCGCAGGGCACGGGAATGTTCGTCCGTGGGTCTGTGCCCAGGCCCGTAAACCCAGTGCAGCCGGTCGGGTCATTGGAATTGAAACTGCCAGGAGAAGCAGAACTTGCTCCAGGTGCCGAATTGTAAAGAGCAAAAATCTTTCTGTAAAATACGTCTGAAGCGGAGAAAGAACCGAACCTCGCATCGATATTTGTGAGGGTGTCCGCTTCAAACTGAGGGCTCGGGATCACCACTTCAGAAAGCGGGGGAATTATAACTGTCAGACCCTCGGTATCGAAAAAGAAGAAGAGTTTGTCCTTTCTGATTGGGCCGCCCAGGGAACCTGCCCACTGATTGGCGATGTCGATGGGGCGCGCCGCGCCAAATGCGTTGTTGAACCAGTCGTTTGCATTAAAAACCCGGCCATTCCAATAGTACTGGGCGTTGCCATGAAACTTGTTGCTTCCGGACTTGGTAATGTAGTTTACGTTTCCACCTGCGGAGCCTCCGAATTGGCCGGAGTAGCCGGTGCTTACGACCGTTGCTTCTTGAATTTGGTTCTGGCCCAAGAGCAAGTTGAGAGAACCCACCAAGCTAAGGTTGATGGAGTTGTCGTTGTCATTCATCCCGTCCATCGTGTAAAGGTAGGAAGTGCCCGGCATCCCCAGAATCGAAAAGTTGGCGCCGCCCTGGATGTCGGTGTTCATTACCACGCCCGGTGCCGTTTGCGCGATATAGGTGAGGTCGTTGCCGGGATTCGGAACCTCGTTAATTTGCTTCTGATTCATCGTCGGGGAGACGTCCCCGTTCTCGGCCTGGATGAGCGGAGCCTCTCCCGTCACCTTCACAGTGGTGCTTTCTTTTGCAATTTCGAGCGTGACGTTCACCGTGACCGGAGGCCCCAGTAAAACATTCACAGCTCGGCTCTCCGTTTGAAAGCCATCGCGCGTAACCGTCAATGCGTATCTTCCCGGCGCCAAAAAGAAGAATCTATAGACGCCCTCGCGATCCGTTTTCGTCGTCTGAACCGTGCTCTTGGCGTTGTCATTGATCTCCACACTGGCAGCAGCAACAACCGCACTGCTCGGATCGGTTATGACGCCGGTCAACCCGCCAGAAGTCGTTGTTTGCGCACGTGAATCTTGGATCGAGGAGAACACGAGGGAAAAGAGTACCAGGAGCTGGATCGGAAGCTTCCATCTCGTCGAAGGGCACCCACGATTCCAAAATAATGTTCCCACGGGTTTTGCGACCTGCGAACGTGGCTGCAATACTACTCCATTCCCGCCGACCCACGGTTTTGATTGGGATCGAGAGAGTTACTTGCTCCGATTATGCGACGGAACACTCGCTGCTGACTGAGAGGATTGTAGCGGAGCAAAACCTCGAAGAAACAGCGAGGCACGGACTGAGGCCCTCAGCTGTTTTGCAACCGAGGGCCTTTGTTGTCTGGTTCTCACTTTATGACTTCGCCTTGAGCGCTTCGTCGAAGTGCTGGGCGTCAACTCTCGCCTTGGCTCGCTGAACCGCGGCTTTTTGTTACTCCAGTAACGTCCTCCGTCACCTTTCGTGTGCCGGATTTTATCGACGCAGACGGCGTCGAGTACACCGCGTGTAGTCAAAAAACTCAAACAAGTTGAAATAGCGTAACTTGCAGCGTTTCATAGGCTCACCTCGAATGGACTTCTCCGACTCAAAAACAGCGCCTACAATTTCGCTTTTACTGGGTTGTAGATTCAGGGGGAATCCAAGATGCTTTGGGCGCGCATGCTGGCTTACATCACCGGATCCGTTGACCAGGAACTTCTACTGAGGAACGAATATCTGGCCGCTGAGAACCGCGTTCTGAGAGCCCAAATCAAAGGCAGGTTGTTATTATCCGATACCGAAAAAGCTACGGTGGCTGAGATCGCCCAGCGGCTCGGACGGAAAGCCTTGGAAGAATTGGCGGCTGTCGCGAAGCCGGATACGCTGCTGGCCTGGTACCGAAAGCTCATCGCGAATAAGTTCGACGGATCGAGATTTCGCCAACGAGTCGGTCGACCGCGAATTGGTGAGGAAGCAGCACGGTTAGTCGTGCAGATGGCGAAAGAAAATCCGAGCTGGGGCTATGATCGCATCGTGGGTGCCTTGGCAAATCTAGGTTTCCTGCTATCCGATCAGACGGTGGGCAACATTCTCCGTCGGCATGGCCTCTCTCCTGCTCCTAAGAGAAAACAGGCCATCTCCTGGAAAGATTTTATCCGTTCACACATGGAAGTTCTGGTCGGGACGGATTTCTTCACTGTGGAAGTCCTTACCCTGAAAGGGTTGGTTACTTACTATGTCCTGTTTTTTATTCACTTGGAGAGTCGGCGGGTGAGCTTGGCAGGAATGACGCCCTACCCGGGCCATGAGTGGATGGAACAGCAAGCACGAAATGCAACCATGGAGGAGTGGGGATTTCTGCGAGGCTGCCGATACCTGTTGCATGACCGTGATACGAAGTTCTGTGCTTCATTTCGTGAACTTATCGAATCGGGAAGCGTCAAAACGATTCGTTTGCCAGCGAGGAGCCCAAACTTGAATTCGTTTGCGGAGCGCTGGGTGAGATCGGTCAAAGAGGAATGCCTGTCGAGGATGATTCTGTTTGGGGAGCGTTCACTGTGTCAGCGCCGGTGCAAAAATCCCCATAGTGCCGGTTGAAAAATCCCCACCCCTAGCGTGGTAAACCGGAACCCACTCCGCACGGAGGAGGTTCCAAGACTTGCTAAGGGGGCGAGAAGTGCAAGAACTAAAAGAATTGCAACGACAAGGGATGAGTATCCAAGGGATCAGCAAGCTGACCGGCTGGGATCGCAAGACCATTCGAAAGTATCTACAACAACCAAGTGCCCTACCGGAGTACGGACCGCGGCAAGCGCAAGCCAGTAAACTCGATCCGTTCAAGCCGTATCTGGAAGAACGGATGTGTGCCGGGGTGTGGAACGCGTGCGTCCTGTTGCGGGAGCTGCGCGAACGGAACTACTGCGGCGGATATACGATTCTGAAAGACTGGCTACAACCGAAGCGCAAAGCCACGCGAACCGTGGCAGTACGACGATTTGAGACCCCACCCGGCAAGCAAGCACAAGTGGACTGGGGACATCTGGGAAGCCTGGAGTGGGAAAGCCAGGAGCGCAAGCTCTGGGCCTTCACCTTCACTTTAGGTTATAGCCGGCGAATGATGGCGGAAGTAGCGTTGGACCAGAAGATCGGCACGCTGTTGCGGATGCATGAAGAAGCCTTTCGGCAGATGGGCGGAGTTCCTGAAGAGATTCTCTATGACCGCATGAAGACGGTGTGGCTGGGAAGCGATGAACGTGGCGAGATCGTCTGGCATCCGGTGTTTATGGATTTTGCGCGGTACTGGGGATTCACGCCGCGCTTGTGCCGGCCGTATCGAGCGCAGACCAAGGGGAAGGTCGAATCGGGAGTGAAGTATGTGCGCCGGAACTTTCTTTGCGGACTGCAAGGACGCGAACCGAATAGCCTCATCGATATGAATGCTCAGCTGCGCGAGTGGGTGACGTGCGTGGCGAACCGACGCGTGCATGGAACGACACGCAATGAAGTTGCCGTGCGGTGGGACGTGGAACAGCTCGGCCTCCAGTCTCTCAGCGGCCGGCTTAGCTATCCGTATGTGGATGGCGAACTGCGGAAAGTGGCACGCGATGCGTATGTCGACTGGCAAGGGAGTCGCTACTCGGTCCCTTGGCAGTATGCCGGCAAGGAAGTGTGGGTGCGCGAGATCGCCGATGAAGTAGATGTACTGGATGGCCGTGCGAGGATCGCGGCACACGCCAGAGCACAGCGTAAACATGAGGTAGTAACCTTTCCTTTGCACCACCAAGGGATCCCTATGGGAGCGCGCAGGGCGGGCGGCAAGATCCTGGTTCACATACGGCAGAGTGCGCCAGTTGTGGAGAAGCGTTCGCTGTTGGCCTATGAGAGCGCTGCGAACGGAGGCGGACGATGAACACTCCGATCGAGCGGCTGCACACGGCACTGGAGACGTTGGGACTGAAAGCGGTAGAGGCCAGGCTGGAGAACTTATTGGAGCAGGCGTCGAAAAAAGAGCCGAGCTATGCCGATTTTCTAGATGAGTTGCTGAGCTGCGAGATAGAAGCACGAAGAACCCGCTACTTGCGGGCTCGGCTGCAGTTGGCGCATCTGCCTTTCGTGAAGACCTTCGAACAGTTCGATTTCGGTTTTCAACCGTCGATCGATGAACGGCAGATTCGAGAGCTGCGATCGCTGCGATTCATCCACGAAGCCAGCAATGTGATTTTTCTGGGCCCGCCTGGTGTGGGAAAGACACACTTGAGTGTAGCGCTGGCGGAAGCAGCGATCCGCTCTGGCCTGGGAGCTTACTTCATCACCGCGCACGATCTGGCGGCCGATCTGGGACGAGCCTATCGCGAAGGCCGGCTGGATCGTCGGATGCGCGTGTATCTAGCGCCGAAAGTTCTGGTAATCGATGAAGTAGGCTACTTACCGCTGGACGATCTGGGAACCACGATCTTCTTCCAGTTGGTCAGCGCGCGGTACGAACGAGGCAGCATCATTCTGACTTCGAACAAGAGCTACGGGGACTGGGGCTCGATCTTTGGAGACTCGATCATCGCGACAGCGATTCTGAACCGGCTGCTGCATCACTCGACGACGATCAACATCCGCGGCGAGAGCTATCGGTTGAAAGAGCGACGCAAGGCCGGACTGGTGCCAGCCCGAGAGCAGGAGCGAGCGGCGTCCCACTCCTTGGCCTCGGACTCCGTTGCGCCCAAAACGCGCCAAAAGACGGCGCTGGGCTCCACTGCATCCGAGGCCAAGGAGGCAGCTTTATAAGCCTCAGAGGTGGGGAATTTTCGACCGGCGAAATGGGGAATTTTCATCCGGCTTTGACAACTGCGGCGAGCGTTGCAGCAATATGTGGTGCATTACCACGAGGAGCGCAACCACCAGGGTAAAGAGAATCTGATTTTGTTTCCTCTGCAGACGGAAGGAGCAAGAAATAGGAGGGCAGCGGTGCGGTGTCGGGAGCGGCTGGGCGGTCTGCTGAAGTACTACGAGCGGGAGGCGGCGTAGGCGTAGAGGTAGGGACAGCGGGTCATGTTTGGCACTCTCACATATATATAAGGATGCGTGCAGTCTGGCCCAAGCAAAGGGTCTGCCGAGCCTGATTTATCATGAACCTGCGCTTGAAGTGAGGTTCGTGCGTGGGGCAGCGGCCACGACGAGTTTTTTGACCATTCGGGGTCGCGAATGCAACACTAAATGCGATTGCCATTAGCAAGGTCTAGACTAGGGCCGAGAGGTTTTGATACTTCCACGATCAGCGACAGGCTTTCCCAAATTCGGATGAACTCATCGCTTGCTATCAGCCGCGCGCCACTGGTTGTCCAGTCCGGGCACGAGCTTCAGTGCGTTCTCGTAATAAATTTTCTTCAACACCTCGTCCGGTACCTGAAATCCGTAAATCCTCCAGAACGCATGGCGTCTCCGGTAGTACTCAAAATACTCATCGCGGGTCTCCAGTGCCTGGAAATACCACTTGTATTCGTTCACGTCGTAAATGTCTTTGCCCATCAGCACGCGATCCTGATACTTCACCAGAAAATCGTGCGCCGAATACGGCTGGCGGCCCAATTCGGCGAGTACCGCCGCAATGTCGACATAAACATTCGGATTCGCGTCGAACAATTTGCCCAGCCGTTCCAGATCGTTGCCATGAAACGCCAGATGCGCCGCAATGAAATTGGTCCGAGGGTGTTTCGCGAACATCCGGTTCCGCTCCGCCATCAGCGTCTCAAACGGCGGATATTTCGAAGGCGGCCTCGCCCGCTGCGGAAATTCCCGCAACTCCTCCCACCGCTCATTGCGATAGTCCCAAGGATCGAAAAACGCTGACGGTTCGGCGATATGAATCAACACCGGAATTTTGAGTTCCGCGCACTTCTCCCACACCGCATCAAACTCCGGATCGTCCACGTGTACGCGCTCGCCGTTCGCATACTTCAGATCCATTCCGTAATTCTTGAAAATCTTCAGTCCTTGCGCCCCATTCTTCACGTCCTGTTCCAGCCGTACTGCGGCTCGCTTCCCGTATCCCGGCCTGTTCAGATCGTCGTAGTTCAGATTCGCAAAGACCACGAACCGGTTGGGATAGCGTCCCTTCATGACCGCCAGAGTTCTCTTCAGCTCTTCGCCGGTTCCTCCGCTCAGATTCACCAGCACGCGCAGGTTGATCGTGTCCATCTCCTTCACTACTTGATCGACGTGCTCTGCGGTGGGATTCCAGTGATGGCTGTGAATGTCGACGAACGGATACTTCGCACGCTCGACTTTGTGTTCCGGAGTCACCAGCGTCGACTTGGGCTGATACTCCTCGATCGTCGGCACGCGCACGCCGGTCGTCCCTTGTGCCTGCGCGCGCGTCCCCGCCAGCCGTTCCATCCCCAGCAATGCACACAACACGACCCCGCCCACCGATACAACCGCGCAAACCAACGCCCAGTTCCGCAATTTCATCTTCGCCCACCCTGATCAAGATCATCACTGTGCATTCGCATATCCTGCCGGCATTCTGCCGGAAGCTCTGCGCAATCTCATCACATGAATGAGCGGCTTGCGAGCTCTCATTTACTGCGAAGAGAGTCTGCTGAACTTGTCTGAATCGGTCCTAACTGTGTATGCAAAAAAGGCAGGAAATGACTACTCGTAGACGACCATGCTTCGCAAGCTGTGGGCGTGGGTGCAACTGGCCTGCGATGATTGCCCGGTATCGTGATGCTAGGCAACGCCCTCTCAATGCGACACCTTCGTCTCATGGTGCACGATTCTCAAGCGACGCAGGAGTTGGGCGTTCAACGCGACGATGATCGTTGACGCGCTCATGGCAATCGCGCCCACACTCATAGGGAGATCGATTCGCCACCGGACTAAGAGTCCCGCTGCAACTGGGATGGCAATCAGATTATAGGCCGTCGCCCAAACCAGATTTTGAACCATTTTCCTGTACGCAGCGCGTGACAATTCGATCGCTCCCACAACGTCGCGTGGGTCGCTACGTACAAGCACGATTCCTGCAGATTCGACGGCAACGTCGGTACCGGCTCCGATCGCAATACCGACATCCGCGGTTGCGAGCGCAGGCGCATCGTTCACACCATCGCCGACCATCGCCACTTTCTTGCCCCCAGCCTGGAACCGTGCAACCGCCGACGCCTTGTCGGCGGGCAGCACTTGAGCTGCGACCTCGTCAATTCCGATCCTCTTCGCAACAGAATCCGCGACTGCCTGTGAATCACCCGTGATCATCGCCACGCGCAGGCCCAAATCATGTAGTTCTTTCACCCCTTCGGCGGATTCCGGACGAATTTCGTCTTCCACAGCTAGACCGCCGATCACCCGGCCGTCCACAATCACATAAAGTACTGTCTGCCCCGCGGATGCCCAGGCCGTTGCTGCCTTCTCCAGTTCGGGCGGAACGACGACCTTCAATTCGGAGAGGAGATGTGGGCCTCCCACGGAAACACTCTGCCCGTTTACGGTCGCACGTGCGCCGCTCCCGGGCATCGTCTCAAAATCCCTGCCCTGCAGGGGATTCGTGCCGCGGCGATTCGCCCCACTGACGATGGCTCTGGCGAGCGGGTGCTCGGAGTCCGCCTCTACCGACGCTGCCAGTTTGAGCACTTCTTCCTCGCTTGCACCAGAGTCACCGGCAACCCCTGAAAGCGTCGGCGCACCTCGCGTGAGTGTTCCTGTCTTGTCAAAGATCACGATGTCCAGATCGCGCGCCCGTTCGAGCGCGAGCCGGTCTTTCACAAGCAAACCATTTTTCGCGCCCACTGAAGTTGAGATTGCAATCACCAGGGGAATCGCCAAACCGAGCGCATGTGGACACGCAATGATGAGCACAGTGGCGGTCCTGGTGAGTGCATGTGCGCTGTCACCAGCCAACCACCAATATGCGAACGTCAGGACACCTGAAGCCACTGCAACATAGAACAAGAGCGCGGCGGCACGGTCGGCAAGAGCCTGCGCCCGCGAGCCGGAAGCCTGAGCAGCAGCGACGAGTCGCATGATTCCTGAGAGGGCCGTCTGCTCCCCAACGGCACTTATCCGTACTCGCAGACTTCCTCCGGCAGCAACCGTGCCCCCGACAACGGTCGTACCCGGCCCTTTCGAAATTGCTCGCGACTCGCCTGTGATCAGCGACTCATCCACATCGGCGGTGCCCTCGATCACCTTCCCGTCCGCAGGCACTCGAGCTCCAGGCCGAACCAGGACGACATCGCCTACTCGCAATTCCACTAGAGGAACTTTTTCCACGCCTGACTCCGTAATGCGCTCTGCACTGTCCGGCAGCAACGCGGCCAGCGCGTCGAGAGCGACTCTAGCTTGCGCAATCGCCTTCATCTCTAGCCAGTGGCCAAGGAGCATGACGGTGATGAGCGTCGCGACCTCCCACCAGACATCGATCTTGAAAAATCCGAATGTCGCGGCAAGCGAAGCGGTAAAGGCAACCACGATGCCGAGGCTGATCAGCGTCATCATCCCCGGTCGGCGGTCGGCGAGTTCTCCTGAAGCGCCGCGAATAAACACGCTTCCGCCATACAGGAAAACAATCGTGCCAAGAAAGGCAGGGATATATTGCGAGGTAGGAAATGTGGGAGCGGTGTAGCCAAGACAGTGTTGAACCTCCCGCGACCACGCGACGACGGGTAGCGTGAGGATCAAAGTTAGCCAGAATTTGTCCCGGAACATGGCGACCGAGTGTCCGGCATGCTGGTCATGACCCATATGTGCGGCCGTAGTCTTCGGAGGTACCGCATATCCCATATGCATCGTGTGTTCAGCGTGCTGGTGCTTTAGACCAGGCTTCATTTGGAGACCAGTCTAGCGCATGAGCCAAAGCGCATATTGCATCGACTGGAACACGGTCCATTGGTGGTGGGCCCGCAAGATGCGATACCACTGGATGAAAGTTAGTGATTTCATGATCGATCCCTCTTTGCCGACTGCTTCCGTTGGAAGCCCGACTTTGGCTCCGGCGCGAAGCCATTTCGTCCGAGCCCTCGGCATTTCTTAGAGGCAAAAGCAATGCCAAAGGTGTCGGGGCAGCCTGCTCGAACTGGTCCCACCGTTTTGTCCGTTTTTTGCGTCCCGGGGAATTGATCGCCTGGCGCATGAGAGCGGTCACTTGCATGCGAGCACGAAAGAACTGGGCTTTCAGAGTGCCGTCTGGCACACCGAGCGCTGCGGCCGGTTCGGAGGTTGTTAGCCCCTTGATCGCCTGCTCTGAGATGCCGGTCGCGGTGTCACGAATGACCATACTTCGACCGAAAGTGTCGATATGTCGATTCGAAGGCAGTCACTTCTCTCGCACGAGCAGGCGTTTAGCTGACTCCGTCTGTATAACGGCCTACATGAGTTGCTATATCGTTGTCGAGCATTCGACGTTTTGACATGAGGTCGAGACTTCGTCATCGCCCCGTGAAACGCTTGCTCTGAACACAATACTCTTACGCGACTAACAGACTAGAAATGAACTCTTTCGCTCATGCGAGAGAGGCATCGAGATTTGGTATCCAAATTGCCTTCAGGGAAAACCGAGAAAAACGACTACCGCTCGAAAGCAAAGGCAGCCGATAAGGACACCAGGGGTGATCAATGACAACAAAAGGCGCACGCAGCGCGTTTCTGCGCAGTTATCACATCCCTTCAATCCTGCTGCACTATCCGCGCCTCGTCCGCTCAATGAGGCGAGTGGCCATCCTCGATGAAATGGCGGCCGCTACGTGTATCCGCGACCTCAAGGCACGGCGCCGCTGGAGTAGCGATGCTGTTGATCGCTATGGCGGAACTCATAAGGTTGCGACAGAGGCACGGAAATATCGCAGAGCATTAAGCTTCCTCCCGGGAAGCGTTGCGTGAGATGGACTGCGGAATGTTTGCGACGGAAGGAAGAGAAGGATGACAAGTGAAGCGATAACAAGCGTGTTTCGGGAAGAATCTGACTCGACGCTAGTCGCAGCGACAAAGAACGGGGAGAGTCAGGCCTTCGAATTTCTCGTGAAGCGACACGAAGCAAAGACTTTCTCGGTTGCTTTCAGGATAACCCGCAACCGAGAGGACGCTCAGGACGTCGTGCAGCAGAGCTTTCACAAGGCGTTTATGTACCTCGACAGGTTCCAAGGGAAGTCGTCTTTCTCCACTTGGTTGACGCGGATTGTAATCAACGAAGGTCTTATGTGTCTGCGGAGGATTCGAGCCCGGAGGGAAGTCTCTCTTGACGACGTAAAACCAGAGTCCGAGGACCTGTTCCCGCCGGAGATTCCGGATAGAGGGGAAAACCCTGCAGAGATATACGAACAACTGGAGAACGAACGCATTCTTTGCGAAGCGATGAACCAGTTAAGTGTAGAATTTCGGACCGTCGTCTGCCTGCAACTAGAAGAGCGAACGGTCAGAGAAACAGCCGAGATTCTGGGCCTAGGGATCGGGACCCTGAAAGCCAGATTGTTCCGAGCGCGGCAGAAATTGAGCGTATTACTTGCACGCAGTCCGGAATTCCGGTGTGATCGAACAATGAGCAAGACGCGACGGCGTCGTGACAGTGGACGCAGTTCGCATCCCACGGCGGAGAGAGCGACGAGTCAGGGCTCCCGTGCTACTGGAAGTAAAGCCAGGGCTGAAGCTGCCGCGGGTTGGGTTGGCGGAAGGGTACTCGGGAGCGGACCTTGCAAAGCGTTGAGTCAAGGATGCTAGAGGTACCATGAGCTCTGAGCATATCTCTAAAACGAAAAGGGTGTCATGTGTGGCGCCATCGACACGACGCTCGGTGCAATTTCTAGCGGCACTGTACATACACGCGTTGGCGCTTGTGATCCTGGTGGTCTTTTCGCGAAACGTGTTCTCAACGGCGATTCGCAACACGCTCTTGCCATTGCTTCGTTAAGCTATCTTATCCAGAAAAACCTAATCTATGCGTGTGGAACCGCCAAGTGAATTGAGGCGAAACCCACCAGGCTCAGTTTACCGCTGCCGAACGAGTATGGTGACGCGCCGACGAGCCTCAGGGTTGGTTGTGCCTCTTGACAAGCGGAAAAGACGGGCAGATAGTGAGGCTCTGCCGACGATAGTTATTGTGTCTCTACCCAAGTCTTGTCGGCGGATATTTTTATTTGATTCGGTCGCGGTGTCCTCCAGAGCCTGCTCAGGCTTCTTCAGGAGCGGCAGCTGTAGAACCCCGATATACCTTCAGCCCTTTGGGCAAGATTGCGAGTGCGGTCAGAGAACCGCCTCGGTAATCGCGGCATAAATCTCGACGGTTGCCGACATGGCCTCGAAGATCCTAAGGCGCGTGACGTCGGCCAACAATTTCTCATAACGCTATCAGTCAAGGAGGATCTGCTATGTCTCATGCGGAATCCGCTGCGGCCTACGCCGAAGCGCGCCAGCAGGTCGAGCAACGATGGCGAACCGCATTCGAGAGCTCAGCAATCGGCATAGCGATGGCTGACTTCGCAGGTCGCTTCTTCGCGGCGAACAGCGTCTTCCGGAATATGTTGGGCTACACAGAATCAGAGTTGTATCAGCTGACCTTCCTGGACGTTACCTACGAGGAGGACCGAAAGGCTAACCAGGAGCTGGTCAGAGAGCTCGTGGAAGGCAAGCGGCAACACTTTCAAATGGAAAAGCGCTACTGTCGCAAAGACGGCGCTTTAGTTTGGGTATGTAACAACGTCGCTCTTGTTCCGGGAATGGGCGGTGTGGCGCCATTTTGGTTTGCTGTCGTCGAGGATATTACCCAGCGTAAAGAGGAGGAATCTGCACACCGCTATACCCAAGAGAAATACCGCCTTGTCGTCGAAACGGCCAGCGATGCCGTGATCAGCTTGGACGAGACCAGTACAATCCTTCTTGCTAATCCTGCCACTACGCGAGTCTTTGGTTATGACCCGGTGGAGTTGATTGGTAAACCTTTAGTCATACTAATGCCAGAATTCCTGCGCAAGCTGCACGACGCTGGCTTCAAGCGCTACGTGGCTACTGGCCAGCGGCATATCAACTGGCAAGGTACCGAGTTGACTGGCCTGCGCAAGAATGGCCAGGAGTTCCCCGTGGAGGTTTCGTTCGGAGAACTGACCAAGGACGGGCACAGGGTATTTACCGGCTTCATCCGCGACATCAGTGAACGGAAACAAGCCGAGGAAATGCGAAAGCAGACGCAAAAAGCAATCCAAACCACGCAAGCGGAGCTTGCTCGGGTATCTAGACACACCACCATGGGCGAATTGGCGGCCTCTATAGCACACGAAGTGAATCAGCCTCTTACGGCAGTCAACAACAACAGCAACGCGTGTCTGCGGTTGCTCGCCAATCAGAACCTCCAGCCGGATGTGTTGCGCCGGGCGCTGGAAGAAATCGTCGCGGATGGAACCCGCGCCAGCGCAATCATCGCTCGCATTCGGGCGTTCATCAAGAAAGCGCCCACGGAAAAAAATAGGCTGGACGTTAACGAAGTCATCGGAGAGGTGCTCGCCATGATGGGGCACGGGTTCGAGGAGAACCGGATTCTCCTCCAGAGCGAACTGGCAGAAGCCCTCCCGCCGGTGCTAGGCGATCGCGTTCAGTTGCAGCAGGTCCTGCTGAACTTGATCATGAATGGCGTCGAAGCCATGACCGCGATCATAGATCGACCTCGCTTATTGTGGGTACAATCGCGGATCGACGAATCTGGCGACGTATTGATTGCAGTACGCGATTCGGGCACTGGTCTTGATTTAGAAGCAGACCGCGTCTTCACTCCTTTCTTTACAACAAAAGCGAACGGTATGGGGATGGGTTTGTCCATCAGCCGCTCACTTATTGAAGCTCATGGCGGGCGGCTCTGGGCCACACCCAATGTTCCCCACGGCGCTGTGTTTTCCTTCACGCTGCCAGTAGACACCGAGAGTCCTTCATGACTCGCGCTTTCGTCGTCTTTGTTGTGGATGATGATCCGTCAGTACGTTCTTCGCTCAAGTTTCTCCTCAGCAGCGTGGGTCTGCAGGTTGAGAGCTTTGAATCGGCTGAAACCTTCTTGCAAAGGAAACCGCCAGATGCACCCAGTTGCCTTGTGTTGGACGTCAGATTACGTGGATTAAGTGGACTCGATTTTCAGCGCGAGCTTGCGGCGAGAGACATTCGTATCCCGATAGTCTTTGTCACCGGTCACGGCGATATTCCCATGAGCGTTCGCGCTATGAAGGCTGGGGCGATCGAGTTCCTCACCAAGCCATACCGCGACCAGGATCTGCTCGATGCCGTTCGCGTCGCACTGGAACGGGATCGTGCCAGACGTGAACAGGAGAAGGACTTAACGGACCTACGACAGCGCTTCGAGTCGTTGACTCCTCGCGAGCAGGAGGTGATCTCCATGGTCGTTTCAGGCATGCTCAACAAACAGATTGCTGGTGAGCTCGGAACTGCGGAGAATACCGTGAAGGTTCATCGTAGCCGGGCAATGGAGAAGATGAACGCGCAATCTTTTGCGGACCTGGTAAGAATGATCGAGAAGCTTAAGGGCTCTGCGGAAAAAGCCTCGTAAACGAAAGCATTACCCCCGTTCCCCTTTCTGGGACTCTAAATCTACCAACGCTCAATAGATTCCTTCTCCCTCCGAGAGTACCTTGAGCTCATTGGAGGAGTCACAATGGCAAGGAATCTAATTTCGGTAGTTGACGACGATGAGTCTATTCGCAGGACCACAACGCTGCTCATCGAATCTTTTGGGTTTCGAGCGGTAGCCTTTGAATCTGCCGACGGTTTCCTGAGGTCCGGCCAATTGCACGATACCGCGTGTCTCATTGTTGACGTACAGATGCCGGGGATGAATGGATTGCAGCTACAAAGCCACCTCGCCGCCGAGGGTTGCGGCATCCCCATCATTTTCATCACTGCTCACGACGATAAAGAATCCCGTCGCCGAGCAATGCAAGCTGGCGCTGTCGCATTTCTGGGAAAGCCCTTTACCGACGAGCAGTTACTCCAATGTATTCGTTCGGGATTGCATGAATTCAATGGAGAGCCGGGAGTGGCAGGGAATCTGATCTCGATCATTGACGACGATGAGTCGGTACGCAGAACGACTGCACGCCTCATCGAATCTTTTGGCTTTCGAGCGGCAGCCTTTGAATCTGCCGCGACATTTCTTAGCTCTCACGATCTGAACGATGCCTCGTGTCTCGTCGTTGACGTACGGATGCCCGGCATAAACGGACTGCAGCTACAAAGTCAGCTGGCTGCCGCGGACTGCCGCATCCCCATCATTTTCATCACCGCTTACGACGACAAAGAATCCCGTCAGCGCGCAATGCAAGCCGGCGCAGTCGCGTTTCTGGCAAAACCTTTTAGTGACGAGCAGTTACTTCAATGGATTCGTTCAGCCCTACGTTAGGAGAAAGGCGGCATGGAGACGACGTGATCGTGGACCAATAGAAGTGAATGCATCACTTGTTTCGTCTGGATGAAACTCACGTTTATAGCTTGGAGGAAGCTCACTGGAGGTCTGTTATGGAAAAAGTCGATAGACATTCGTTAATAGAGGATGTTTGCGCTGAGGACAGATTTGAAGAAATCATAGGCAACAGCGCGGCGCTCAGGTTCGTGCTTACTGAAGTGCAGCGCGTCGCACCGACCGATTCCACCGTGCTGGTTCTCGGAGAGACGGGAGCGGGAAAGGAGGTTATCGCAGAGGCGATTCGCAAAACCAGTGCGCGACGCGATCGTCCGTTCATCAAAGTGAATTGCGCGGCCATTCCCTTCGACCTGTTGGAAAGCGAGCTGTTTGGATATGAGAAGGGCGCTTTCACCGGAGCCTTTGCGCAAAAGGTTGGCCGATTTGAAATGGCTGACACCGGCACTCTCTTTCTGGACGAAATCGGGGACATTCCGCTGGCTTTACAACCGAAGCTGCTACGCGTGCTGCAGGAAAAGGAGTTCGAGCGGCTGGGAAGTGGCAAGACACACCGAATCAACGTTCGTCTGGTGGCCGCGACCCATCGCAATCTGGAGGAAATGGTTGCACGGCAACAGTTTCGCAGCGACCTCTACTATCGTCTAAACGTATTTCCGATCATGCTGCCACCGCTGCGTGAACGCCGGGAGGACATCGCGTTGCTAGTCTCCCACTTCGTCGAAGTTTTTGCCCGGAGCATGGGTAAGTGGATTAGCAGCATTCCGAAAGAAACGCTGGATGCGTTCACCTCCTACTCTTGGCCCGGGAACGTACGAGAACTTCAGAACCTGATCGAAAGGGCCGTAATCCTCTCGGACAACGGAGTGCTTGCGAATCCTTTGCCTACACTGGACCCGAACCTGGTAGGAGCGAACCCGACAGCCGCGGACTTCGTCGCATTGCCGTCTGCGCAGGAGGGCACGTTTAGGGATTCCCAACGGACTTCGATCCTGCGAGCATTACATGCTTCGGGTTGGATTGTCGCAGGACCGCGGGGTGCCGCCGCTCGTCTA
>Ga0210401_10001722_pt1 | contig 24986 bp, 12 predicted proteins | sample IncBWH32MmetaG_FD_150866 | JGI IMG/M metagenome (GOLD analysis project Ga0210401, IMG submission 150866) | Forest soil microbial communities from Barre Woods Harvard Forest LTER site, Petersham, Massachusetts, United States - Inc-BW-H-32-M | ecosystem: Environmental > Terrestrial > Soil >... | reverse complement strand
AGCGCTTTTTGAAACGTGTTGGCAATCGCGAACCTCATTGCGTTGCCTCCAGGAGCGGGCTGAGCAGAGCGACCACTGTTGCCGGCTTGGAGTTTGGTTCCGCCGTCACAATGTTCGGGCCGGGTCCTATTCCCGCGGCGGCGTCTACCAGCACCGCCTGGCCATTTTTCGTGGACCACATCATCAAAGCGCGCTTACCGCTCACCTTGCCAGCTTCGATCCAGTCCCAATCCACTTCATCCGGCGAGCGGAGACCCGCGAGGCGAAGTGCCTGCGCGAGCGGGTGCCACGGCGGATCAAGCAACCCTAGAATCTCCGTCCACGCATCCTTGGGCGGCGCATCGGAGACAGTCTCCGGTGAGGTGTACCAGGAGGAGTCGTCGCGAATGCGTTGAGCGGCATCCTTGCCCAGCAGAAAGCGGCCAATACGGAAGAAGTGTTGCCGCATTGCGTCCGGGTCGGTCAACTGACCGAACTGAATCTCGACAACCTCGTACCCGCGGTTCCGCAGTCCTTCGCGAATGTCGCGATCCCTGTCGCGCGTCTCGGGACGTCCGTGCAGATGGCGGCCCATGCCGTCGAGATAGATGCACAGCCCTTCATAGGAATCATTTCGCGGCTCATAGAAGAAATCCGGTGTGGTCGCGCCCAACGGACGCCCAAGATCAATCGGCCGCTGGGCCTGGTAACCGTGAAGTCCCGCACGGTTCAGCATGGCGCGCAAGGTTAGTTCAGGATCATTAACCGGGATCTCCTCGGCCGCCTGAGCTGGCAGGCGGGAAGGAATATCGTGCGTGAAGTCGAGACTATGACCCCATTTCTCCAGGCGGTCTAACGCCGTCTGTCGGTTTAGGTGTCGGTGATAGTAGGAATTCCGGAAGTGGAGGAGGCAATCTACACACGCTGACTGACAAAGAGACGGGCAATCGGCCACGACCTTCTTCGCCGCCTCCGTGACCTCCGGCCAGCGGTCTCTCATCTGGTCTAGAAGTCCGGAGCCCCCTGGCATCGGATCATAAAGCAGCAAGCTCAAACCTCTGCCACCTGGCTGTCCGATGGCGAGCAATTGCAGATCCTCGACCTCCATATCGAGCACCTCTGCCGCCCCCAGTCGAAGGGCCTCCATGACGCTATACGCCTCTTCGCGGTCTACGCAGCTCTCCAGAGAAATCGCGTCCGAGATGACGTCTGCATAAAACCCAACAGGCTCCACAGGCTTGCCACAGCGCAGTCGGTGCTCGTCCTCGAACGCCTGAAGATCTGCTGGTGACGCCAGCGGCGACCGGCTTTGCCCGCACACCAAACAAACCGGATAGCCTAGCCGACCGGCACTCCGCGCCAAAGACGACGCTCCGACGTTCACCAAACGAAGCCGAACGCCGGTTCGCTGGCTGATGACTCGATCTCCCCAACGATACTGTTTACCACCGCCGTGCTGTGCCTGCTCGTAACCGTAAACGGCAACTCCTAATTGGAATCGATAGTCCTCGTCGTCCGAGATCTGTGAGTTATGCGGCAGATTGACGTCGCAAATAGGCACTGCCGGTATCGTTTGCGAACCCAGCCCGGCGGTCAGATTTCCCGTCACTTCCGCCACGGCCTCATTCGAAACGTCCACTAGAAACCGAACGGGCTCCCCTGGCTCCAGCCGGAAATGGCGCGGAATGAAACGGTGCCCGTTCGCATAGATGAGGTTGCCTGGTATATATTCCCGCAAGGCAAGCGAAGGATGCCGCCGCAACTCCCAGTCGCGAAAACTCGGGTTGTACTTTGGTCCCTCGTACGTCCCGATTACCCAGCCGTTGTCCAATCCGTAGCCGGGCAGGAAACCTTCGGCAGCCAGCACGCTGTAAGTGTTCGTGTCGTCAAAACCCTCGGCGTTCCGTCGCTTGCGTGGATCATTTCCCTTGAGCCGCTTTACATAACGGTCACAGCGATTTCGCAACGCATCCTGTTCTGGATCGAGTGTGCCCTGCTTGCGCCGAACCTCGTCCAGACGATTCATCTGGTCGATGGCCCAATCCAAACGGCGCTTCAGGCGCTCTACGACCGTCTGAAGTTGCCCGTCCATATCCTCAATGTAGATACGTAGGGTAGTAGGCTCGACAACGCGAGCGTCATCGTCCGGCCATCCCTGCCGAAATGCTTCCACTACGCCTGTGTGTAGTCGGTCGACGTGTCTGCCAAGAACGGTTCGCAGTCGAGCAAGGTCTGGAGGTCGCCGCCGCACTTCACCAGTATTCTCGAACAAGTACTCGCGAACTCGGTTCGGGAAACAACTCCGTAGAGCCTCAGCCAGTTCGATCTGGTCCACGCTGCCAATTTCGGAGTTGGGACGCGACAAGCGGTGCAGCCCGGTCAGTACGATTGCGTGAACGTGTTTCCGGACCATCACGTCGTTCCGCAGATTGAAGCTTGGCGGCGCTATTTCCCCGGAAAGCAACTTCAGCGGGTCATTGAAGTATGGCCGGTCATGCGAATGTGCCCGCGCATAGGTCAGAATCGCCGCCATCCGATGACGACGGCCGGCCCGACCCGCACGCTGCCAATAGTTCGAAGGTAGGGGCGGCACATTTCGCATTAGGACCGAATCCAACGCCCCGATGTCCACGCCCAACTCGAGCGTCGGCGTGCAGACGAGCGTGTTTACCCGGTCGCCGTCGCCCTTGAACACACGCTCGAGCTCTTCTCGATCTGGTCCAGGAATCTGCGCCGAATGCTCCCGCGGACGGATCATGTCGAAGCGCCCGTCGAGCATTATCAAGTCATAGTTGTCAGGATCTTCGGTTTCAAGCGCAAGAGTCCCGGTGCAACGCCACGCCAGACAAGTGAGCCGCGGCGTCGGGCGCGAGTGGGCGCGACGGCACGCCTGACAACGCCAGATGCCGGTACTTGTTCGCAAGCGCAACAGGTCCGCGTCGATCTGGCGTACGTTCGTCGTCCCCGGTAAGGGACGGTCTCGAAAACCCGTCAATGCGGCTGGGACGATCAGATGCAACTCGTCAGTCAGCGTTTGCCAAAGCTCTTGCAAAAACCGGGGTACATCGTTCGGATTGACACCCCAACGCTGCGCCGCTTGAGACACCGAAGTCGGTCGAGTCCCAAGCCATTGCGCCACACGTCCCGACGCGTCACCCGGATCGCGCTGCAGCTTCACGCCCTTGGGGCCGCCGCGAAATAGCGGAAGATACCCGTTCGCGATTTCGCGATCTCCCTCCTGCCAGATCTTCGAAAAGATCCGCTGATCGCGATCCAACACAATCCGGCTCCGGCGGGTAAAATCGAGCATGGCCGCTACGCCATCCCGCAGCTCCTGGGGACTCAACCCCAACGGGTTCGCCCAGTTCTGGAAGAATCCAACCGTCGGTTCTAGCCCGGCATAATCGACCACCAACCGTCCCCAGGGTTCCAGGCCGATCCGCTGGCGGGCGCCTGTCGCCACTTCGCGCAGCACCAAGATCCGTAGAAAGTGACGGCGCTCCGTAGCGTGGCCCTGAAGATCCGCCTTCTTTCGCGCCACATTCCAAACTTCCGGAATCAGCGCCAGGGACAAATCGTCATCTTGATCCAATTCCTGATCCAACTGCGAGACCAGCGTTCCTACCTGAAGCGGTGTCTGACTCAATCTTGCAAACATGAGCGCCCGCAACCGGTACCGTCGCGCGTGGTCCTGCATCCATCCGGCCTGGAAGGCTGCGTCCTGGCGGTTGTCGGAGAAGACTAGCAGTCGCTTCCGCTCCGCACGGTGGATCATGCTCTGCGCTAGCACGTGCACGTCTGAAACAGCACTCGCCTTCACCGGGCGAGCCGGTTCCCTGTACCGACCCAACTGTATGCGACCGACCGCGCTACATCCCACGCAGGAAATCAACTTCCCCGGCTGCTCCTGCTTTTGCCGCGTAGCGAACAACTCCACCAGTGGTCCCTGCTTCCCGCATCCGTCGCACTGGGCTATTCGGGCGGCATGCATTGTGCCGCAGTAGCGGCAAAAGTAAAGCGGTACGGAATTCCGTGGAGGCGCACGAAGCTGAGGCTGGGGTGGCGGCGCACCATCATCATCGTCATCATCATCGGTAGCATCCACTACCAGCCGGTCCAGTAGAACCACCCGATCCCCGCCCAACTGCTCTTCAAGCGGACGCCAGATCACTCGATTCTCCACCGCCTCACCACCACCCGGCGCGCGGTCCGTGAACGTGAAGTCCCGAACGTGATGGACGAAGTAGTGCTGTCCGCATGTCGTGCAGGTCATTAGCGGCAACCGGAACAATCCCTGGCTGTCCGGCCCAACCTCCTCCGCCGACAACGCCAGCCGTGCGCTCGTGGCCCTCAGCGGAAACGTCACCACACCGCCCGCTACGCCACGGACAAATGCGTGAACCACCGGACGCAGCAGCGCACGTCCTTCGCGTTGGGCGGCCGCACCGAGGGCGAGCCAGATGAGTACCTCTTCTTCCGGCACCTCCCGTCCCAGCCTCTTGGCCAGATCCTCGACCAGATCCCCCAGCGAGCGCGGTCTCATCAGCGCATCGGCAATTTGATAGGCCACCTCGTTGCCCGACAAGCGTTCATACAAGCTGTCTTCCCACCGGCTGATGTCGAGTGCCTGACCGGTCAGCGACTGGAACGTCCCTTTAAGCAGTTTGAGCGATGCGGGGGGATCGCTGTCCACGTTGCCAATCGCCTCCAGCACATTTCGCAGCTGAAGCACCTGGTTGCCTGGCAGCGCTGGACTCGCCTTGCGCTTGGCCGCCCACAGATCCGGCTCGTAGTCCTCATAGACTACCGCCACCTTGTCCTTCGATACGCCAAAGAATCTCGATGCGAAGTGTACCGCCGGAGCCGGGTTGTTGCGGTCGGCGATCGTCGCTGAAGTTGCGATGCAAACCGTCTCCTCCGCGCTTTTTCCGCAGAAGCTCCTCAATCGTCGCAAGAGACAGGCCGTCTCGGCTCCGTTCGCGCCCGAGAATGTATGCGCTTCGTCCGCCACCAGGAAATCCAGGCGCGCTCCGGCGAACATCTCGATGTCTTGCTGGCGTGTCAGCAACAGTTCGAGCTGCTTTACGTTGGTCAGCAGAATTCGCGGCGCTTTGCCTGCTGCCTGCATCTCTTCGCGCGATGCGCACTCCTCCGGCGGGTGGACCGCGCCCGGCTGCCCCTGCGTCCGAAGTTCCGCAACCTTCGCGGCGTAATCCGCTCGGGACGCGCCTTGGGGCAAGCGGAATCCCGTGACATCACTCACCCGCTGCGGTGTCTTGCCTACATACAAACCAAAGCTGATCCCGACGCCGCACAGCAACTCGCGCAATCGCCCAAGCTGATCCTCGGCCAGCGCGTTCATCGGGTAAATGATAACGGCGCAAATCCCTTCTGGTGCTCCCGAGTCTCGGAGTTCCAGCGCCTTGCTGATGATCGGATAGAGGAAACATTCCGTCTTGCCGGAACCCGTGCCTGTAGAAACGAGCGTGGTCTGCCCGGTCACAATCGAGCGGATCGCCGTCTCCTGATGCCCATAGAGGTGTTCGTGGTCCGCGATGTTTGCAAGTAGGGGATGCAGCACACCCTGGTCGGCCATGTCCCGCATGCTGGGTCCGCGGCGAAAGCTGCGCGAAAGGCTGACAAAGGGTCCGGCCAGGAGCGGCGTGCGTCGCGTTTGGTCCAGGTTCAGGAGCTGCCGCATCTGCCGGTGCAGGCTCGGGTCGGCGAAGGAATAAGTCGTCAGTTGGTAGCGAAGGAAATCTTCGACGACATTTTCCGTGTAGGTGATCGGGTTCAGCATTTTCGCCATAGGGGGACCTAACGTTTTCGGGACCTGCCGTAAAGAGGACTACCGAATAGATCCGTCTCGATCGGATTCCCGAACAGATCGACGGCGACAGCGTCGTTGCTTTTGGAGTCCGTTTCTTTTCCCGAATCCGGCGGCAGAAGCTTGGCGAGGATTTCGGCGTGCCGCTCGCACTCCTCCCAGGACTCCTCGACCGATTGCTCTAACTGCCAGGGATAGAAGCGTGGTCCGAGCGCCGAGGAGACTTGCTGGTGTTCCTTCGCACGGTCATCGTGGCCAAGACCATAATCGGCGAGGCGCAGCGTTTCAGGGAGCATCCAGCCTTCGCCTTCATTCTGCGCATGGAAGGCTTCGAAACCCATGTCCCGAAGGCCGTCATATGCAACTTGTGCTAGTACCGAGTAACGGTGCTCAGGCAGTTTGTCCCGCTCCACGCGCCAGAAACCCTTCGTATCAAGGGTTCGTGAGAAGCGTGAAGTCTCCAATTCCTCTGGCGGATGATCACATCCGACTAGGATATGCCTGAACTCGATGCGATCAAGGCCGAATAAGTACGCCATGCTCGCTTCAAGTACAGCGCGGAGGCGGAGGCGCTCAGGGGCGGAAACCGCCCATCGTGTCCTCCAGGGCTTATCGCCTCGCAGTTCGATCCATTCTCTCGCGAAGACCGCCGCGGGCCAAACCAGAGATGCTACGTAATTGAGGACTGATCGTTCTTCTTCAACGCTCTTCTTCGAAAGGACCGGCAGGTCTTCCACTAAGAACAGCGTGAGGTTGGTTCCGGCCATGCGTTGCCGGAGCGCCCAGTCGACTACGACCGAATTGAGCTGGCCGACGAGCCCAAGGCCAAGCCCCACGTCGCCGAGGATTGGCAGCTTGTTGTTGCAGGGAAACGCCGGAACGAACGCGGCGATAAACGTCTGTGCGTCTGTGGCGCGGGAGACGTCTCGAAACGCAAGCTTTGATCGGCGAAGGGAACGCTCGTTGCTTAAGAAATCACTACGGCTCATCAAGTACTGAGGTTCAGCGCGCTTGCATTCCCAGTCCATCGGTTCCCATTTGAATCCACGCTTACCAGCAATTCTTCGGTAAGCCGAAGCACAATAGTCGAACTGGTGGATCATCGCTCCCTGATATAGCGGCAGCGCGACATCCTCCACGTCGTCCAAACGCACGGCCGCTGCGTTGTCCGCCGACAGAACCAGATCCTTCGGGCGATGCAGAATGCTCCGCGGCCCGTCGTACTGCTGCCAATTGCCCATCAACCAATGGCCGTACTCATCCGGGCGATACCCTTTCTCCTCCCACTTCAAGCGTGACGGAAAGAGTTCGGAATCGTTCGACATGTGAAACTCGGTCGTGTACCGGATGTTCCAGCCGTCGGGCGATTTGTCCCCGAGCAACACGCCGTTCGCGTAGAGTTTCTTGACGACTTCTAGATCGCGCGGTGTGCGAATTTCAAGGATTGCGCCAGAGTGAGGGCTGAATTCTTCTATCTGCCCGACCGGCACCAAAAGGTAGCCGGTTTCATTTGGGATATCAGTTTCGAGTTCGTGCGCCTCTGGCGAATCGCCGGGTCCTAGGCGGAATCGCGTGCGGAGACTGTCCGGCTGACCTCCTTTTTCCACTTGGATCGCGGCTACCTTGAAACGGTGATCGACGGCGCCGAAAATGAAACGCTCATTCTGAAATGCATAGAGATGGCTCCAGCGAGCCTTCGTCAGAAACAACCGCCGTAATGATCCCGCGCCCTTATCGGAGTAGATGCCTGACGGCACTAACAGACCCAACCGCCCGCCATCCCGCAGGAGCGCGTGACCGGCCTCAAGGAACATCTTGTACGTGTTCAAGTCCGCCGAGCCTTGGTGCAGAAATGGGTGCGCCGGGTCTGCAAAACCGCTTCGGCCTTTGCGCAGATCCGCCCACAACTTGTGGTCGGCCGCAGATTGGCCGAACTTCTTGTCGAGCGGGAAATCGTGGTGCGGCTTTTCGTCTTTGCCGGTCCACACCTGATTGCCAAAGGGATGAGCCGCATATTTCACCCAGTTGGAACGGGCTTTGAGTCGCGCGCAGTAGTGCATCCAATTGAGCTCCACACGAGCCTCATTGCGAAAGTACTCCAGTTGTCGATCAAGTGCCTCTTGCTTGCCGTAACTGCGATAGAGCGGATCGACATCAGAGAAGAACTCCTTGGAGTTCGGCTTCTGCACCTCCCACGGAGGGTTACCGATGACCGCATCAAAGCCTGGAGCTTCACCCTGGAAGACATCCGGGAATTCCAGTTCCCAGTGGAAGAAGCGATGCGCTTCGCGAAGCTCGCGGACGATGTCCTTCCCCTTGGCGGATGGTTGCAGGAAGTCCACCGGCAGTGGCGCGTGCTCTAGCAGATCACCCGGCCAGAACCAAATGGCACACCAGGTATCGAAAGCCCCGCGAAGCTGGCGATAGGCGGAGCCGGGCCCAAAATGCTGCTCATAGACCCGTCGGCGCTCCTCGGTCTCATGGATTGGCAAGTTATGAATCTGCTCGAAAACGCCGACCAGGTGATCGTGCACGCCGACAGGCGAAAGCTGTTTCTCGAAGAACTCGAAGGCCTTCATGCGCCTGGCGCGGATGAGTTGCACGAGTTCAGTACGGACCTCTTCCTTCTTGTCCTTGATTGCCTGGGTCCACTTGTCGCCCTTCTGCTTTTTCTCGCCGGCATTCTTGCCCTTGGAAACAACATATTCGCGGAAGTGATGAACAAATCGGTCGTGGCCAGAATCGCCGCCGTCGCGATCCCAGGCCATGGCCGGATAGTCTTGAAAACGGTCGAACCAGCATCCGATGAGCGCGTTACCGGTCTTCATCTTGTGATCGAGGAAGCCAAAGGGCAGACGCGGGTCCATGGTCTCGATCCAGAGGGCAAGACGGCCGAGCTCAATGGCGAGCTGATCGAGATCGACGCCGTAGAGGCAGCGCTCGACTATGTGCCGGCGGAGATAGGCGCGCAGATAATCATTGAAGTCAGGATCTCCGATGGGCTTGGGTATGGTCTCGTCACCCATCTTGGTCGCGGCCTTCCCGTCAGCGAGGCGGACGATAACGCCAGTCGGGTTCGGGTCCAGGCGTTTGTGGTGGTGCAGGCTTTCGACCAGCGCTTCTGTCAAGAACCGAAGCGCGGACAGGAGAAAAGAGCCCGAGCCGCACGCCGGGTCACACACCTTGAGCGCCAGAATTTCTTCCGGCGTGCGCGGCATGTCGCCCTCGTAAGCCAGTTCGCGAAGAGCGCGGCGCGTGATCGGACCCGCAAGCTGGGGTCGGGTATAAAAGGTGCCGGAGCCTTTTCGAGTATTGCCTTCGCGGACCAGATACCATTCGCCAGGAAAGATCGTACGCGGCACCAGAGCCCGAGCGGCTTTGTCCAAGCCTTCGTCGTAGTCCCGTTGCTTTTCGGGTGTCGGCTTGCCTTTCGGCTTCTTGACCAGCTTGGCGGCTTCCGCTGCACGGCGAGCCCAGGCGTGGATGCGCTGGCGTAGCTGCTCGCGGTCTTGCGAGGCGTCTCCGGTGTCTGCGAGGTCTTCCTCAATGACGACCTCAACGAGATCTTCTGCGTCTTCGCTCGTTTGTTCTGGCGATTGCTCTTCGGGCTCCTCCTCGGCTTCTTCAGCCTCGTCGTCGCCAGACTCGCCCTTCTTCTCCGCCACTTTGAACTTCTCGAACAATTTGGAGATCTCATCCATCGGCATCGCATCTAGCTGCATGAATGGAAGCGCGGGTTGGTCGCCCAGGTTCAGGAACACGATTGGAGAATCGGCGCGCCGAAGTTGGAAGTCGAGCAGACCTTCGTAGAGGATGCCAATGTACTCCGTGGAGAGATCCGAGAAATCGATGGAAGAGAGGATGAGCTTCGTCGCGCGACCCTGTGGCACGCGCTCCCAGGCTCGCGTCAACAACTCCAGGATGTGGTGGATCGAGTGATCGCTGGGTGCATTATTGGGGTGCTCGAAAAGTGCTAGCGCTCTGAGAATTGGATCGGTAGAACCGCCCTCTCCAGGCTGGAAAAGGCCCCCGCCGTATTGGCGAACCAGGAGCCCTTCGTGTGACGAGCCCTCGTAGATGAGCTGGAAGAGAGATAGCAATCGTGGCCACGCGCTCCATTGATGGCGGAGCGTATCGGCAGAGCGTCCTCCGGCCATTCGGTCCAACTGCCCGCGAAGACCTTGGAGGGAGTAGCTGTCGTTGTAGACCGGATCGGTTCGGGGCAATAGTTCGCGCGCTTCGGCGAACAGGACTACCACGCAGCGCATAACCAGGCGAGTGGCAGCGATGTAGACATCGCGCGGTGAGACGGCCACACTCTCGGCGCGTAGATGATCAATCACCTCGCCGGAACTGTGGATGATGTGCTCGACCGCCAGACGGACCCGTTCACCAAGGTTGGCTGAGAGCTCCGCCTGGCCCTTGCGGGTGTCCTGGATGGCTGCGACAAGTGGGGCGGGCTCGCCTTCTTTCGGCGGCGTGAGAGCCTTGGGACTCAGCAGGTGCAGGAGCGCTCGAACCTGATCGCTGGGTTCGCCTTCTTCGAACCAAAGCGCGATGTCCCACTCGCACCAAGCCTCATAGTCCGGACCGGTGTGGATCAGCCGCCATTGGACGCCGTTGGTGAGCAGGGCAAGTTTCTGCTGGCTCTTACGGAGCCACTCGACCACGCGCGCAATGCTGCGGCGACCAGTGCCAATACCAATCTGCTTTACGTCGTCGTCGAATACCGGCAGAACAGCCCCGTTGCTTCCCAGCCAGAGTCTGCGCGGTTTGAAATTCTCGCCCGTGATGAGGCGATGCCCCCAGTCGGCACCGACGGCGCTTGCCTTCTTCCACTCCAACGCCGGAAGTTGCAGGATGCCTTCCAGGACCGTATCGAGTAATGCCGCTTGCGCACCGAGCTTTTCAGCATCTTGCTCCGCCTGGACAGCACTCCGGAGGCGCCCTGCCCAGTAGGGGGAAAGCTCCGGCTTCTCAGTCGAGAAATAGTGCGCGAGCCGGGCCGGGGCGATGAGCAGGCCACCGTGCTTAAGGCTTGACCACCAGGTGAACTGGTTCAGCGGATCGACCTGGTTGATCATCGAGAGTTCCCCGGTAAACGCATCCCGACAGCGACAGGGAACACCTGCGCGGACTGCCTCAGTTGATAGCGCTTGGGGAGAACGAGGGAAAGTACACGATCTTGTTCGGCCTTAAGGCGGGCAAGAAGTTCTTTGAAATGACTTGAGCGGCGTTGCAGTTCGGCTTCCAGATCTCGCAAGCGGTCCTCTTGGACGCGGCGGTCAATGTCGATGAGCGTGAGCTGCCGCAGATCGGCAATCAGATGGTCGCGCTCCTTTTCCAGCTTGGCGATGGTGTTTTCGCTCATCGCCCGTTCCACTTCTTTGAGTCTCAGCCGGAAGCGCTCCTGCTCGGCTTTGATGGCATCCCGGCCTACGTCTTCGAGGCGCTTTTTGAGAGCTTCAGTAAGCGACGCCGCACGGGACTGGACAAACGTTCGAAGGTCCGGTTCCGCATCTTCCCATATATGCCTCGCACCTTCGACAAGAGCGGCATCGCTGACGCGCGTGCCGGCTCGATCGGCGGTTGGTTCCTGATAGGGGAGCGGATCACCGAGGTCGCCCTGCCTTACGGGAATCCGGTAGGTCCTTGTCCAGTGATGGAACGGCTCGCGGAGTTCGTTGATGGCCAGCTCTTCTACAGTCAGGAATATGAGCGCATCAAGATCTTTCGGTACGTCGCCGGTGCGGACCGTCCACCGGCTGGCAGTGTGATCGCGCTGCTTTCGCCCGGAGCCAGGGAACCGCAGGCGGGCAAGAGTGGACAAGGCGTGGTGGAACACAGGGTGGCCCAGGTGCAGCAGGACCGTATCAGGCTTCGCGCGGAACACGGCTCGGCCTTTCGATGCATCCAGAAAGAACGTTGGGTCAAAGACGATGGCGGGGAGCGCACCGATCGCCGCACCCTTCCGCTCCAGCCGAAGGGTGTCGTCTATCAAGGACTGCCATCGTGGCGGGATTGGGGTCGCCAGCCGCATACGCCCTTTTGCATCAGGCCCGTCGAGCCTTGGATAACCGAAGCCAGACGCCAATGCGACTTCAAGGGTTTGCTTGAGCGTTTCAGGAGACAGGTCAATGTGACGCCCAAACTCGGCGAGGTGCTTGGCGTACTCTTCGCCGTTTGTCTCGTTGGAGTTACGAGGAACGATGGCACGGCCCTTGGCCTTTTTGACGTCGTGGTCAAGGTGTTCGATAAGCGGGTCCGTGTCCTCCTGATCCTGAAAGCGTCGTTCGAACGCCGCGTCGAACACCTGTCCCATCGAGCCGAGATCCTCGCGAATCTCGTGGACCTTCTGAACCACCTTGCCTACGAACTTCAGGTCCGCGTCATCTTCGCTCGTGAAATGGAAGACGGTGACATCGCGGGCTTGCCCGTGCCGGTCCAGACGACCGTTGCGTTGTTCTAGCCGTGATGGGTTCCAGGGGATATCGAAGTGGAAGACAAGTCGTGCTGACTCCTGCAAGTTCAAGCCTTCGGAGGCCACGTCGGTGGCGATCAAGATGCGGATTGGGTCCTCAGGATCGTTGAAGGCCGCGATTACCTCATCACGATTCATGAGCCCAGCTTGACTCTTGCCGCCGAAGAGGATGCGAATGCGGGACTCGTAGTCCCCTTGGAATTTGTTCTTGAATCGAAGGAAGAGGTAGTCGAGCGTAGTCTTGTACTCGGTGAAAATGATCAGCCGCTCGTCGTGTTTCCACTGCTTGCCGTCGCGCAAGTGCTGCGTCACGACTTCCAGGAGCCGGTCGAACCGCGAGTCTGCATTCGGTACGCGCAACGCCCCGTCGGCTCTGGTGAGCCCAAGACGATCCAGAGCATGGTCAATCGCCGCAACCTCGCTGGTGAGGTCTGGCAAGAGTGGTTTTAGCCAGGCGCCGACCGTCCTGGCGGCATGGTGAGCGCGGCTTTCGATCTCGCCGTCGTCGTCGAGATCCTCTTCGTAAGATCGCTGCGCAGCCCTCACCGCGGTAGCGTCAGCAGCATCGCCATGCGCCCCGTCAAGGAATCGATACCATGATTCAGCAAATGTGAATGGCGACGAGAGAAGACGCTTCGAGAGAATCTCGATGGCGAAGCTACCCGCCAGTTGGTCCGACTTCTGGGATGCGGCAATCTTCGACTTCACGGCCTTCCGAAATTCCTCAACTGCGAGCGAAAGTGCGCGCTCCTCTTTGGTGAGGAAAAGCTGCTTGGAATCCAGATGACGTTGGGGGAAGCGATTTGGCCGGTTGTTCTTGGTGTCGAGGTCGTTGATTTCGCTTTTCAGCCGCCGGACGAGAACCTGCTGTACTCGTTCCTTCTCGCTATCCTTAAACTCGCTGGTTTGTGTGAAGCGTACCGGATCCAGAATTTCGAGCAATCCGGAGAAACTTCGCGTATGGCCATTGTGTGGGGTGGCTGTCAGAAACAGCTTGTGCTCAAACAGCGGGGTGATCTCCCTGAGTGCCTTCACGAGCTGGTTGTCCTCGCCAAAGGGCGAGGGCAGCAAATTGTGGGCCTCATCGACGATGAGAAGATCCCACGGCAATTGAGCCCGTGGGCCCCCCGAGGCGGAATCCGCGGGGCGGCATGTCGCGAGAAACTGCTGCAGGATGTCTGGCTGGCGCAGGTAATAATAGGACGCGATAATTCGCGGGAAGGTGCGCCAAGGGTTCGCGTCCAGCCCAAGGCGCCGCTGAACCAAATGCGTTTCGGCGCGGTCGATCAGATCGAAGTTCAGAGAGAACTTCGTCTTCATCTCCCCTTGCCACTGCTTCGTGAGTGAGGCCGGCGTCAGAATCAGAACCCGCCGCACACGTCGTCGGATCAGAAGCTCCGTGAGAATGAGGCCGGCTTCGATTGTCTTCCCCAAGCCCACATCGTCCGCGAGCAGCAGCGACACACGTGGCATCTCAAGGGCTTTCAGCAACGGAACGAGCTGAAAATCATCCACCTGCACCGCGCCAAAGAATGGTGCGGAGATGGGTGCTTCTGGTGCCCGGCCCGACCCGTCCGGATGCAGGAACGGCGTCAGCGCCGCCCAGCGCGCCGCCCGGACGAGAGCATCGAACTCGCGCGGTTCCATCGACGCTTCGGATTGAACCTGCGGGAGGGCATTCGGTTCCAGCAGATCCCGTCCATGCTCCCGCTCCCACAGGACGGTGTCTTCCGCCACACCGTCGCTGTCCGTGTACTCGACTCGAACGAGATGAAGGCGCCCCTCCTGGGAATCGAACGGCTCAACGGCCGCGATGAGCCCCCGTCGGTTGCGGATTGTGGCCAGCATGCCGGGACGCGGGTGTTGGATGGGTGCAGTTGGGATCATTAGCCGTAATTACCCGTCTATAGAATGCCAAGTCTTTCATTTTCCGCTATTTTGAGACTGTTGTGGGTCGGGAACGTGTTGAGATTGCAGCGCATCTCTCTCCAGCCCCTCGCAGCAACTTCGATCAACAACGTGAGGACTCTTCATAGTGTTCTAGTAAGCTATTGAAGGTCAACAAGATGGCTACGATATTAAAGCACTTCTTGGCTGCTGCGCGTGAACTGAGGGCGACCGCTCTTCCCGCGTTGTTTCGATTGTAGGCGGGGAGGTTTGCTCAAAGGACCTACAGCCGCAGCGTCCACCAGACAAGGACGAGCGCGATAAAATCAATAGTTTCCCGTGCGAACTACCGACGAACAGGTTACGGCTGATGACGGCGTGAATGCGGCGCGCACGTTTTTCATGCACAACCGGTGCAAGTTTCAGGAAGTCGATCTGAGAAACGACATCGGCAAGGATGTCTACGTCGACGTTGCCACGAATGGCGTTGTTAGCTACCTCTGCGTCGCGCTGCAAATCAAGTCTGGAGTCTCCTACCGAACAGCGAAGGGCGACTATTTCATTCCGGTTGGAAGACATGCTGAAAGCTGGCGTCTGCATACGATTCCGGTCTTCGGCATCGTTTACGATCCCGACGACACGCTGATGCGATGGGTGGACATCACGGGCTATCTTCGTGCTCATCCACGCCAGGAAGGCGGAACGATTCCTGTATCTTGCGATTCCCTTCTCACCGTCACCAGCCTCGCAGGAGAATTTAGAGACGCGATAATCCCGTATGTCGGCCAGTTCGGGACCATAGCTCTGAACCTGCTGCTGGCCGGCGATCTGCAGATGGATGCGCTTTACGATGCCTGGGCTCTCGGCCGTTTCGACCCGAAGTACCTTCTGATCGTTCGCCGTCTCATCATGGATTTGCAGCCGGAGACGCTGCGTCGGGCGATTTTCTTTCTCTCCCATGCCGGGACGCACCCCAACATTCTCTATAACACCGACAAACTGAAGGGAAATTGGATTCCGCCTGAGGTTGAGGAGCAGCTCCTCCCAACATTCCTTTGGTCACCGGAAGAGATCGCGCGCATGTTGCGGGCCGTGGACTACCAGGACTGGGGATACCATTCGCTGGGCGAATGCCTGGACGTCCTCTTTTACGAAGATTCGACGATTGTCGCCAAGCTGCACATCGCGATAAACCTTCTCCTGAAAGACCCTGAGAGAGCTAACGCCGTCCGCGCGGCGACTGTCGCTTTGTCACACGCAAAGGACAAGCGCAAGGAACTTGTCCTGCTGAAACAGGAATATCCCACGCTGATGGAAGAGGAGTGGTTTCAGAATGTGTCCGCCGCAGTGGAGGAGTCTGGCGAATTTTCCGTGTATTTCTAGGCTGCCATCAGCGAACGCATGCGTCATTGTGTTCATCTGCGCATCAGTCAAATCCTTGCACTCTTTCCCTCGTGTGCTACAAAACGCCTGAACGCAACATGGCGGGGAATATGGCAGTTATCATCGCATTCCTGAGCCAGAAAGGCGGCGTCGGCAAAAGTACGTTTCGCCGCCTGGACGCGCGCTATTACGTGAATGCTGGGGTGGAGCGTGAAGATCGCCGACCTCGACGATTTCAACAACCTGCCTGAACTCGCTGGGCCGCAGGCTGCAATCCTCCATCGAGCGAGTGATCCCGGTCCGAGCGCTTGCGGCACGGTAGAGCATGCCGTCCGGGCGCCGGCTCAGTTCGCTCTGATGATCACCGATGTGTCACCCAATTCCGAGGCAGGAACGCTGCGCATGGCGCGCGGCCGACATGGTCAATCCTGCCTACCGGTCTTTCGCTTGATGCATGCAGGCAAGTCTGGCGCTGAGGTTTTGCTTCCATTCTTCCAAATTGTTGAAGCCCATTAGAAACGTGGAGAATTTGGAAGGGGTCTTAGAGGCCGAAGGGCTACGTACTCAGAAGGCGCTGTTGCCGCTCGTGATCGGCTGAGTTTCTGTCAGCCGATCCAGCGCGGCCTATCTCATTGACCGCATGGGTAATTGAAACGTTTGTGTGCGCTTCTGTTTTCTGTCATAATCCGTCTGAGATCGTTCCATGCCAAGCGGCCAAATCATCGCTCGCAAGAACAATACCTGGTTGGTACGCCTCTACCAGGGACGGGATCCCGCGACCGGCAAGCGGCGCTACCTTAATAAGACCGTTCAGGGAGAACGCGCCTCGGCAGAAGCCGAACTTGCGCGCCTGCTTTCGCAAATCCCGCCGCGTCCCGAAGCGGGCTCGATCCTTGATGAATACCTCGATTGGTGGTTGCACGCAGCGGTCGATGGCCGGCTTCGCGCCAAAACCGCCCGCGACTACCGGACGCTGCTCGCCCGCTACGTGCGGCCGGAGCTTGGTCACGTCAAACTCAGCCGGCTCAAACCGCTCGACCTCCAATCCCTGCTGCTGAGCCTTACAAACCGGGGGCTTTCGGCGCGCACGGTTCGCTACACCCACGCGGTTCTGCGCAGCGCCCTCGATCAGGCAAGGCGCTGGAAGCTGCTGGTCGAGAATCCCGCCGCCGACATGCCGCTGCCCCGCGCCGACAAACGCGAGTTCCGTGTCCTTGGGCCAGAAGAAGCGCAGCGCTTTGCTTCCTTCTGCCTGCAGGATCCGGCGGGACTCATTCTTCTGGTGGCCTTGACCACGGGTCTGCGGCCCAGCGAGTATCTGGCGATTCGCGCCGAAGACTTCGATCGGCACCGGGCGACGCTTACAATCACGCGGACGCTCGAACGAGCCAAGGGGATTTGGCGATTTGCCGAGACTAAACGGCCACGGAGCCGTCGGACCGTCTCCGTGCCGGCCGAAGTCTCCTGCCTGATCGCAGGACTCATAGACTCCCGCGACGTCGCGCCAGGCCGGTTGCTGTTTGAGAGTTCGACTCGTAAGCCGATCCATGAGCGGAACCTTGTCCAGCGCTCGTTCAAGCCACTCATCAGGCGCGCTGGCCTGCCGGACATTCGGCTTTACGATCTGCGCCACACCTTTGCTGTGCTTGCCCTCCGCGAGGGGGTGCCGGCGCGGCTTGTTTCGGAGCAGCTTGGTCATGCGAGCGCCGCTTTTACGCTCGAAGTCTACGGGCACGTGATTGAAGATACTCGTTCAGCTTCGGCGATTGCGATCTCGCGCTTTCTATCCCTTAGCGAAGTCGTACCGAAGCCAGCTCACTCTGAACGTGCCTCTCTAAGGATTGAAACGGCGTGAATGCCTTAAAACGGACCACAAGGCCTTTGGAGATGGAAATCGATAACGATGCGACAAAACGTTAGTAACTTGAAAAAGCAATCCGGCATTGATGCCTTGAATGCGATCTGCCCTTACTACACAATGTATCCTTTGCGTTTTCCACTCAGTTTCTTGGCCAAGCATGGGAGCGGGGGACAGTGGGTGCTAGATCCATTTTGTGGGCGGGGCACGACGAACTTTGCCGCCCGGCTGTGCGGGATGCATTCACATGGAGCAGACAGCAGCCCGGTGGCCGTTGCGATCGCCTCCGCAAAGCTAGCAAATACAACTCCCAACGCGGTAATACAATTGGCTACTCAAATTCTAAACGAAGGGAAAGAGGCCGATGCGCTGCCCGAAGGAGAGTTCTGGACATTGGCCTACGAACGCACTGTTTTGAGGCAGATCTGCAAACTGCGCGAGGTCCTACTACAGAACTGCGATGACGATGCCAGAACGGTATTGAGGGCGATTCTTCTCGGATCGCTTCACGGTCCCGTAAACAAGAAAACCCTCACCTATCTCTCCAATCAGTGCCCGCGGACCTTTGCTCCCAAGCCAGCGTATGCAGTGAACTTCTGGCGTCGAGAGTCTCTAGTGCCCCCGAGCGTCAATGTCCTCGATGTAGTCGCGCGACGGGCTCGTAACTACCTTCAGCATCAATTACCCCGTGTAAAGGGCCACATAGAACAGCAAGACAGCCGGAACCAGTGTTTTGGATCCAAACGCTTTTCATGGGTCATTACTTCCCCTCCATACTACGGAATGCGAACGTACATCCCCGATCAATGGCTTCGAAACTGGTTCGTTGGAGGCGAAGCGAAAGTCACTTATCGCCAGCGCGGAGCCGACATGGAGCACACCAATCCCGATGCGTTTGCGAGTCAGCTTCGACAAGTATGGAATAGCGCTCACAAAGCAACGGCCGCTTCCGCTACCCTCGTGTGCCGGTTCGGTGGAATTCGTGACCGCAACGCGGAGCCGTTGGAAATCATCAAGGAATCGCTGAAGGGTAGCGGATGGTCGACCCTCACAATCCGATCAGCCGGGGATGCGAACACCGGGAAGCGGCAAGCGAATCAATTCGGAGGGCGAATCGTTACATCCCCGAGACGGGAGTACGATGTCTATGCAAGCCGGTCTTGAGCTAACCGCCTTTCTTGATGAAAAGGGTCTTTTTCGCTCCGCGTCTTTCCGTCGTCCAAGTCTGGTCCTTCGGTCCGAGTATCTCAGCCAAGGCCGAAGGAACGAGGTTCGCCGCGATCGACTCTCGATCCGATAGTGTCGCAGGCAAAGCATCTTTGAGGAGGCCGATGACCACGCCCCAAGGGATTCCACCTGCGTTATAGGCCTGCCAAAAAGTCTGGTCGTTTCGTAGTGAATCGACGGCCTTAGCCTGCAGACTCCTAAGAGGGTCCGGGCCTTTTCCGTCCGCATCCTCAGTACTCTTTACTTTTGAGCTCGGCGGCTTAAGAACTTCGTTGTTTTCCTGCTGCAACTGATCTCTGAGCCGGCTTGCAAACGTCTCAATTGCGGCCCGCGAGTACTCAGGATCAAGAGACTTGTAGAGGCGAGAAAACGAGAGCACCCGCATGGGAATCGGGTACGACATTCCGCTTACGCCGCTCCAGAACACTCCTTGGCCGGGGATGGGTTCGTTCAGAAGCGAGCTCAAAATATCATCGCTGAAGTGCGCGTTCGCTCGGTGAACGTTTTGCAGGTCCACGGAGGATAGCAGATGGAATAAGAACCAATTGTCACCTTGGCTCAAAATCTCCGTTGGGATGCTACCCGGCTGCTGCGTGATCAAGACCGCTCCCAAATCATATTTCCTGCCCTCTTTTACCCACTCAATGTAAGGAGCCGATGCCGAAGCATTTTCATTCAAAACAGATTGCGCCTCTTCTACCACGGCTATCGTTGGAATCGTTCTTGGCTTCGCGTTCGTAAATTCGTTTTGGTTGTGATCAAAAATCTTGCGAAGGATCAGGCCGGAAAGAATGAGCGACGGACCGCCCCGAAGCTGTGAGACGTCGACAACACAGAGCTTCCCTGCGGATAGCGCCTCCAGCAACAGATCCATCATTCGGCTTTGCTGGTCATGAAGCATCCGGACGATCGAAGTCATGTTTGCTCGAGCTGCCAACGATTCTGCATCCTGGCGCTCCTCAAGCCGCACCAATCGTCGAATCTCCTCGAGGTCGGCAGCGTTCCCCTCATTGGCGATGAGATCCACGAGATCGGCCCAATCAGACGGGTTCATGCCGCGGAGTTTCCGAACATTTTGTTGATCCTGCTTGTCAGGGGACAAAGCGATGGAGATCACGTCGGATGGGCGCAGGCGCCGAATATCCAGCTTGACGCCACCTGCGACGAACGACCCGTAAAACGGGCTCGGTGCAAGTCTGGAAGTAAAGACGACCAATCGATCCTTCAACTGAGGCACGTCGCAAAGCCCAGGGTTACCTCGATCGTCGGGCCAAAAATACTCGCCATCGGGATCAAAAATCACTGTTCCCACAGGAACGTTGTTATTGCCACGCTTCTGGATTTTGCAATCAGACGAGTACAACGTACTGAACAAGAGCTTGTTCAGATTGGACTTTCCGTACCCTGCCCTCGCAAAAACGAAGGTCCTTCTCGAAACCAGGTGCTTGATTGGAAAGCGAACACGCGCACATGCTTGCTTGATCTGCACCCACGATTCCACTTCGAGACGGGGATCAGAACCCGAATACACGTATTCGCCTAAGGCGAAGAACCCGAGATCCGCACCCTCGATATCGTGACCGACGAGATGTTGGAGGACTTCATCCGACGGGAAGGCAATGGGACTTCCGACGTGCGGCAGGCGGCGATGAGAAGGGGCAAATTGAAATCGGTCATCCTCATCTATTCGAATCACACCCAGAACCCGTATGTTAACTCGATACCGAAGATATTCTTCTCTCAGGTGATCCGGAACCGACCGTCCTTCCGACACGGCACGGATGCTGTATTGTTCGCCTGAAGAACTCGTCAGACGGCCTTCGGCCGACAATGAACAGATCCGGCCCAACACGGCCTCGCTCGAATGTTCAAGCTGAACGAGCAGGAACTGACCGTGCATCGGTATGTTATGTAGTTTAGGGCGATACGGAAGCGTCAAATCCGCGTGGAATTCAAGCCCTCCTTCGCGGAAGCCTCGAAATACGCCAACGACTTCACTCTTAGGAAATAGCTCAAGCATATATTTTCTCTAGGCGTATCTGGCGCCTGACGGATCTGCGGTTTGCAGAGCGAGTTCGTCGACAACCCATTTCTTCTCGCCTAAGCGCTGGCGGAGCGCGTCAACAATCTGGTCTTCAAGAAGCTGCAAATCAAAATCCACAAGAGCTGCATGGTCGTGGGCTCGCTGCAGACACTCTGGATAGAAAGGTACTGGGAAGCCGTCCTCGGAATCTTTCAGGAGATATCCAAAAACGATTTGTGCGGACTCCTTTTGACTGACAAGCAAATCAATCGCCCAAATCGGATCGTAAGGCCCATTACCAAACTTGACGAAGAACATTTTGCCGGCCACAAATTTGTCCTGCCGCTCGATGTATTCATCCCACTTGTAGGCGCGCTGCTCCATTTCCTTTGGCACTTCGAGATAACACGCGTAGGACGTTTTCATTACACCTTCCAGGGCGAGGGCCATTCGATAGACCTGTAGGACACTGGAATGCTTGGCAATGCCAGCAACGTAAACTCGTCGCTTCGTCCGTTCGTACTGGCGAAGGATGCATTCCTCCATCCCCTCGCGCAGCTTTCCAAAGAGGTCAGCAGAAAACATCTTTGATCGGAGAAATCCGTCACAGACAATTACCGTGTCGGTGCCAAACTCTTTCTCTCGGATTAGCGAAAACAGTACCGCCCACTCAGTCATCTCTCGATAAACGTTGACCCAGCTCGGGCTTCGATCCTTCGCTTTGAAAACCGGAGATAGACCTGTCAGATCCTTCAGCCCCAAGAACTCAGCCATTCGCCCGAGCGGCGTTTTCCCTCGCCCGTCCGGCTCGAAATGGCGAAGGTTCAGAGCTTCGAATGGAGTATTGGGAGTGATAACTTCCAGGCAGTATTCGTTCTGGCTTGAGTCAACTACTCGGATCAACTGGACTAGAAACGGATCGAATCGAAGTTGATTGTTCCCGCCATCGGTCCCGACGAGTGAGATCGCGGTGGCGGACCGCGCCTGAATACGGCGAACCTGCGTTCGAAGGGGACGGACCTCTCCGCGCATTTCGTCCAGGAGGTGTGCATCGCTTGCAACGCACACCTTCATTGCCTCTGAAAGCCGATCGAGCGATTCAGGTTCAATCACTGTCCCTCCTCATACCGTGCTCCAGAAAGAGTGGGAGTACCGAGGCTCCTGATGTCATCTCCTTCTGGCGTTCGAGGTCCTTCAAGAAGGTGTCTGGAGTGACTCGCAAATAGCGCCAACAGCTGAATAGCGGCACGCCCTCGTCCAAAACCTGCTGGCCAGCACGAGCAATCATGAGTAGCGCGCCGTCAACGTTCCCTGCAGCCCAAAGTGCCAGCGCGGCACACTGCTTATGATTTGGATTGGTGAAGGAACTTGCGTCCCGTGCCGCCAGCTGACTCAATAGCTCGCGCCTGAGGTTACCCGTTTGACCCCAGTCTGCCATGGCCCAATTGAAGACCTCCGATGCATCACTTTCGCCAGGGATTGGCTCATTCGGGGAAATCAGATTCTTCGCGGCAGGAAACTTTCCCTGTCCAATCAGGCAAAGCACGAGCTGATTGTGGACCAATCCACGCAGATCCGATTTCGCCTCCTCCAGCTCGCGTAGGATAAGCTCAGCCGTAGGGAGGGTCTCATAAGAGACCATCAGCTGGTCGGCAATCTGAAGACGGTCCGGCGGTTCCAAAATAGAGAAATTTGGGGACGCGGGAATCATACTTGCAAGACTGCTATCCAAGTCGAGAAGCAGACGAATGGCAGCGCTCAGCTCGATGTAGTTACCGCCGCCGCTTTGAACAATCTTCTTCACATCTTCAAGTGCTACCGAACGGTTTCCCTTTGCCGTATTCATCTCGGCGCGAAAAAGCAGTGCTTCCACATCAGCAAAGCCGACAGAGATGGCTTGATCCGCCAAAGAGAGCGCTTCGTCGATTTTTCGCTGACGCCGATAAATCTGCGCGATCCGAAACAGGATCTCCCCGTCGCCGCTATGTCTCGATCGAATCGCTGCTAGCTGCTCCTCAACTGCTGCAGGAGCAAATCGGCGAGAACGCCCAGCACGAGCAAGCTCAGAGAGAAAGTCGAGAGCCCCCTCTCGGTCGTCGCTGTTTCGGCGCACGATAACACGCATTAGCTTCCGATACTGCTCCGCCAAGCGGCTTCGCGGCCGGCTGGCCGTAAAAACTATTTGGTTGAGCAGCGAGAGACTATCGTAGTGGTAGATCGTGCCCGATAGTTCCGTAAAGCTCAACGACGCCCGCATCTTCTTAAGGTTGTCGGCCAGAATCTGATCCTCGTCATCGAGATCAGGAACATTGGCCATCACGAAGTGCAACTCGGTGGGCTTTTTTTGCTCACCTCTCGGTTCAGTTCGGATATCCCGAACAACCTTTTCAAGACCGCGCCGGTTTTGCTCGTTTGGCGCAAAGAGAACGACAACCGCGTCCGGCAGCTGTCTCGTGCAGATGCCGCTCACATCGGTATGACCCGTGCGAGAGTCGATGAGGATGTAATCTGGTTGGAGAAGATCTCGCCATTGTGCCTTGAGATCTTCAAATAAGAGATACCCGTCCTCTCGTGCGTAAAGCGTTTGCCAATTGATGGAGTTCAGATTTTGGTCATAGGCGTCATCCTGAAGCCCCGCAGGCATGATCCACAGTTCGCCAGAAGCACCCGGATCAAGAGGTGACTTGAACATATAGCCACTGACGTCAGGTGCTTCTCCGGTGTGGCGGAATTGGGTAACAAAGTCGACCATGCCGGGCGTTGGCTCCTTCGGTCGTGCCAGGTTGAACGTGTCCAGCCCCGGTGCCTCGAGGTCCATGTCAACCAAAAGCACTCGCCTGCCAGTCTTGGCCAGTTCGTATCCGACGTTCACCAGAGTCATCGTCCGACCGACGCCACCCTTAAAGGAATAGAAGGTTACGGTATACATGGGCTCCTACGCGACAGCCTTGTGAAGCTGAAACGAACCTGCTCGTTCCCGATGTTGTTCGACGTCCGTAACAAACTTGCGCTGAACCGGCCGGAGAGTCGGCCCTGATACAGGAAGGGTCTCTCCTTGGGCTACCCTCTCGCGTAGCCGCTGCAGATTTTCAGGAAACTGTAAGAGATAGAGAAGCTGGTCATTCGCGAGATTCTGAATGACCGCTCCGGTTTCCCAACGGGAAAGAGAGGTCTCACCGAATTTGGTAATAGCCGCAAACTCGGACCGGGTCAGATCATACATTAACCTGATCCCGAGAACTTGCTTCGGCGCCATTACGCCAAGATGGTGACACACAGCTTCATGGCGCAAATCCTCCGCTTCCCAATCTGTAAACTCAAACCCGCAGTTCGCACACGTGCGCACAGGGATCTTTGCCGTCAGCTCAACGGCTGAATCGCCCGTTCCATACTTGAATCGAGCCTCTTCAATTCGTGTTTGCACGGTCCGCCGACTACACTGCGGACATTCGGCATCCGTTGCGACTTGAGAACCCCTTTTTAGTTCACCTAGATCCATTTGATTAACTCACCTCGCGGTCGCTGTAATGGAAGCTCCGGCCCAGAATGACGCCACCGAGAAACTGAACTTTGATATACAGCTTCGGTTGACCAGCCTTTAGGTCGACAACCATCTCGTAGCCTATTTCTCCCGGTGGCTGCTCCAGTTGGACTTCGCGAAGTGTCTGCCCAGATTCCAGCAGGTCGGCAATAAATTCCCATGCCCGCACTTCGGTGAACGGGAGACCCGTCTCCGGACTTTCGACTTCAAGTGGTCGCCACTCACAGGGACGTTCCTTCGTCCAGCGAGAGATCCGAAGCTCTTTGCGGCGCGCAAGCCTGGAAAGCCGCGCTCTCGCGTCGTCTAGCGTCATTCACAAATCCACTGGGCGTTAGCATTACCGCCACCAACAATATCATATGGTATGATAGCGGAGATTGTCAAGCTATTGATTGCATCTCATACCTTATGGTATCATAAATCTGATAGGGAGCCACAGGAACGGTTATGAAGCCGCGCCAGGAGATGGATTACAAATTCCGAGAGCGAAGCAAATTTGCCCTCTTGACGTTCAACAACGTCTTCGTCGACCTGCCCTCGGGCGCCTTCGAGCTCTCTGATGGATCCCTGGTGTTGTCCGCTGTACCGGTCCCCGACATCGGCGTCTGGAAAGATTGGATCGGCTCCATTCGCATGGAGCGCCTCAGCCGTGCCAACTTGGTCCTCCTCGTCGAAGAGGCTTCGGATAATCTGGAGATCCTTGACGCCGTTCACCACCGACTCGGCAAGGATCTGAGCCTCCTGTTCTACCTGCTCCACCTCGGCACCGGCATCGAGGTG
>Ga0210401_10001719_pt1 | contig 24988 bp, 22 predicted proteins | sample IncBWH32MmetaG_FD_150866 | JGI IMG/M metagenome (GOLD analysis project Ga0210401, IMG submission 150866) | Forest soil microbial communities from Barre Woods Harvard Forest LTER site, Petersham, Massachusetts, United States - Inc-BW-H-32-M | ecosystem: Environmental > Terrestrial > Soil >... | reverse complement strand
TACGCGGCGCTCAAGTCGCGCGATGGTTTTCTGGCATCGTACCTCGACATGCGCGAGGTGGAATCGCTGATCGAGCGGCATCGCTCGGGCTTTGAGGACGCCACCGATCGCATCTGGCGGTTGCTCAACTTGCAGCTTTGGGGTGATCTTTTTATCACCGGCCGGCGCGAGCAATGGTGGAACGGCGTGGGCAAGCGCGAACCCGTCTCATCGGGAAGCAGCCTGGCCCAAGTCTAAAGCGAATGCCCGAACCGATTCCTCTTCTCGATCTGCGCGCTGAATACCGCGAATTGAAAACCGAGATCGACGCCGCTGTGGGCCGCGTGCTGGAGAGCGGTCAATTTATTCTCGGCAAGGAAGTGGCCGGGCTGGAGGAGCAGTTTGCGGCTTATTGCGATGTCGAATATGCGATCGGTGTGAACTCGGGGACCAGCGCGCTGCATCTGGCGTTGCTCGCGGCTGGTATCGGAGCCGGTGACGAAGTCATCACCGTTCCATTCACCTTCTACGCCACCGCCGCCGCCATCGGCTATGTGGGCGCAGTGCCGGTTTACGTCGACATCGATCCCGGGACGTTCAATATCGATGTCACCCGCATCGAAGCAGCCATTACCGTACGTACTCGTGCGATCCTGGCCGTGCATCTGTATGGCCAGCCGGCCGACATGGACCCGATCCTTGAAATCGCGGCGCGGCACAAATTACTGGTGATCGAAGACGTCGCGCAGGCGCACGGTGCTGAATACAAGGGGCGGCGCACCGGCGGCATCGGTGACATCGGGTGCTTTAGTTTTTACCCCACCAAGAATCTCGGTGCGGCGGGCGAGGGCGGGATGGTCACGACCAACAATTCCGAATACGCCCGGACCATCGCGATGTTGCGCAACTGGGGCGAAGAGCAGCGCTATTATCCGGTGCTTAAGGGCTACAACTACCGGCTGCCCGCGATCCAGGCTGCCATCCTGCGCGTGAAACTCCTGCGTTTGGATCGATGGATCGACACGCGCCGCGCGCTGGCCACCGAGTACGACCGTTTGCTTGAAGACGCAAATGTCGTCCTTCCTCGCGCGCTGCCTGAGGTGCGCCATGTGTATTGCCTGTACACGATCCAGGTTGACGAGCGAGCGAAACTGCAGAAAGAGCTGGAGGACTCCGGAATCCAGACGGCAGTGCACTATCCTCTGCCGATTCACCTTATGCCTGCTTATGCCGATGCGAGGTATAAGGCGGGCGATTTTCCGCTCGCGGAGGCCTGTGCAGGTCGAGTTTTGAGTTTGCCGCTCTATCCTCAGATGACGAAGTACCAGGTGGAGCGGGTGGCGGGCGAAATTATCCGGCTTATTCGGCAGATCAATCAAGAATCCGCGCTATCCCGACGATAAGTGGTTCAGCATGGGTACCACAGTTACAGCACCACAATACTTTACTGGTCTCAGCACGTTTTCCAGTGATTTTCAAAGCATCATACAGCGGGCCGTCTCGATTCGGCAGTTACCGATAACGGCCTTGCAGAACCAGCAGACCAACAATTTGAATCAGAAGCAGGCATTGATCGCGTTCAATCCCGATGTAGCGAGTGTCGGAGCGGCTGTTGGGGCACTGGGGACGCTGGCTGCCAATCAAGGAGTGGCGGCTTCCAGCTCGGATTCGAGCACTGTTTCAGTGACAAATATTGGAGCGACGGCGCCAGGCACCTATACGGTTTCAAATATCTCTTCGCTGGCGACCAACGCCTCAGAGACGTCGGTGACAGGTTACGCCAATGCCGCTACTACGCCGGTTTCGCAAACCGGCCAAGTGAATCTGGTGGTGGGCTCGAACAACTATAGCCTCAACCTGACGGGCAAAAACAATCTCAATGGCCTGGTCAACACAATCAACACTGCCGGCGCGGGGGTGACTGCGACTATTCTCCACATTGGATCGCTGAACTATCTTTCGGTCGCGGCGAACAACTCGGGTGCGACAACGCTGCAACTCAACGATGCTCCCCTTGACTTGGTTACCAATACCGGCACCGGCACGGAGACCTCGACCCAGACTTATGCCAACTCGACCACCACTCCGGTTTCTGGCGTTGGCAACGTAAACCTGGTGGTGGGCTCAACCACCTATAACCTGAACTTGACGGGTAACAACAATTTGACGGGTCTGATGAACGCCATCAACAGCGCGGGGGCTCCGGGAGTGAGTGCCGCTATTACAGGCAGCGCGGGTGCCTATTCTCTTTCGATGACGGGGCCCGCAGGCACTCTGGCACTGAACGATATTCCCAGCGACGGCAACTTGATTACCAACACGGTCGCGGGTCAAGGTTCGAACGCACAGTTCTACCTGAACGGCGTCAGCGTAACGGAAGCCAGCAATACAATCAACGACATCATTCCGGGCGTAAGCTTCAGCCTGCTAAACACCACCACGCCGGCGACATCGATCACCCTGTCATTGGCAACAGATCCCACTCAACTTAGCAACGCGCTCCAGCAGTTTGTGACCAGCTACAATACGCTGGTTGGCCAGGTGGCCCAGCAAGTTGGCTCCTCCGCCGGACCCCTCGGCGGCGATCTTTTGATTAGTCAGATTTCGCAAGACGCCAGCCAGCTGTCCAGCTACTGGAACGCCCGCGGCAGCATCCACAGCCTGGCCGACCTGGGAGTTACCTTCGCAAATCTTACCGGGCAGATGACTTTCAATCCGTCAGTAATCAACGGGCTTTCCAGCAGCCAAGTTTCAGACGCCTTCAAGTTTCTCGGATCATCCAACTCTGGTTTCGCGCAACTGGCCAACAACTTCACCACGTTGAGCGATCCGCTGAGTGGTCTGATCCTTCAGCAGGAAAACGGTTACGACGCCGAAAATACGCAGCTCGCGAATCAGATTACCAGCCTCGCCGCCCGCGCGACCGCGGAACAAACCGCCCTGACAACTCAAGTCCAGGCGGCCGACGCACTCGTCGCGGAACTTCAATCGCAACAGAATACAGTCAATGCTTCAATATCCAGTTTGAACTACGTGCTGTACGGGAAGCTGACCACCGCAAACGGCCTGTAAAAACGGCGCGAAGCTTTACTCCAACCGGTAGTTCGGGGCTTCTTTGGTGATGATGACATCGTGCACGTGGCTTTCGCGCAAGCCTGCCGATGTCACGCGCAGGAAACTGGCCTGTTCCTGCAGCTCGCGAATGTTGGGACAGCCGCAGTAGCCCATCCCGGCGCGTAAACCACCCACCAGTTGGTACACCAGATCCGCGAGCGGGCCCTTATAAGGAACACGTCCTTCAATACCCTCCGGCACCAACTTTCCGCTGGTGTCTTGAGGATAGCGATCGGATCCAGCGGTCATGGCGCCCATGGAACCCATGCCGCGATAACTCTTGAAGGTGCGGCCCTGATAGAGAATCGTCTCGCCAGGGCTTTCCTCCGTGCCGGCGAAGAGGCTTCCGATCATGACCGAGTCCGCACCGGCCGCAATGGCCTTGCTGATGTCGCCGGAGAACTTGATTCCGCCGTCGGAGATGAGCGGGACGCCGGAACCTCGCGTCGCGCGCGCGCATTCGGCGATGGCGGTGATCTGGGGGACGCCCGCGCCGCTTACCACCCGGGTCGTACAAATCGAACCTGGCCCGATACCGACTTTGATGCCATCGGCGCCCAGGCTGATCAGATCGCGCGCGCCTTCGAAAGTGGCCACGTTGCCGGCGATGACATCGATCTCAGGCAGCTTCCGCTTGATCAGCCGAACTGCTTCCATGACTCCTTCGCTGTGACCATGGGCCGAATCGACTACGATGGCGTCCACCTTCCTGGCTACCAGCTCCTGAGCACGCTCCAGAAAGTCGCCGGTCGACCCGACCGCTGCCCCGACGCGCAGGCGGCCTTGGGAATCCTTGGCCGCGTTCGGATATTTCATCTTTTTCTGAATATCCTTGACGGTGATCAGGCCCTTGAGCACATACTGATCGTCCACCACCAGCAATTTCTCGACGCGATGCCGATGCAGAATTTTTTCGGCCTCTTCGAGCGTCGTGCCCACTGGGACCGTGATGAGATTATCCTTGGTCATCACTTGCGAGATCGGAAGATCGAAGCGGTTCTCGAAGCGCAGATCGCGGTTGGTGAGAATACCGACCAGCTTGCCCTTGCTGGTTACCGGCACGCCGGAAATACGGTAGCGCCTCATCAGCTCCAACGCATCGGAGATTTTCTTTTCGGGCGCGATGGTGATCGGATCTACGATCATCCCGCTTTCACTGCGTTTTACGCGGTCCACTTCTTCGGCCTGCCGCTCCAGACTCATATTGCGGTGGACGATGCCGATGCCGCCCTGCTGCGCGAGTGCGATGGCCAGGTGCGATTCGGTTACGGTATCCATGGCCGAGCTGACGATCGGAATGTTTATGCCGATGTGCTTAGTGAGACAGGTACGCGTGTCGGTCTGGACCGGAAGCACACCGCTGCGGGCCGGCTGCAAGAGTACGTCGTCAAATGTGAGGCCTTCTGATATTGTTTCTGGAATCATCGAGGAGTAACTTCTATTATGACTCGAACAGCTAGGATGAGTAGTTCGACCGAGGAGATCCGATGGCCACGTTGGGATTGATTGAGTACCAGGACGCAAGTCCGGAAGTGCGCGCCGTGTACGACGACATTATGGCGACGCGAAAAACCGATTGGATCAATAATTTCTGGAAAGCGCTGGCGCGCGATCCCGTCACGTTGCGGCGTACCTGGCAGAGCATCAAGGAAATTATGGCTCCGAACGCGCTGGATGCTCTCACCAAGGAGATGGTCTACCTGGCGGTCAGTGCGACAAATCAGTGCGGCTACTGCATTGCGTCGCACACCGCGGCGGCGCGCAAAGCCGGGATGAGCGATGCGATGTTTGCCGAGTTGATGGCGGTGGTCGGGATGGCCAACGAGACCAATCGTCTGGCAAGCGGCTACCAGGTGGAAATCGACGATCGGTTCCGAACCACTGCCGCGCCGAAATAATGGCGGGGAGTTCCTAACCAGGTCACCGTTATAGTGAAATTAACAGGCTCCTAGGAGGATTACCAGTGCTAGAATCCCAACTGGAGGCACATGGGCAAAAGCCCTTTTCAAGCCTTCAAAGTCAAGCATAAGAGGTGATCCATGATCAGTAGTGTCCTTGCTGGCGATGTTCGACAGACATTGGAGCAGTTCCAGCGTTCCGTCGACCAAATGTTCCAGAATTTCTACGGCTTGCCGTCAGAAACCGGCAGAACCGCGCCCAGTGGAACGGGATCCGAATGGAGGTTCAGTCCCGCAGTAGAGTCCGCCTGGACTGACACATCTTTGACCTTGCGCGTCATTCTACCTGGAGTTTCGCAGAATGATGTAAAAGTGAGTGTTCAGAACAATCAACTCATCATCGAGGGCGAACGAAAGGCGCCCGAAGTTTTCCACAAGAACGGTCATACACAGCTCGCCTACGGAAGGTTCTACACCGCGGCGACGTTGCCGTCCGGCCTGGATTACAACAAGCTGAGCTGTCATTTGCGGGACGGGATTCTCGAGATTCAGGTCCCTGTGTCCGAGCAGATGAAGCCCAAACAGATTCAGATTCAGACCGGCGAGTCACAGCGCAAGAGCATTTCAGCATAGTCGCCGAACTTTGGCGAGAGAACGAAAAGCTCTATTCTAAAAGGGGTGGGAGACTCTCACCCCTTTCTCAATGCCCTGGCGACCCACGAGTCCAGAATCGCTCGAATCCATCCGGCGGCTGCGGGAAGAGGTTGAAGAACGCGGGGACCGCCGTCTCGCGCTATTGCTCGCGGGAGTTGAATTGTACGCCACGCTCGGGCGCGAGTTCGAATTATTGGAAATCATGCGGGCCTTCGCGCACGAAATGCACGAGGCTGTGCAGGGCACTCCGACCGCGCACGAATTAGAGGAATTGTTTAACCGGGAACCGCCGGCGTGACTTGCGCGGTCCGTCTAGGCGGCTTTTTGAACTTTGCCGCTGCGAATGCAGGAAGTGCAAACGCGAATCCGTTTGGATGCGCCTTTCACGATAGCGTGAACTGTCTGGAGGTTGAGGTTCCAACGGCGTTTGGATACGTTATGGGCGTGGCTGATACGGTTCCCGAATTTGGGCCCGCGCCCGCAAACTTCACATACTTTCGCCATGATGATATCGCTCCTCAGGTGTAAATCCTAGTCTATCAATTCCCGGAACCGGCTCGCAAGTTCAAGAGACTGCTCGCAAGTTCAAGAGACGGCTCGCAAGTTCAAGATCCTGCTCACAAGGGATCTGATATTCTGGCTAATATCACTTCGAGAGTCGCGTTGACCGATTTCAATCATATTCACTCCCGGGACGGTGAGGACTGGGTTTGCGGACGAAGCATGGCCGTCCGTGACGAGCAAGTGTTGCACGTGGAGGGACGCGATCCCGATGAAGAGGAAGCCTGCCGATTGTGCGCGGAGCGGATCATCGCCTATTTCGGCGACCCTATGCACGTGCATTGAGCGAGCAGCCGTCTGAGTATCAGACGCGCAGATCGAAGCCCGATTTGCGCATGGCTTCGATGACGCGGTCGCGAATCACAGCGACTTCTTCGGACGAGAGCGTGCGGTCGGGGGCGCCGACTAAGTGTCGACGCGTGTAACAAATCGGTTTACACTGTCGGTTTTTTTAGCTTTGCGTCACGCGGTGCACCCGCCAGAGTACCTGAGCAAAGATATGTTCCGGGTATAAGCCGACTAGTGACTTCTTCGAAAGATAGCTCCGACCGTGCGCGGTATCGGCGAGGTAGGCTCTCAAGATTTTGCGAGGATCACCACGGCCGAATTCCACAAGCTTCTGGGCAACCCCCTTTTTCATAAAGTCCAAATCGATATTGCCGAAGTGCTCCAAGCACGCAATAACGCTCTTACGGCAATTCGTTCTGGGCGGAATGTGGAGTGTAGCGTCATCTTCGAACAAGAACCACACGTCGATATCTTTGATTCCACTCACAACCTGACCGGTTGGTAGTACACGTAGTCCTTTATCCTGGATCTTCTTTAGTTCGACCTCCACCATAAGGTCGTAGTCGGGCGCGGCTTCCAAATCAGTAAAGTGTTGCGCGGCACCTTGGGCAAGAAAAATTCCAATCAGCCGGTCGGCATAACGTCTGTACTTGCCTCTGGGACTTCCGGCAACGTTGAGGAATCTGCTGAATTCCTCGAGGGCGAATGGAACGATCTCGCCGAGATCGCGCGAGTTTAGTTTCGAGAAAGTTCGGCCATTCACTAATCGAGCTCCCTAACTGATGCTAGAGCATTTTGAAATTGACCACGATCTCCAGTGCCACGTTCACTGCTTTACCATCCTTTCGCCCTGGAGCGAAGCGCCACTGCTGTACTGCCTCTACAGCTTTTTCATCGAGACCGAGGCCCAACGAACGCAGAACTCGCACGTTTCGGGGACTGCCATTCTTGTCCACCTCCATGTAGAGTAAAACCGATCCATTCAACTTGGCCTTGCTTCCTTCTTCCGAGTAATCGGGCTCGACCTTGCGTATCACTACAGGCAGCGAGATCCCAACGCTGGCCCGATACACTCGCTCATCGTCGGGTGAGGTCTGCACCTCGGAGGGCTCCCGGTTCTGGTCCCCAGGTCGCCGGGGAATACGTGAATCCTCTCGATACTCCCAGAATCTAAGCTTTGCGACGTCAACCGGGCCGCCCAGTTCATTCGTGAGCCTCTCCCGACCGAGCGATTCGACCTGCCAAATAGCTCGCACGTTTAGTGGATGGCTGGAGCCACTTGGTGTGACAACAGCGAGATGCTCAATTGCCGTGGGGTTCTTGGCTCCGTTTTCTTGTCCCATGACATCGTAGAGCGCTTCATTCTCTGTGAGCATTTTGTTGAAGCGCAGAGCTATAAAACCCGTACGCTCCCAGAAAACATCGTTCTGATCGCCACGCCCAGCATAATTCAGGTAAGCAATGGGCGAACCGTTGTAGAGGGTCGGCATCTCCAATACATTAAGAGAGACAATCTTACCCAGGTATGCGAAAGGGTTCTGAACCATCTCGAGGGGGTGCAAGGTGACATCGACGGTGGGAGAACCTTCCCCGATCACGTCATCGGATCTCTTAGTGACCCTCGGGGCTTCCGTTAAAGGTGTCGCCTTAGCGTGATTCTCGCGTTTTGCATCAAGCGTGATCTTCCGTTCGGGCGTTCGGATCGCGAGCATCACCAACAGCAGTATTAGACTCAGCAGGCCCACGCCGAGGATAAGTCGCCATACGTATTTGGTACGCGAAACTGCCAGCCTTCCAGTTCCCGTTTGAGCGTTAACGTGATTCCCGCATTTGAAACAGAAGTTCGCCTGGGCTGGCAACTCCTGGCCGCAAACAAAACAGAACATCTCTAACTCTCGGTCCTTTTCTTGCCAAATGCTGCCGACTTCAGCATTCAGCGTTCTGAAGCTGAAGTCAAGCGCTCAACGCGGCCTTCATGATGAATCCCCCTGTCGTACATGTGCGCCAGAGCCTCGAAAGTGGTCAACAGTATCCTATACACGCAGATCGAAGCCCGATTTGCGCATCGCTTCGATGACGCGGTCGCGAATAACAGCAACTTCTTCTGACGAGAGCGTGCGATCGGGGGCGCCTACCGTTAAACGAAACGAGACGCTCTTGCGGTCAGCGGGGAGCGGCGCACCTGTGTACTCGCGTACGAACTCGATGTCTACCAGACCGTCGCCCGCGGCTTCCGCGAGCCTTCGTTCGATTTCACCGGCTGGCCGGCGCAGGTCCGTTACAACCGACAGATCAAACGCGCTGGTGGGATAACGCCGCAAAGGTTCGTACCGCACGTCGCCCTTGTCCAAGCGCTCGAGCAATGCGAGATCGAGGTCAAGAATGGCCGCGCGGCCGTCCACTTTGAGCGATGGATGCAGCTCGAAGATCCGGCCGACTGTTTCGCCGCGCCACTGGACCGTTACGGCGCGTTGCGGATGCTCAAACGGCCGGGCCTGCGCCGGCTCGACTTCGCAGCCGGGCATCAGGCACTCGGCTAAGCGCTTCAATTCGAATAGAGACGCGCTGCCGTCGCCCTCGCGCGCGTAAATTGCCGCTGCCAGGTGCGGGATCTCATTCGGCAATATCCCCCGGCTGGGGTGGATCTCGCGGCCGATTTCGAACAGGCGGAATGATGTCAGATGGCGGCTGTTGTCGAGAATATTTTTCCAAATGCCCGGCAGCAGGCTAATCCGCATAAGCGTTTGATCGGACGCGATCGGATTGGCGACCCGGAGATGAGCCTTGGGGTCGAAATGAAAGGCGCGCGCCATTTCTTCGCTAATGAAGGAATAGTTGTAGAGTTCCGTGAATCCCTGTAGGGCGGCCATATTGCGGACGCGGCGCTGGTAGAGGCGCATCGGATTTTGAGGAGGGACAACCGATTCGATCAGCGGCGCGTGCGGCGTGATGGAATCATAACCGAGCATGCGCCCGATTTCTTCGAGCAGATCATCTTTGATCGAAATGTCTTTGGTGGCGCGCCAGCTAGGGACGGTCACCGAGAAATGGCCTGGCGCTTTTTCCGTCACCCTGAAATCGAGAGACTCGAGGATCGCCCGAACTTCGGCCGCGTTCACGGGACGGCCCAGTTTGCGGATGAGCCACTCGACGGTGAGTTCGATCGGAAACGGGTTTTTGAGATCGGCCTTGCGATCAGCGACTCCACCCACCACTCGAATTCCCGGCGAGACCTGCTGCAGCAGCTCAAGCGCGCGTGCCAATCCGCGCAGCGTGTTCACAGGGTCCTGTGATTTCTCGAAACGCATGGATGCGTCGGTGCGAAGTTTCAGCGCTACCGAGGTCTTCCGCACGCTGACAGCCTGAAAGCACGCGCTCTCAAGCACGATGCGGTTGGTGCCGGCATCAATTGCGCTGTCGAGTCCGCCGATGACGCCGGCGATGGCGATGGGTGCTTGGGCGTCCGCGATCACTAGATTGGATGGGCTGAGCTGGTAGCGTTCTTCATTCAGCGCAACGATCTGCTCCCCAGCGCGCGCGCTGCGAACGAAAATAGTCTCTCCGCGTAATTTTCCCGCGTCGAAGGCGTGCATCGGCTGCGAGAGCTCCGCCATGACGAAGTTGGTAACGTCGACGATATTGTTAATCGCATTCAAGCCGATGGCTTCCAGCCGATACTGCAGCCATAGCGGCGATGGCCCAACCGTCACATTCTCGAAAACCAGCGCGCTGTAGCGCGGACAAAGCGAAAGATCTTCGATCTCCACGCCGATAGCCGGCGTTGCTTTTGGAAGCAGATTGATCTTCACCGGATCGCGCAGTGGTTGATGCGTGATGGCCGCAACTTCGCGGGCCATGCCGTAGTGGCCCCACAGGTCGGGCCGGTGGGTCAGCGATTTATTGTCGACCTCGATGACCATGTCGGGTGTGAGCAGCACTTCCGTATCCAGTTCGACAATGCCGGTGTGATCGCGGTTAATGCCGAGCTCCAAGCCGCTGGCCAGCATGCCGTCGCTCTCCACTCCCTGGATGATCATCTGCGCAGCCGGCACGTAAACAGTCAGCATCCCCGGACGGCAATTCGGGGCGCCACAAACCACCTGCTTCTTTCCGTAACGCGCGGTCTCAACCACAGCAATCTGATTGTGGCTTCCTTCGATCCATTCCACGTTTGCGACGCGCGCCAGAGATGCGGAGGCTAATGCCGCACCGGCGGCTTCAAGACCCTCGCACTCAGCGGTCTTCATGGTGATCAGGCGCATCAGTTCTTTCGGCTCGACATCGAGTCCGGGAACCAGCTCCTTGATCCAGTGATAGGAAAATTTCATCTGCGTTTAACGCGCCCGTTAGAACTGGCGCAAGAACCTCAGATCGCCGCTTTCAAACAGCCGTATGTCGTCGATCGCGAAACGCATCATGGCCAGCCGCGTAAGGCCGAGCCCAAATGCGAAGCCGCCCCACTCATCCGGATCGATCCCGCTCATGCGCAAGACATTGGGATGCACCAGGCCACATGGCATCAGTTCCACCCAGCCGCTCTGTTTACAGACCGCGCAACCGGTTCCACCGCAGATCAGACACTGTATATCCAGTTCAAAACCAGGTTCGACGAACGGAAAATAGCCGGGGCGTAAGCGGATGGTTACTTCGCGCCGGAAGACCGCGCTCAGCAGCGTTTTCATGAAATAGAGCATGTGGGCGACCGATACGTCGCGGTCTACCATCATGCCTTCCACCTGATAAAACGTGTGCTCGTGCGATGCGTCCACCTCTTCGTTGCGGAAAACGCGGCCCGGCGCGATCATGCGCAAGGGCGGACCCAGCCGTTCCATGCCACGCACCTGCACGGGCGAAGTATGTGTGCGGAGCAGATTGCCGTCGGTTAGCCAGAACGTGTCCTGCATGTCGCGCGCCGGGTGTGTCGCGGGGATGTTGAGCGCATCGAAGTTGTGATACTCGGTCTCAACTTCGGGACCATCCAGCACCGCGAAACCGAGCGATGTAAAGAGATCTTCGAGTTCCATCTGGACCTGAGTTACCGGATGCAGGCTGCCGGGGCGCGGACCCGGGGCGGGCAATGTAAGATCGATCCATTCAGACTCCAGCCGGGCATTCAGAGCCTCAGTATCGAAAGCCTGCTTTCGCGCTTCAAATGCTCTTTCGAGGGACTCTTTCGCTGCGTTCAGGGCCTTCCCGGCCGTTGCCCGCTCCTCAGGCGTCAGTTTGCCGAACTCCTTGCTGAATTGGCCGAGCGATCCCTTACGGCCGAGCACATCCACGCGCACCGTTTCGAGCGCGTCCAGCCTTGGAGCCTTTTCGATCCGCTCCAGCGCCTCAGCCTGTAATTGTTGGATTTGATCTTCGAGCACTACTCAGGACGCTCCACCTTCGCTGGCTGCGTAAACATCCAGTATGTCGACGACCGCTTGATGCCCTTTGGTCATGGCCAGATCCAGCGCGTTCTGGTTGTTCTCGGCACGTGCATGGACGTGCGCTCCGCCGGCGATCAACAGCCGCACCATCTCGATGTCGCCATTTTGGGAAGCCGCGTGCAGCGCGGTCCAACCGGCTTCTTGCTTCGCATTCACGTCGGCGCCGTGCTCGATCAGAATTCGAACCGATTCCCGGCTCCGACCGGCCGCGGCGGCGTGCAGAGGCGCATTCTTCATGGCGTTTCGGGAACGCGCCTGAACATCCGCGCCCTCTAAGATCAGCGCCTCGGCAATCGCCGGTTGATTGAAAAAGCAGGCCAGGTGCAGCGGCGTCCAGCCGTCCTGGCTGTAGGACTTGATCAGGGCCGGCTCCTCTCGCGCGAGCTCCGCTACTCGCTGCAACGCACCCGCCATACACGCCGCGAAAATATCCAGTTCAACTCCTTTTTGAAGCAACAACTCCGCGATGTCGTTGCGGCCGGAATATTTCGCCGCGATAAATGGCCCGATACCATTTTCGTCCTTGGCTCTTAGGAGCGCTTCGTCGGCGGCGATCATCTCAGTCAGGCGCTCGCGGTCTCCCGCACGGATCGCGTCGAAAAAATCTTTACTCATTTACAGGCCTCGGTATTCATAATCAAGCCTGGGTTTGGAACACTTTCTCAGCTTTGGCTACTTCCCAATCCAAATGGTTGATGTAGAACAGCAGCACCGGCTTGGGATACCTATCTTTGAATTGATCGTAGGCCTTCTGCTGCCAGCCTTCGGTCAAATATTTCGACGCGTCGATGTCCTTGGCGAAGAAGCCGTCCTCGTTGGGAATGGTGAGGTGGTCCAGCACGGCCTTGATCATGTCGAGATGAGAAATCAAAATGGCCTGCGAAAGATCGGTCGCGAAATCTTCATCGCGTTCGCCGATACGCGTCCAGAAGCGCGGCGCCGCCTTACGCAGGCTCTCGGAGTTCATCTTGGCCAGGTGCATGCGGGTCTTCAGCCGATCGAAAAGTTGGTAGGTTTTGAGCTTGCCAATCGAAATCGCGCGCAGCAATTGAGCGAACGTCTCTTCGCCCAAGCCCTGGAAGATTTCGGAAAGCTGCATAAGAAGCCAGCGTAACATTTGCGGGGAGGCGGATGGCGAAATCGCCGGGCATCTCGCGCAAGGTACAATGAGACGTTTTGGGTCTACATGGGAAATCTCATAGTTCTGGGCGCTCAATGGGGTGATGAAGGCAAGGGAAAGGTCGTTGACCTTTTCTCCGAGAAGTTTTCTGTTGTGGTGCGCTATCAGGGCGGCCACAATGCCGGCCACACCGTATTTATTGGCGATAAGAAGTTTGTTTTGAAGCTGATTCCGAGCGGCATCCTGCGTCCGGGGATTCAGGCCGTGATCGGAAACGGAGTGGTGGTGGATCCCAAAGCTCTACTCGAAGAAGTGGAGACGTTGGAGCGCGCCGGCATCGACGTCAAAAGCCGCTTGGCCATCAGCAACCGGGCTCACGTGATTTTCCCGTTCCATCGCATTGTAGAGAAAATGTCGGAGGGCCGTCAGGATCGGGTTCCGATCGGGACCACTTCCCGCGGCATCGGCCCTTGTTATGAAGACAAGACCGGGCGCCGTGGAGTGCGCATCGCCGATCTTTACGAGCGCGAGAGTTTCTGCGCCATGTACGCCTCGCTCGCCGAGGACAAGCAACTGCTGGCGCAGACGTTCAACATTCAGGAGACGATCGATTACGAAAAGATTCGCGATCAGTATCTTCAGTTCGCCGATCGTCTTCGTCCCATGGTCTGCGACACGGCCCAATTGATCCACGACGCCATGGAGGCCGGCCGGCGCGTGCTATTCGAGGGAGCGCAAGGCTCGATGCTGGACGTCGATCACGGCACCTACCCGTTTGTCACATCCTCCAGCGCTACCGCGGGCGGCGCTTGCACTGGCGCCGGCGTGCCGCCGACCAGGATCACCGGCGTGATCGGCGTTTCGAAGGCGTACGCCACGCGGGTTGGCAGCGGTCCGTTTCCCACCGAGCTCACGGGCGAAGACGGCGAAAGAATCCGGAAAGCTGGCAACGAGTATGGCGCGGTCACCGGACGCCCTCGCCGCTGCGGTTGGTTCGACGTTCCGCTACTGCGCTACACGTCGATGATCAACGGTTTCAGCAGCCTGGTAATCACCAAATTGGACGTGCTGGACCAATTTGACGAAATTCCGGTTTGCATCGAATACCGCGGTATGAAGACCATGCCCGCCACGTTTCGTGGTCTCGAAGCGGTCGAGCCGGTCTACCAGACCTTGCCCGGTTGGAAGTCCGAGACGCGTGGCCTTTCCCGTTATGACGACCTGCCGGTCCGCGCGCGCGATTACCTTCGTTTCTTGAGCGAACGGACGGGCGTGGAGGTCGGTTGCATTTCCACCGGCCCCGAGCGCGACGAAACCATCCTGATCGCGGGCTCGCGCCTGGCCGGCTTGCTGTAACCTTTTCGGGAACCGCCGGTACTTGTATTGCGTAATGCTGTCCAAGCGTTAATACAAGGAGTGTCCATGGAATCGTTTCTGCAAGATTGCCGCTATGCTCTCCGGATGCTCGTACGCAACCCGGGATTCACCTTGATCGCGGTGCTGGCGCTGGCGCTCGGCATCGGCGCCAATTCAGCCATCTTCAGCATCGTGAACGCGGTGATTCTCAAGCCATTGCCGTACGACAAACCCGAGCAACTGGTGCAGCTCTGGATGCGATTCACCAACATCGGCATCCCCAACGACCAGAATTGGGTTTCGGCGCCGGAATTCGTCGATCTCCAGCAGAACCAGAGCCTCTCCCATCTGGCCGCCATATCGAGCGAGAGCTTTAACATCAACATCAGCGGCGTGCCGGAACGGATCGATTCCGCCGTCGTCTCGACCGGCTTTTTCCCGCTGCTCGGCGTCCAGGCCCAATTGGGACGCGTGTTTCTTCCCGAAGAAGGACAGCCGGGCCGGGAGCATGTTGTGCTACTCAGCGATGGATTGTGGAGACGGAGATTCGGCGCCGACCCCGCGATTCCGGGCCGCAAACTCGTGATGAACGGCCAGAGTTATCTTATTGTGGGCGTGCTGCCGCGCGACTTCCATCTTCCACTTGAATCCGAGGTCTGGACTCCGCTGGTCTTTTCGAGCGACGACCTGAGTCCGAATAATCGCGGCAGCCATCAATACGAGGTCATCGCGCGCATCAAGCCGGGCTTGGGTCTCGATCAGACGCGCGCGGACATGGATGTGGTGTCCCAACGAATCATCGAGCAGCATCCCGAGTATCCATATCGGCAATTCAACTTCCGCGTTCTCACGATTCCGCTGCTCGAGCAGCAGATCGGCGATATCAAGACCGCGTTGTGGGTGCTGATGTCCGCGGTGGGCCTGGTGCTGCTGATCGCGTGCGCTAACGTGGCCAATCTCCTATTAGTGCGTGCTTCTTCGCGCGAGCGCGAAATCGCGGTCCGGCAGGCGCTGGGTGTCAGCCGCTGGCGCTTGATCCGGCAATTGCTGACCGAGAGCGCGATTCTCGGCCTGATGGCCGGAATGATTGGTCTGTTTCTGGGCTATTGGGCGCTGCGTCTTTTGACTACGCTCGCCGCCACCAGCTTTCCACGCGTGGTGGAAGCGCACATGGATCTTCGCGTGCTCGCGTTCACCCTGCTGGTTTCACTGGCTACCGGCATCCTTTTCGGGCTGGCGCCCGCATTTTCCTCGCGGCACGTCACGCACGACGCTTTGAAGGAAGGCGGCCGCGGCGGCACGGCTGGATCCGGTTCCCAACGGCTTCGCGGCGCGCTGGTTGTTGCGGAAGTGGCGCTTTCTCTTACACTTCTGGTCGGAGCCGGGCTGCTAATCCGTAGCTTTCTCCGATTACAGGACGTCGATACAGGGTTCCGTCCAGAGGGCGTTCTCACCATGCGGGTCTCGCTACCCAGCGAAAAGTATGCCAAAATCGAGCAAAATCGCACGTTTTTTCGCGAACTTTTGGCCCAAATTCGACAACTTCCGGGGGTGGACGCCGCCGGTGGAGTGACTGGCCTTCCTCTGAGCGGCACCGGCGGGTCCGGGACCACGACGGTCGACAGCCAGGCCGTTCAACCTCAGGATGCTTCGCCTGAAGCCGATCAACGCCCCGTGTTTCCGGGCTACTTCGAAGCCCTGGGTATTCCGCTGGTGCGCGGCCGGTATTTTGACCAGAGCGACAACGAAAAAGGCGCGCCCGTCGCCATCATCGACGAAACCATGGCCAAGACATACTGGCCCAAGGAAGACGCGATCGGCAAACGCATAAAGCAAGGTGGACGCCAGTCGACCCAGCCTTGGCGAACCATCGTTGGAGTGGTGCGGCACGTTCGTTACCGGACGCTCGAATCGCCGTCGCGCGTCGAATTCTACTGGCCTTACGACCAAACACCATTCGCGCTGAGCTCGATGAGCCTGGCTATTCACACCTCATCCGACCCGCGCTCACTCGCCGGCGTCGTGCAAAGGCAAGTTCAGGCGCTCGATCCGGATCAGCCGGTGTACCGCATCCGCACCATGGGTGAACTGATGTCGGAATCGATGGCGCGTCGCCGGCTCTCGATGTTCCTGCTGGCGATCTTCGCCGGCGTGGCGCTGGCGCTGGCGGCCGTCGGCATTTACGGCATCATGTCCTATTCAGTCGCCCAGCGCGCTCACGAAGTCGGGATCCGTATGGCTCTGGGCGCGCGCAGCTCCGACGTCGTGCGAATGGTGCTCGGCCAGAGCCTGGGCCTGACAGTCGCAGGGATATTCGTCGGGCTGATTGGATCGCTGGCGTTGACCAATTTTCTCTCGAGCCTGTTGTTCAACGTAAAGGCCACCGATGCGATGACATTCTTAACAGTCGCGGTGATCCTCGCGGTTGTTGCCCTGGTGGCGAGCTTCGTGCCCGCCTATCGCGCAACCACTGTTGACCCAGTGAACGCCCTGCGCCAGGAATAGACGGGCCTAGTTCCGCGTTACCGATATCGACCGCCAGCTCGTGTTCCCGGCAGCATCGCTGGCACGAATGGTAATGGTGGTTGCTCCCACGTAGAGCGGAATGGCCGGCGTGATCCAGTTGTTCGTGCCACTGGCGGTTCCGGATACTCCATTGGAACTCGACCATGTCACCAACGCCACCCCGACGTTGTCCTGCGCAGTGCCTTGGACCACCAATGAGCTATCGGAAGTGGAGACATTGGTGTTAGCCGGGGACAAAATTGTCATCGACGGCGGAGTTGTGTCCGGGCCTGGCGTAGGGGTTGCGGGCGTCGGAGTTGGTATCGGAGCGGGCAGCTGATTGCGAGTTATGGCGAGGCTGCGCGTCACCAGACTCTGCCCGGAATCACGAGCCGTAATTGTCACGACGGTGTCGCCGATGTTCAACGGCACGGCCGTGATCGTCCAGGCAGCCGACCCTTGCGCTATTCCCGAAAATCCGTTGTTCGCCGTCCAGCCCACCTGCACAGTTCCGCTGCCGCCTGACGTGCTCCCGCTGATGGCCACCGAAGAGGCGGTAGTCGGGCTGGCCGGAGGTTGAACGGTGAGGGTCAGCCGAATAACAGGAGGGGTGGCCGGTGCCGGAGTGCTCGGATCCGGCTGGGTGTCTTGCGGGGCATACAATTGCAGGATCGCGTTAATGTCATCCTGAGCCAGCCCGGTGGCTTGATGATAGTAGGGATACATCACCGCGCCGGGCTGGTCTGAATGTCCCAGCCCCAGCGCATGTCCCGCCTCATGCAGCGCAATGCTGAACACGTCCACATTGGCGCCGATTTTCCAACTCTCATCGGTGTTGAAGTGCATGTTGCCGGCGATCGGCTCCGGATTGACCGGAAACGGGTAGAACGTGTGCGCCAAGATGCCGCCCTGCGGGACAAACGGGTATCCATCGCCGTGATCTCCGCTCGCAAAGAGAACAGCGATAGTCTGATCTCCGTTCGCGTCGCTAGTGGGTGTGAACGTGAGCTTCGCGTACTTGGCCCACTCGGAGAACGCGCGCACGATTTCTGACTGGACTGAATCGGCCGGCAACTTGCCGGTCAACTGAACCCAGGCGTACTTCAGATCCGCCCCACCGCGGACCGCTCCATCCCAGCCACCCACCAAAGCCACCGATTGGGCGACCGCTCCCCGCTTGGTTAACGCCGCCGCGCTGGCATGCATCAGCGTGCCGGAGATCAACTCCGGGGCGGCCGGAAAGATATAGGCCACGTCGTCCCATCCGGCCAGCGCCTGTACTTCCTCCGCGGTACCCGATACCAATAAATGATTCGAAAGCAGGTCGGGATTTTCTTGGATCAGCAGACCCGCATCCTTCGCGACGGCGCGCGCGTCATTCGGATCTACATCCTGATAAAACTCCGCCAGCACGGTGACCGTCGCACCGTCCACCAGGGTTCCAGCGAGATCAGGACTGATCTTCTCCACAGGCAGCAATCTGCCGACCGCTAATGCGCCGATGCCATCGAATGAGACGCCATCGTTAACCGAAATTGATAAGGCGAAGTCGGGAACGTACGACAGTACCGTCGCACCGAGACTCTGGAGGTCATTCACCTGGCCGTCCGTCGGATTGCCGTCGAATTGCACCAGTAGATGCGACCGGCCGAGCATCCGCCTTCTTAGCGGTGCTTCGGGCGCCACCGGCGTTCCGTCCAGACCCCGGTTTAGGCCTTTCAGATGCAGTGTCGGCTGCGCGACAGCTAACCCGGTCAACATCAACCACCCTGCCAAGAGGTACGTGAATTTCCTCATACTCCTCGCATCGGACCGGGGCTTAGAAGTTTGAGAATTTTCCATTGCACCGGCGCACTATTCCTCTAAGGAATATCTGTGCTCATCCGTATTCGACTCTTCGTGTGTTGTTTCTTGGGCTTTGCATCTTTTCTGGCGGCCGCCAACTCGCCGGTAACTTCGTTCATCATTCAGACCGTCGCGGGCAGCGACTTTGCTGTGGACCGTCCGTCGGCTCTGGCAGCCATTTTCAGCCAGACCGAAGGAATCGCCATCGACGGCAGCGGTACGATTTACGTCGCCGATGCCGATGACAACCGAGTTCGAAAAATAAACCCAGACGGCAGCATTCAGACCGTTGCCGGTATCGGTATGGCGGGATTCGCGGGCGATGGCGGGCCATCGAACGCGGCGATGCTCAACCATCCCTATGGCGTCGCCGTTGACGCGCAAGGTAATCTCTACATTGCCGACCTCGGCAATGGGCGCGTTAGAAAAATCTCGCCCGGCGGCACGATCGCGACAGTCGCCGGAGGTGGAACTATCACTCCCGGCGGCAATGGCGATGGCGGACTGGCCACCAGCGCGCAGCTCCTCGAACCTCGCAACGTCGCCGTCGATCCCGATGGCACGCTCTACATTTCCGACTTCGGCGCGCACCGGGTCTACCGCGTCACTCCCGGCGGCATCCTGACTACTCTAGCCGGCACGGGCAAGGCGGGATTCTCCGGCGATAGCGGCGCCTCTCAACTTGCCCAGCTGAACTCACCCGCCGGTCTGGTATCCGACTCGAGTGGCACGCTCTATATCGCCGACAGCGCCAACAATCGGATTCGGAGGGTGTACCAGGGCGTTATTACGACGGTCTACACAGTGACCGGACCTGCTGGGATTGCAATCAGCCGCACCGGTGCCCTATACATCGCCGCCAGCGGCTATCTCGGGACGCAGTTCAAAGCCATCGGCGGCATTCCGTCGGCTCGTGACGTGACCATTGATCGCACGGGCAACGTATACGCGACCACCGGCCAGTATGTCGACAAAGTCTCGAGCAGCGGCACAGTCACCACCATCGCAGGAAGCGCGGCGGAGCCCTATTTTGGAGGAGACAACGGTCCGGCCACAGCCGCGCGCCTGCACGCGCCATCCGGGCTCTCAGTGGACGACGCCGGGAACTGGTACATTGCCGATACGGCCAACAACCGTATTCGCAAGATCACGCCGGCCGGCATCATAACGACCATCGCGGGTACCGGCGATGCGGGATCAAAGGGCGACAACGGCTCCGCCACATTGGCACAATTGAACGGCCCACGCAGCGTCGCGGTCGATTCACAACACAATATCTACGTCGCCGACTCCGGAAACAACAGCATCCGCAAGATCACGCCCGCCGGTGTCATCCAGACCGTCGCCGTGCAGCTCGGAGTTCAACTCAACGACCCGGAATATGTCGCAACGGACTCCCAGGATTCTCTCTACATCGCCGACGCCGGCAACGGCCGGGTGCTCAAGGTAGCCTCTTCCGGATTAATCAGCATTGTCGTATTGGTACTCCAGCCATCGGCAGTCACGGTAGATGGCAACGGGAATATCTACGTGACTGCGGCAAAGGCCGTCTCTAAGTTGACGCCCGCCGGTGCTCTCACCACCCTGCTGGACGGGCTGAATTCGCCGCGGGGCTTGGCCGTAACTCCGACGGGCGACCTGATTGTCGCCGATAGTGGCGCGAATGTTGTTCGAAGACTGTCGTCCACGGGAGTGCTCTCCACTGTCGGTGGTACGGGCGCAGCCGGCTTCTCGGGCGACGGCGAGGCCGCTTCCGCTGCACAGTTGAACGCCCCTGCCGATTTGGTGGTGGACTTAACCGGAGCGATCTGGATCGCTGATTCCGGGAACAATCGCATCCGCAGGCTCGTGCCCTCCATCGTCGCCGACGTCACCGCAACTTCAACCCTGGTGCACTCGGCCACGATGGCGGCGGGGCCCATCGCACCGGACGAAATCGTCACGATTTTCGGGGCAGGATTCGATCCCAACCGGACCCAGCTACTTTTCGACGGCAAGCCTGCGACTCTCTTCTATGTGGGCGCTGGCCAAATCAACGCGCTTACGCCCTCGGATCTCGCGCCCAATTCCATCACCGATATCAGCATTGTTGTGGACGGCACAAAAGTGGCCGACTTGCCATCACAAGTGGTGAGCGCGGCGCCCGGCATCTTTACCACCGGCAATGGAACCGGACAGGCCGCTGCCGTCAACCAGGACGGGACGTTGAACTCGCAATCGAATCCGGCCGCGCGGGGATCTATTGTTGTGCTCTACGCAACCGGTCAAGGTCAAGCCGCCGCGAGCGCCGTGAGTTTAAAGATCGGTTCGTACTCCGCGGAGCTGCTCTACGCGGGACCGGCGCCTGGATTTCCCGGGCTCATGCAAATCAATGCGCAAGTGCCCGCCGGCTTCCTGCCACCGGGGATTCAGCGGGTGATTCTCTCGGTAGGGAGCGCCACGAGCCAGGCGGGGGTGACCATCGCGGTTCATTGACCGGTGATGCCTAAAGGATGCATACTTATGCATATGCGAAGTACACTCAACCTCGACGATAAACTGATCGAGGAGGCCAAGCGGCTAACTGGTATTCAAGAAAAAACGGCGCTCATACGGGCCGCCCTGGAAGCACTCATCGCACGAGAGGTTGGACGCCGGCTTGCGGCCCTCGGCGGAACCCAACCAGACTTCGAAGCCGGTCGCCGCCGGCGCTCTATCCGCGCAAAATGATCCTCGCGGATACCTCCGTTTGGATCAGTCACATTCGCGAAAGCCAGCCTCATTTACAGCAGGCTTTAGTGGATTGCAAAGTGTTCATGCACCCTTTCGTGTTGGGCGAAATTGCCTGCGGAAACCTTCGCTCCCGTCCTCAGACCCTGGATATGCTCGCGCGATTACCTTTCACCGTATCGGCTTCGAATGAGGAAGTTCTCGCGCTGCTGGAACAAAATCGCCTGTTCGGCCGGGGCTTGGGTTGGGTGGACGCGCACCTGCTGGCCTCCGCGCGGCTCACTAGCTGCAGGTTATGGACCCTCGATAGTCCCCTGCGCGACGCCGCCACAGCACTCGAGATCGGCTATTCCGCGGTGATGTAGCTACTGCCTCTGAGCCCGTGCCAACTCCAGGGCCTTCCCCATCACTGGATCACGGCCCGCCAGCAGATCCTCTAGCGTCGGCTTCACCTCCACATCCGGTATAATGCTGCGCCGCGGATCGCCGCCCTTCACCGCCAGGTAATAGGTCTGCAGCGGCACCCGCACGGCGACCTTCGAGTTGGGCAGGAATACGGTCGGCACGCGCCCTGACGTATTGCCGTAGTAACCACCTGCTGCCTCCTCCCCGATGAACGTCGCGCGTTTGTGGGAATGCAGGTTCGACAGAAATTCGCAGGTGGTCGAAAAGCTCCCGCCATTCATGAGCGCCAGCACCTGTCCTGCAAAATACGGCTGCGATGGCTGCTGGATACCCCAATTGGGATGCTGGATGTTGTGGTATTTCCCGTCCGCACGCCGCTCCACCAGGGATTCCGGAATCACTCCGCCTCCGCCCTCCACATATCGGCCGAAGCTGAACTCACGCGCATTCAAGACGAGATCGTCGTAATAGCGAAACGGCTGGTCCACCAGAAAAGAAAATAGCTTTTTGCCGAGCTCGTCCGCGCCGCCGCTATTGTTGCGAACATCTATGATTAGGCTCTCGGACTTCTGGCGCTGGATCTGCTCGAATGCGTCGTCGAAAAACCGGCCACCCGCGCTGCCTGCGAATTGGCGAACGGTGAGTACCGCGATTTTTCCACTATCCAGAAACTTCAAATCCGCGGCGCTGTCCGGCTTCTGATCCCGCGGATAGCGCACCGGAGCAATCGTCTCCCGAAAGTCTCCGCGCACGCCCGACAATCGGAAGGAGCGGCTGGCCCCGTTGCCTGGATCGTGAAACTCGATCGTGAACGGGCTTTCGATTCCCACCATGGAATAAAGCAGCCGAGGAAACGCTCCCCCGTGCCCGATTCGCCAGGGCCGGACAGTGCTGGAATCCCCGTCTCCGGGCGTGGCAGCGATCATAGTCGCTAGAATCCGCTCGATAGGGACTCCATTGATCGCGCGGACCTCAAGCCCCGTCAAATGCTGTTCGTCGGGCGTGTATTCGCGGAGCGTATACACTCGGCCGTCCGACACTTCCACATCGAAAGGGAAAAGCGGAATCGTCTTCGCGAGCGCCGCCTGAAGATCGCGCGGAGGCAGAACCGCGGTGTGCCCGCACTTGATCTCGGCCACCACCGGCGCAAGTAGCCGGAAGAATTCAAGCGCGCTCATCGGCCGTACGATCTGCTTAGCGGCCGCGTCGAACGCGCGGTCCATCTCGGCCTTCGACGTATAGCGATAGATTCCGGAATGCCCTTCCTCGAGCGCACTTCGGAAAATCCGGAAATCTTCCTGGAGCAAGCCGGGCTCTATCTTCGCGGGCCGACGAGTCTGCGCCGCAACCAAACCAACCATCGCAATTGCAATTATTGGCGCAATTGCAATTATTGGCGCGATTGCAGTTATTGGAACGCTACCCCGGATATTGCCCCGCAATGTAACTCTGCAGATGACCGATGGTCTCCTCGTGCGCCGTGATAATCCAGTTCACCAGATCGCCGATCGAGATGATACCCACCACTCGGTCCCGCTCGACCACAGGCAAGTGGCGGATGCGGTTCTCCGTTATGATTCGCATGCATTCTTCCACGGTGTCTGCCGGCGTCACGGTGATCACCGGGCTAGTCATGATCTCGCGTACCTGAGTTTGTTTGGATGACCGGTCTTTCAGGATCACCTTGCGCGCGTAATCGCGCTCGGATATGATGCCGGACAGTTCGCCTTCGGACATGACGAGCAACGCGCCCACGCCCTTTTCCGACATCTTTTCGATCGCTTCGTAAACGGTCGCTGTGGGCGCCACGGACAACACTTGGCGGCCCTTTAATTTCAACACGGACTCAATTGTATCGACCGATTTCATGGGATGCCTCCCGACCAAATGATAGACCCGTGGGCCGCTCGATACAAGGCCCAGGGGGTGAGAGCGAGTTTGAAGTAGCTACTCGCGCCGCAGGGCGATGGTGGGGTCGATCCGGGTGGCGCGCATGGCCGGGATCAAGCAGGCCAACACGGCCACGCCCATCAGACCGATGGCTACGGCGGTAAACGTAGATGGGTCCATGGGACTTACATGGAACAGCATGCTACTCAGCAAGCGCGTCGCTGCGAGCGCCCCGGCGATTCCACCTGCCACGCCGGCCAACGCCGGCTTCATCCCCTGCACCAGGATCAGCCGGCGAACGTCGGCAGAGCTGGCCCCCAATGCCATACGGATGCCCATTTCGCCGGTCCGCTGCGAGACCGTGTAGGACAGTACGCCGTAAAGCCCGACAGCGGCCAACACCAGAGCCAGCCCAGCGAACAGGCTCAACAACAGGATGCTGAATTCACGCCTCTGGACGGTTGTCTCGATGATCTCCGCCGTGGTGCGTACCTGGAAAAGCGGCAGGTCGCGGTCCAATTGCTCAATCGCCCGCCGGATCGAAGGCACGATGCTGTGCGGCTCGATCGAGGTGCGCAGTATTAGATAGAGGCCGCGCGCATCGCCATCCAGGATCGGCGTATACATGGTGGGCTGAAGTGTGGCGTCAGGACGCTTAAGAACGTCTGCCACAATTCCCACCACTTGAAGGGTCAGGGTTTTCACCAGCCCGCTGAGAAGGATATGTTTTCCAATGGGATCCTCGTTGGGAAAATACTGTTTGGCGAGTGATTCGCTGATAATGATGCTGCTCAACCGCGGATGCTGTTCGTCGAAACCGGCCCCGTCCTGCTCGGTGAATGTGCGCCCACGCAGAAGCGGTATTCCGGCGGCCTGGAAGAATCCCGGATCCACGGCCCGGTAAAGCGCGTCCATCAATACGCCCGGCGGCAGCGTCCGGCCCTCGATATTAAACACCCAGTCGCTGCAATGGCCGCCCGCCGGCGGACAGGTGGTCAAACCGGCCGATTCCACCCCGGGCACCGCCAGCGCCGCTTGCAGGAGTTTCTTGTCGAACGCGGATACATCGGCGTTCTTGGGATAGGCGGCCTCCGACGGATACACGCCCACGGTCAGCGTATGGTCAGTCCTTACGCCGGTGTGCACGTTCCTCAATTGGTCGAAGCTGCGCAGCAGCAGGCCGGCGGCAACCAGTACCATTAACGAAAGCGCGACCTCGGCCGATACCAGGA